>Ga0315284_10001838_pt1 | contig 30273 bp, 25 predicted proteins | sample YL17G09_16_MG_FD_203696 | JGI IMG/M metagenome (GOLD analysis project Ga0315284, IMG submission 203696) | Sediment microbial communities from Yellowstone Lake, YNP, Wyoming, USA - YL17G09_16 | ecosystem: Environmental > Aquatic > Freshwater > Lake > Sediment | place: USA: Wyoming | collected...
CGAGACTCGGGATGCTCTTCTTGATCAGCTCATGCATGACCAGCGTCTCTTGCAGGGCCCGCTTGCCTTTCCCCGTTATCTTGTAAATGGTTTTGCTTCTCCCCCCCTGAACAGGCAGAGGGCCGCTCATACGGGAGGCTACATACCCTTTGCGGATAAGGACTTCAAGAAGGTTATACAACGTCCCGTAGACGATCTCTTTGTCGGATAGTTCAATGACTTTCTTCCTAAGCGGGGCGCCATGAGAGCTCCCCCCTAAAATCAGCAATGAGCTCAATATGATTTCTTCCCTGACCGCCAGGACAGGCATTTCAACGTCCTTTCAGATATCAACGAATAGTTCGATCATATCTGCAGCAAAAAACATGCCACATCTGTCAAGGGAATGATCTCCCGCCGCGTCATTGGGAAAACGTCCATTCCTGGACAATCCCTATCCGTTTCCGGACAATCCTTGCCCGGCCCCTCTTGAATCGAATTCGCCCGCTCAGCCGGCCCCTCCGGGTCCTTACCTCGAAGCCAACTATCCGGAGTTCGTCGAAACGGTCCGGTTATATTTTTCCAATCCGCCCCTGGTGAAATGCGGGGACAAGGCCTTTGATGAAAGCGGGTTCGTCCTGGCCGATCCCGTGGATTCCCCTGAGGCTCGAATAAATAGGAATTCACCACATCAATTCGTACGAAACCCAGTTCCCGGGGAGAAAACCTTTTTTCCCTCGCAAGGAACTTATTTTATCAAAAAACGTATAAATATTATGGAGGCCGGCCATGAAGCTGATTTCGAGAATCGACGAGCTCATCCTGGTAGCAATCTGGAAGCTCGGGAAGGACGCCTATGGCATGGCCGTCCGGGACGAGATCATCCGGGTAACCGGCGTCAATTGGCTTCTGGGCGCCATCTATGGTCCCCTGGCCCGTCTTCATCGCAGAGGTCTCGTGACCTCGGTTAAGGGCGAGCCGACTCCCGAACGCGGTGGCCGGGCCAAAGTCTATTACGAGCTGACGCCGGCTGGGAAGACGGCCCTGAAGAAAATCCAAGAGGTCAGCGCGGTGATGTGGAAAGGGGCCCGGAAGATCGAGGCTTAAAAGCCGGGCGATTAGAGCAGAGATAATGACCAATATCCCGGTGACGACGAAGCCGCCGCGGCTCGCGGCCTGGCTTCTGGGCCTGCTGATCGATTCCGTGGTCAGGGATCAGGCCATCGGCGACCTCGAGGAACGATTCCGGGTCGAGGCCCGGGAACGAGGCCTCTTTTTAGCTCGGGCCTGGTACGGGATCCAGATTCTGCCCGTCCTGAAATCTTTTATCGAAGACAACGTCCTGTGGGAGGGTTCGATGTTCAAGAATTATCTTAAGACCGGCTGGCGGAACATTAAACGGCAGAAAGGCTACTCGATCATCAACATCGCCGGCCTGGCCCTGGGGATGGCCTGCGCAATCCTGATCGTCTTCTACGTCCATCACGAGACGAGCTTCGACCGGTTCCACAAAAACGCCGACCGGATTTCCCGGGTCGTGGTCGACGTGAAACTCAAGCAGGGCGGGGGCGTCGTCCCGGCCGCGCAAATGGCCTTCGGGCCGACCTTGGCCAAGGATTACCCTGAAGTAGAGGCGGTCGTCCGGGTCCAATCCCAGTCAAAAACTCTTGTCAAATACGCCGACCAGAGCTTCTATGAATCGGGCCTGCTTTACGCCGACGCGTCGATCTTCGATATCTTCACATTTCCGCTCATTGCCGGAGATCCAAAGACCGCCCTGGCCCGGGCCAACACCGTTGTCTTGACCGAGCGGATGGCGAAGAAATATTTCCGCGGCGAAAACCCCGTGGGCAAATTCCTCCGCTTCAATGACGAGGCCGATTTCGCCATTACCGGCGTTATGAAGGACGTCCCGAGCAACACTCACCTTCAGTTCGACATCCTCGTTTCCTTGGAGACCAAGTTCGTCCGGAATCTCAGCCTCGGCCAGGATTGGGTCAACATCAACATGCCGACCTACGTCCTCTTCCGCGACCGGCGCGGGCCGAAGGAGATCGAGCCCAAGCTCGTCGCCTTGGTCGAGGAGCGGCTGGGATCGCTCCTCAAAGCCCTGGGCGGCAAGATGAAATATTCCTTCCAGCCGCTGGCCAAAGTTCATCTCTTCTCCCACTACACGATGGACCTGGCCCCCAACAACGGGAGCATTCAATATATTTATATGTTCGGCGCGATTGCCCTGTTCATCGTCGGGATCGCCTGCATCAACTTCATGAACCTGGCCACGGCCCGCTCGGCCAAGCGGGCCCGCGAGATCGGCCTGCGCAAGGTCATCGGGGCGAGCCGCCGGGCCCTGTTCGGCCAGTTCCTGGGCGAAGCGACGACCCACAGCCTGTTGTCCCTCATGGTCGCCCTCATCCTTGTCCGGCTCGCCCTCCCCTTTTTCAAGTCGATCTCCGGGATCGACCTGCGGCTCGGCGCGTCGCAAATAGTCTGGCTCGTTCCCTTGTTTTTCGGCCTCGCCCTGTTCGTCAGTCTGGTCGCGGGAAGCTATCCGGCGGTCTTTCTATCGGCCCTCCATCCGGTCAAAACGCTCAAAGGGAGCTGGAAGGCCGGGCCGGGGAGCGCCCGTTTTCGGCGCGTCCTGGTCGTCGCCCAATTTTTCATCGGCATCGGCCTCATCATCGGCACCGGGGTCATCCGCCGGCAGCTCGATTTCATGAGAAACCGCAACGTCGGCTTTTCCACGGAACAGGTCCTCGTGACCCGGATCGACAATCCGGCGATCGTCCCAAGGATCGAGTCCGTCAAGGCCAGGCTCAAGGAGATCCCCGGCGTCGTCTCGGCGGCCATGACCATGGCCGTTCCCGGCCAATCAACCGAAGTGAACGTCCAGCCGTTCGTTCCCGAAGGCTTCTCGGAGTCCGAACCCATGCTCTTAAGGCAATTTTCCGCCGACGCGGATTTCGTCCCCACCCTCGGCCTGGAAATCGTCCAGGGGAGGAATTTTTCCAAGGAGAACACGACCGACGCGGACTCCGCCATCCTGATCAACGAGGCATCGGTCCGAAAGCTGGGCTGGGCCGATCCCCTCGGCCGTAAGATTAAGACGCCGACGGCGCCCATCGGCACGTGGAAGGAAAAGACCGTCATCGGCGTCATCCGGGATTTTCATTTCCTCGGATTACGGGAAATGATCGAACCCTTTCTCCTCACCTATGGGACCGAGGAGGACCAGCTCATCATCAAGCTGAAGACGGAGAACCTGCGTGCTACGATCCGGGAGCTGGAGCGGGCCTGGAAGGAGATCGATCCCGTCCGGCCGCTGGACTTCTTCTTCCTCGACGCATTCTTCGACGCCCAGTACAGGGCTGAGGAAAGGCTCAGCAGCCTCTTTACTGCGTTCAGCGGCCTGGCTGTCGCCATCGCCTGTCTCGGCCTCTTCGGCCTGGCCTCCTTCATGGCCGAGCAGAAGGCCAAGGAGATCGCTATCCGTAAAGTCCTGGGAGCGTCCGTCCGCGGAGTCTTAGCCCGGCTGTCCTTGGAGTTCCTGAAACTCGTGGCCTTGGCGACCCTCCTGGCCTGGCCGGCCGCCTATTTCGCCATGGGCGCCTGGCTGAGGAATTTCGCCTACCGGGCGTCCTTGAGCCCGTGGATGTTCCTGACGGCTGGAGTGGCGGCCTTGGCGATCGCCTTCCTGGCCGTCGGCACCCAGGCATTCCGGGCCGCATCCATCAACCCGGTGAATTCCCTCAAGTACGAATAACTATTTGAGAAAATATTCTAATGATCACTCGTACCGCAGGCTGTCGACGGGATTTTTGAGGGCGGCTTTCACGGAAAGATAGAGGATCGTTAAGACGGCGATCAGAATCGAGGCCAGCCAAGCCAGGACGAAATAGTGGGAGCCGATCTCGATCCTATAGGGATAATTCTCGAGCACCCGTTTCATCGCTAGAAGGACGATCGGCCAGGCGATGATATTGGCCAGAGAGATCAGAAGAACGAATTCCTTGGTGGCCATGACCAGGATTTGTCCCGCGCTGGCCCCCAGCACCTTGCGGACACCGATCTCCTTGACCCGGCGATTCAGGATAACGGAAGTCAGACCGAACATCCCGAGGCAGGCCAGCAACATGCTCAACAGGGACGCGTTGCGAACGATCACGCTCCATCGTTTTTCCCGGGCGTAGAGGCCTTCGAGCGCCTCGTCCTGGAAGTAGCTGATGAAGGGTTTATCGGGCCTGATTGTCTTCCAGGCGCTCTCCAAAATCGACAAGGACTCTTTGAGCTCGTCCGTCTCGACGCGGACGATGATTCTGCTGAACGTCGTCCGCCTTGAGGAGGAGCCTTCTCCTACATAAAGGATGAGAGGATCGATCAGGCTCCGCAGGGACACGAAGTGACAGTCCTCGATGATTCCGATGACTCTGTGGTCGTAGAGGAATCCTCTGGAGGGATCGCCGAGGTATTCGCCCAAACGGAAATCGGGTCCCAGTTCCGAGACGAACCTCTTGTTCACGATGAGGGCATCACCGTCGGGCGCGACGTTCGCCGAAAAATCCCGGCCCTCGACCAGGTTGATTTTCATCGTCGTCAGAAATCCGGGGTCGACCCGATTGAACCGGTAAGAAATCTTGCGTTCGCCGAGTTCCAGGACCGAACTCGGAAGGAAGAGGCCGAATTCTCTGTTGCTGGCCGTAACCCCCAGGACGCGGCTGTTGGAAGTGATTTCGTTGCGATACAGTCGATAGATCCTTTCGGATTCGCGCGGGTCATTCTCTTGGGTCATGACCACGACCAGCCCGTCACTGACATACCCCGGGTCTTTGCCCGCCATAAACGCAACCTGTCTTCCCAGGATGATCGCGGATATGCCGAGAATCACGGAAAGGGCGAATTGGATGACGACGAGCCCTCTGGTCAACGCCGTTTTTCCTCCGATTTTTAATTTCCCCTTCATGATGTCTACGGGACGAAACGAGGACATGACCGCGGCGGGGTAGCTCCCGGCGAGGATACCCGTTAAGACCGCAATCCCCAATAGGGCCAGCCAATGGGCACCCCCAAAAAACGTGTGGAGGGAAAGCTGTTTTCCGGATAGGGCGTTGAACTGGGGAATCAGGAGCTCCGTGAGCAGGAGCCCCGCGAGGATCGCGAAAAAGCTGATCACGAGGGTTTCGCTTCCGAATTGCCACAAGAGCTGTCTTCTTTCCGCGCCGAGGATTTTTCTCATCGCTACTTCCACGGACCGTGCCGAAGACGATCCGATGGAGAGGTTCATGAAGTTGACGCAGGCGATGAGCAGAATGGCCAGGGCTATGGCCGAAAGAAGGTAGGACGTCGTGAGGCCGGCCGTCCCGGCGAACCGTGTGTCGAGGTGCATGTCTCTGATGTTCTGGAGCCCGAAGGTGAAGGGATCATGCCCTTCTTTTACGTATCTTTTGATCGTCGTCCCGTAATGCTGTTGACAGAATCTGTCCAGTTTCGGGGCCAGGTCGCCGGATATCGCATTCGGCCGGAGTTGGACGAAAAGGGGACAAAACCACCTCTCCCAATCGTCGAGGATATCGGGATTGTTCGTTTCGGCCACAAGATTTCCGAAATCAATGAGAATATCGAACCGGAGAGTCGAGTTCGAAGGGACGTCCCGGGCAATTCCGGTCACGACATAGTCCTTGCTCGACTGCCCATAGGTGATGGTCAACGTTTGCCCGAGGGGATTTTCGTCGCCGAAATATTTCGCCGAGCACGATCGGGTCAGGACGAGATGATGCTCGTCTATAAGGGCCGATCGGGGATCCCCGGCGGTAAGGGGGAAGGTGAACATCTCCAGGAAGGAGGGATCGACCATGGTGAGGATTTCGCTGAACATCTTGTCCTTGTACCGAACCGTCCCCGTTCCATTGACGAACCGGGTCTGGCGGACGACTTCGGGAATGGACTGGATGAGTTCCGGTCCCACCGGCGTGGGCATGAACTGTTGACGGCCCGTCTCTTTGCCGGAATCCTTATCAAAATGGACCTGAATAAAACGAAAGAGATCGTCTTCGTTTTTATGAAAATTGTCGAAGGCGAGTTCGTCGGCGACGAACAAATAGATGAAGATGCAGGAGGCGATCCCCAGAGACAATCCGAATATCTTGATGAACGAATGTCCCCTGTATTTCGAGATGTGTCTGAGCGCGACTTTCAAATAGTTTCTAATCATAACCTCGTCTCGACATCCGAGGCTGTCTGTTTCTGCCCTGGAGACAAAGTATAAGGCAAAATGCGTGCCAATTCAGATAAATGGGGCGCATGGATTCTGGCGAACTCGAAGATGTCCGCTTTAGAACAGTCCCTATCCGCTTTCGGACAGTATGTTCAATGCTCCTGCCTGATCTATCGCCCTGATATCGGATACTGGGGCGCGACCTCGTGGATTATCATTATTTAGGACGGATCGACCGCCGGGGGGCGGAGGCGGCCCTTTCATCCGCGGCTTGAAATATCCGCAAGAAATTGAGATTATTATACAATCTAACGACGGGAGGTGTTCCCATGATGACCCGAAGGGAATTCGTCAGAAATACGGCTGCCCTTACCGGAGGAGCGGTCTTGTTCGGCGGCTCTTTTGCCTGCCAAGGAGGCGCGAAAAGCGTGGGGAAAAGCCGCGTCGTGTCCGTCGCCGCAGAGGACATGCTCCTCGATATGAATTACAATCCCGAGGCCGTCCGCCGGGCTTTCGCGGCCGGGCTGAAAGAGCTCACGGGCGAACGCACCATCGGAAACGCCTGGTCGTCGCTCGTCTCACCGAAGGACGTCGTGGGGATCAAGATCAACGGCATCGGGGCGCCGAGGATTTCTTCTTCCCTCGAATCGATCAACGAGACGATCGCCGGTCTCAAGAGCGCCGGGGTTAAGGAGAATAATATCATCATTTGGGACCGGATGGACAGGGATTTCCAGAGGACCGGCCTCAAGATCAACCGGGGCCCTACGGGAATCAGGGTCATGGGGGCTTCGACCGATTGGGAGGGTGTCATGCCCTGGGTCCCGGGGTATGACCGGAACGTTTTTGTGTCGTTCGAAGACGGCACTCTAAAAAAGTTTAAGGAGCTTGTCGGCCGCGGCTTCACCAAAGAGGGTTCGCACCGGGAAATCTTCAACTCGGTCTCCTGGCTCTGGACGCTTATCCAGCAGGGGAACGAGAAAGCCAGGAAGTACGAGGCCGAAATCAGAAGGCTGTATATGGACTACGATGACCGGGAGGGGATCAAGAGAATCGCCGAGGAGGTCGCGGACCGGTTCGATGACGTCACTATCGAAGACGAAGAGAAGTCGTATTTCGCGAATATCGTGACCAAGGACATCACCAAGCTCATCAACATTGCCGTTCTCAAACACAACGAGGACAGCGGGGTGACATGGGCGGCGAAAAATATCGCCCTGGGCGTCACGACGAACAAGGTCCGGTTTCACATCGACTACTGCGCGAAGGCCATCCCCGAAATCCTCTTCCAATCCTGCCTCAGGGATAAGACGATCCTGCATATCGGCGAAGCCGCGAAGATCTCGACCGTTAGCGTCGCCGGGGCCCAGATCGCCCGGGACAACCGGATCTTTTTCAGCCGCGACCCCGTGGCCATGGACAGGATCGGCCTCGATATCCTCGAGGAAAAACGGGCCGCCCAGGGCTTAGAATCGATCCGGGACATCGCAACCCACGTTGCCGCCTGCGCCGACAAGGGACTCGGCACCGGCGATCTGGCCAGAATCGACCTCCGGGAGATTGAGGCCTAGCCGACGGCCGAGGCCGACGGCGCCGAGGAGCGAATTGAAAAGCTCCCGCTCGACGTTCTTTAAGGCGTAACCTTTAATGGCCAGGGTGCTTTCAGGCACGCTAGGATTCGGAAGCATCCTTTTTCGTATGATTGAATCAATAAGGACGAGATTATTACGAGGTGGCACTGGATGCCGCCCGCAAGCCCCCGTAGCGGAGGGGGGACCCGTCGGCTCGTCGACGGGGGGAACCGACGGGACTGGTTCCTGGGGGGCCGGGGGCAAAGGGCGGCTCCAGGCCGCGGCCGACGGAGGGCGCGCTCCGAGCCTGAATTTCTTCTTACACGAAAAGAGATGCTCACATAGGATCCTTTTCATCCTGCGTGGCATCGAAAGTGTGCGAAAATGCACAATAGATGTTTCGGAACCGAACAAGTCAAAATAAGCCAGCCACCCGTATGGACCTGAAAAGGCGCCCGCCGAAAATGGCATAGAAATTGCTCTTCATGCTCCCGATCGTCGCATCAAGGATTTCGCCATGCTCAAAAATTATCTGATCATAACCCTGCGAACTTTCCGGAAACACAAGGGCTATTCCTTCATCAACATCGCCGGGCTGGCGGTCGGGATGGCCTGCTCGATCCTGATCCTTCTCTGGGTCCGGGACGAACTTGGCTACGATCGCTTCCACAGCCGAGCCTCTGAGATCTACCGGGTTTACCGGGACGAGGCGGCCACCGCCCTGGGCACGAAATCCGCTCTGACTTCCCCGCCCATGGCCGCATCCCTCAAGAAGGATTTCCCCGAGGTCACTAGGGCCACCCGGTTCGGAACATGGGGACGGCATTTGATTACCTTCGGGGATAGGAGCTTCTCAGAAACCGGCTACATGCACGTCGACCCGGATTTCTTCGAGATGTTCTCTTTTCCCTTCGCTCTGGGCGATCCCCGGACGGCCTTCGCCTCCCTCCACTCTGTCATCCTTACCGAGCGGGCGGCCGCTAAATATTTTGGCCGGGACAATCCCATGGGCAAACGACTGACCATCGACCATAGGTTCGACGTCGTCGTCACCGGCGTCCTTGAGGACTTCCCGCCGAACTCCAGCTTAGATTTTAGCCTCCTCTCTCCTTTCGATCTCCTGATCACGGAGTATCTCGGGGAGGAAGCCGGAAATAATTGGCTGGCCAACTCCTTTTCAACGTTCGTCCTGCTTAAGCCGGATATTGCGGCCCGGGAGTTCAACCGCAAGCTCGAAGGTTACTTGCAGCGATACTCCGAGGAGGATACCGATCGCCTGGCGGCGCAGCCTCTGACCGACATCCATCTTCGCTCCGGCCTCGGTCACGATTATGCCAGCACCGGTAGCATCAAGTATGTCTGGATTCTCATCACTCTGGCCTTGTTCATCCTGGCGATCGCCTCCATCAATTTCATGAACCTGACCACGGCCCGGTCCGCCAACCGGGCCCGTGAGGTCGGGCTGCGGAAAGTCGTCGGGGCCAGACGGCCGCAGCTTGTCCGCCAGTTCTTCGGCGAGTCGATTTTGATGTCACTCCTCGCCCTGGCAGCCGCCCTGATCCTGGTGGAACTTATCCTCCCGCCGTTTAACGAACTCGCCGGAAAACATCTCGCAACAGAGTGGCCGAAAAACCTGCCTTTGCTGCTCGGCTGCTTCGGCCTTGCCCTGGTAACGGGGCTTCTTTCGGGCAGCTATCCGGCGCTGCTGCTGTCGTCATTCCAGCCGATTCGGGTTTTCCGGGGTCCATTACGCTCGGCCGGATCGAGCCCGGTGTTCAGGAAAACCCTGGTCATCGTCCAGTTTGCTCTCTCCATCCTCCTCATCACCGGTACGGTCGTCGTGTCCAGGCAGACCGCCTTCATGAGAAACAAGGACCTGGGTTTCAACCGGGATCGAATTCTCCACCTCAGGATTTTCGGAGAGCTTAACCAGAAATATCCGGTCATCCGGGAACGATTCCTCCAAAATCCCGATGTCCTCGCCGTCACGGCCAGCCTGGCTCTTCCGACAGATATCCAAAACAGCCCCGGAAGGCCAGATTGGGAGGGGAAGGACCCAGGAAATAAAATGGAGATCAAGGCCGATTTCGTGGACTTCGATTATATCGAGACCTTCGGCGTTCCCATTGTGGAGGGACGGAGCTTCTCGCGGAGTCATCCAACGGACAGCGACGAAGCCTATATCGTCAACGAAGAGGCTCTCCGGCGGATGGGACTCAATCGGCCCGCGGTCGGAAAACGCTTCGCCTTTTATGCCTTCGGAGCGAAACAGGGGCAGATCATCGGCGTGATGAAGGACGCCCACTTTCAAGCTCTTCATCACAAGATTGAGCCTCTCGTTTTCAAGATCAATCCCGACATGTTTAGATTCTTCTATATCAAGATCCGGGCCGGGGACATCCCCCGGATCCTGAGCTCCCTCGAAAAAACCTGGGCGTCGCTCAACCTCGGCTATCCCTTCGAGTACCGCTTCCTTGATGAAGACTTCAACACCCTCTACCAGACCGAAACAAGGGTGGGGACCCTCTTTAGGACGTTTGCGGCCCTGGCCATATTCGTCGCCTGTCTCGGCCTGTTCGGGCTGGCCTCTTTCATGGCCGAACAGAGGGTCCGGGAGATCGGCGTTCGAAAAGTTCTTGGGGCGTCCGCAGCGGATATCTTTATCCTTCTTTCCAGAGAATTCATGATCCTGATATTGGTCGCCAATATTTTCGCCTGGCCGGCCGCCTTTATCCTGATGAAAACGTGGCTTCGGGGCTTTGCCTACCGTATCGATTTTGAGGCCTGGTTTTTTCTTATTGCGGCCGGAATCGCCCTGTCGACGGCCATGCTCACGGTGAGCGTCCTAACCCGCAGGGCGGCCCGGGCTAATCCCGCTTCGGCCTTGCGCTGGGATTAGGCGGGGGCGGCTGATTCTGCGATAGGAATTCTTTTTACTACTCGTTCCTAAGAGAATCCGCAGGATTCGCGACGGCCGCGCGAAAGCCCTGAAGGCCGACCGTAAGGAGCGCAATTGCCAAAGCCCCGAAAGCGGCGGCCAGATATACCGTCCCGTCTATATGGATGCGGTAGGCGAAGTCCCGGAGCCAGGTGTTCATCGAATATAATGCCAGGGGCGAAGCGATGACCGCTGCGAGAAGGATGAGCCGGACAAACCTTCCTGCGAGCATCGTTACGATGTCGTGAGCCGACGCTCCGAGAACTTTCCGGATTCCGATCTCTTTCTCCCGGCTGCGGGCAATGAATGAGGCCATCCCGAACAGGCCGAGGCAGGCAACGATGAGCCCCAGCGTTGTCGTGATTCCCAAGAGATGTCCCATCTGTTTTTCGTATCGGTATTGGCGGTCAAAATCTTCATCCAGGAAAGAATATTCGAAGGGGACTCCGGGAAAATGTTCATCCCAGACTCCCCTGACGAATCCCAGGAGGTCATTCGATGAGCCCCTCCGAACAGACAGCGTGATGGTGTCCATTAATGAACTTTCGATGTCCAGGATCAGGGGTTCGACGACGGTCTGCATTCCCCGGTAGTGAAAATCGTCCGTGACCCCGATGATTCTTTTGGTCATACGGTGGTAGTGAGCCATATAGCTCTTTTCGAGGGCTTCTAGCGGTGAGGAGAAACCGAGCTCCTTGACTCCTGCCAGGTTGATCAGGTAGGCTCCGTTTTCGTCATTCCCGAGGCCGCGCTGGAAGGCCCTTCCGGCCACCATCTTGATCTTAAACTCCGGGATAAAATCGTAATCGACGGTGATGACCTTGAGCCGGGCGGCATTTTTGAAATCACCGGGCCTGGTCGTCAAATAATACCCGGCGTCGGCCGGATCGCCGGGAACTGAGGAGGAGACCGTGGCTCCTGTGATCGCGGGATTCTGAAGGAAGCTATTTTTAATAGTTTCGTAATCCCTCCGGAGACGGGACAGATTGCTTTTGACCCGGAGGACGAGCTTTTGCTCCAGGTCAAATCCCAGGGCCCGCCCCCGCATGAAGTTGAGCTGCTGCTGGACGGTCAGGGTGCAGATGACCAGGAAGATGGAAACGGCGAACTGCCCGACGACCAGGAGCGTCTGCATCAAGGTCCCACGGGAAGAGGGGGCCAGCCTTCCCTGGAGGATGGATACGGGCTTGAAGGCCGTCAGGACAAAGGCCGGATAAAATCCCGACCCCAAGCTGACGGCGAAAAGCAGTCCGGCCAGGGCGGCGAGTACGGCCGGCTGGGCCAGCCCGGCCAGGGACAGCTCAGTACCCGCCATTCGGTTGAAGGGGAAAAGCAGACTGTAGACCAGGCCGAAGGAAAGACAGAAAGCGAGGAGGGTGATCAGGAACGACTCCCCCAGGAATTGCCCGACAAGATATCCGCGGCTGGCCCCCACGACTTTGCGAAGTCCGACCTCTCTGGTTCGAGTGGCGGAGAGGGCGATGGACAGGTTCACGAAATTCATACAGCCGACGAGCAAGATCAGGAGGGCGACGGCGGAGTAGATATAAACATAATACCAATTGCCGGGGGGCTCCATTTCTTCCCCGAGCCGGGAATCCATATGGATCCGGGAGAGCGGTTGGAGGAAGAACTCGAACAGTTCAATTTTTCGGCTCCTCGCCTCTTCATATTTTTGATAGACAATGGCGGCGGCCCTCTGAATTTGTTTTTCGAAATCCGCGGCCTCGGCCGTGGGCGACAGTTTCACGTAGGTGTATTTTGCGTGATATTCGAGCCAGTCCTCCTCGAATGAAGGGACGTTTTGGAGGAGGGTCGGCATGGAGAGGAGGAGGTCGTATTTGAAATGGGTGTTGGCGGGAGAATCCTTCACGACACCCGTGACTTCGTAATCCTGGAGTTCCGTGGTCCCCGTATCATAGTCGATCTCGATTTGAAGCGTTTGTCCCAGGGGCGATTCCTTCCCGAAATACTTCCGGGCCGTCCCTTCGGTGATGACGACCGCGTTTGGCTTTTCCAGGGAGGTTTGAGGACGGCCTTGAAGGAACGGCAAGCGAAAGACCTGATAAATGTCCCGGTCGACGAACCAGACGCGGTTTTCAAAAAAACGTTTCTCGCCGGAAACGATCAGGACATGACCTGCGTTTTCGTATGGCGCGACGATCCTCACGGCCCTTTCGATTTGAGGATAGCTTCTCAGAAGCTCCGGGCCCAACGGGCCGGGAGTCGTCGAAGATCGATCTTCGCCGACTTGATTAATCCTGTGCGTCGCGATCCGGTATAAGCGCCGCGAGTCGGGATGAAACGTGTCATAGGACAATTCGTTCGTCACGTAGAGGATGATTACGGTGCAACAGGCCAATCCGACGGAAAGACCGGCGATATTGATGAGGGCATAGGCTTTTTGACGCTCGATTTTTCTCAGGGCGATCTTGACGTAGCTTGCGATAAGCGGCGGAACGAAACGCCACCGCTGCCAGGAGGGACGGGCTCCTTCCCGCCGGGCCCGGGCCCGGCATGGCTATCTTGCCCCGGCCGCAAGATCCAGGATCCTGCAGAAGGCGCCATGGACGGTTTGCCACTGCGCCCTCTCTTTTTCCAGTGCTTCGTGTCCGAGGGGCGTCAGCCGATAGTACTTCCGGAAGCGCCCGTTTTCCGTGATCTTCCACTTGGACTTGACCAGGCCGTCACGTTCCAGGCGCCGGAGGACGGGGTAGAGCATGGGCTCCGACCACTTGAGTTCCCCCCCTGAGATTTCCCGGACGCTCTGGATGATGCGGTAGCCGTAATTTTCTCCCTGCTTGAGAATGGCCAGAATCATCGGTTTTGTCGAAGCTGCAATCATCGCCTTGGCTATCATCTTTACCTCATGCCGTTGATTACTTAATGCTATTAAGTAAGCATAAAACGTGCCCATCTCCTTCAGGCATCCCAGGAAATAAGGCCATAGACGATTGTCCGGAATCGATTCAGCGGATGTCCGGAATCGGACGGGAAAATGCCGTTCCCGGCCGCGGCCACGGCAGGAACCTTTCGGGGGCCCGGTTGGGGAGGTCGTAACTATTCAAAAGAGATCTCCCCGCCCCAGGAGTTCAGGCGCGCTCATTGCGATGAAAGCGACTCTGCAATCTCGATAAAAACATACGGTTTCCGAGCAACCCTATTTATCTGGGAACCGTATTAAGGAATGATGAGGTGCGACCATGCTGAAAAATTATTTTCGGATCGCATTCCGGAATCTCTGTAAACACAAGGGCTATTCCTTCATCAACATTGCCGGTCTGGCGGTCGGGATGGCCTGTTCTCTCTTTATCCTTCTTTGGGTCCAGGATGAATTGAGCTTCGACCGGTTCCACGCCAACGCCGAAACCCTCTATCGGGTCGAACAGGACCAGGAAGGCGGCCAGGGCAAATTTCACGTCAATGTCACGCCGTATCCCATGGGTCCGGCCCTGAAGGCCGAGATTCCGGAGATCAAGGATGCAACGCGGGTGGCCTTCCCGGGCACTTTGCTTATCCGTTACGGAGAGAACGCCTTCTTCGAGCCCCGGGTTCGGGCCGTCGATCCCCAGGTTTTCCGCATGTTCACCTTTCCCCTGATCAAGGGCGATCCGGCGGCCGCCCTCAGCCGGCCCGGCTCCCTGGTTTTGACCGAGGAGATGGCCAAAAAATATTTCGGCAGCGCCGATCCCATGGGCAAAGCCGTAACCATCAACAATGCCCACGCCTTCACGGTCACCGGGGTCCTGAAGACGATCCCCCTGAACTCCTCGCTGTCTTTTGATATGCTCGCCCCATTCGACTTCGTCAAGACTCTGGGCCAATATGTCGATTCCATGGGCTCGAATAATATCTCGACCTTCGTTGAGCTTCACGCCCAAGGCAACGTCGCTTCGGCGGGGGAGAAGATCTCCCAGCTCGTCAGGAACCGAAACATTGCCGAGATCCGGGGCAACCCCGAGATAATGAAGCAGATTCAAAGCGATCCCGAGGCCCGCCGCCGGTTCGAAAGCTATCGAGGCCCGACTTTTACACTCAGGCCCCTCGTCGACCTCAAGCTGTTCGAGTATTTCGGCTTCAGCCGGAACGACATGGCAATCAAATATGTCTACACGTTCGTTGCCATCGCCCTTTTCGTCCTCCTCATCGCCTGCATCAACTTCATGAACCTAGCTACGGCACGCTCGGCCACCCGGGCCAAGGAGGTCGGGCTGCGGAAGGTCGTCGGCGCTCAGCGGAAAAGCATCGTCGGCCAGTTCTACGGCGAATCCATCCTGATCGCCTTCCTGGCCGGGGCGGTCTCCTTCGTCCTGGTCGTTCTCCTTCTTCCGGCGTTTAATGCCCTTTCCGGCAAATCGATAACGCTGGACGCTTTGCTCGGGGAAAAATTCCTGCTCGGGATTCTGGCGGTTAACCTCCTCACCGGGATCGTCGCCGGAAGTTATCCCGCCCTCTTCCTATCGGCCTTTCAACCCGTCAGGGTTTTGAGCGGGCGGGTGAGCGGGGGCCTTAAAAGCGCCCTTTTCCGGAAAACCCTGGTCGTTCTCCAGTTCAGCTTATCCATTCTCCTTCTCATCGGCATGGGGGTCGTTTCGCGTCAGGTCGATTACATGAGGACGAAGAAGCTCGGCTACGACAAGGAGCAACTGATCTACCTGCCGATGCGCGGCGAGACGTCCTCTTCTTACGCCGCTTTCAAAGAACAGCTTCTCCGCAACCCCAGGATCCTCGGCGTAACGGCGACCCATCAGCCGCCGACGTCCATCAGCAGCAATTCCTGGGGTGCCGACTGGGACGGCAAGGACCCGACCCAGCGGGTTCTGATCGGTTACGGCTCCGTCGATTTCGATTATCCGGAAACCATGAAAATCGAGATGGCCGCCGGACGGCCGTTCTCCCGGAAGTTTGCAACCGACAGCGGCCGGGCCTTTCTGGTCAACGAGGAAGTTCCCAAGCTCATGGGGCTGGACGCCGCATCGGCCGTGGGAAAAAGGTTCAATTTCGGGGTCGACGGCACGATCGTCGGGGTCATGAAGAATTTCCATTATCAGTCGGTCCGCAGCGCCATCGAACCCCTGGCCGTCCTCGTCGATCCAACCGAGTTCCGCTACGCCGTCGTCCGCCTCAAGGCGGGAGAGGTCCCGGACTCCCTGGAGGGGGTCAAGGAAACCTGGCGGCGGATCTATCCGCAGTACCCCATTGAGTACCGTTTCTTCGATGAGGACTTCGGCCGGATGTACCAGGCCGACGAACGGATGGGCTCGCTCCTCAAAGTGTTCGCCGGCTTGGCGGTCGTCATCGCCTGCCTGGGCCTGTTCGGCCTGGCCTCGTTCACTGCCGAGCAGAGAACGAAGGAGATCGGCGTGCGCAAGGTCCTGGGAGCGTCTTCCCCCGGGATCGTCCTGCTCCTCTCGAAAGAGTTTGCCAAGTGGGTCCTGATGGCCAACGTTTTGGCCTGGCCCGTCGCCTATCTTCTGATGAGGAACTGGCTCCAGGGATTCGCCTATCGATCGGTCGTTGCCTGGTGGCTATTCGTCCTGGCAGGCACCGGCGCCCTGGCCATCGCCCTGCTGACCGTGAGCTTCCAAGCGTTTCGGGCATCCCAAACCGATCCCGCGCGGGCTTTGAAATACGAATAAGCCGTCGGAGATAGGGCGCTTGCTGGCACCGGATCGGAACGATATGGGGGAGGCTCAGAACGCCAGGGTGAAGACGGTCGGCCCCCCGGCTTGGGAGTGGGCGTGGATCGTCCCCCCGTGGAGCCGCATGATCTGCCGGGAGAGGCTGAGTCCGATGCCGGAACCGCCTTTTTTCGTGGAAAAGAAAGGGATGAAGACTTTCTCCAGGTTCTCAGCCGGGATGCCCGGGCCGTTGTCGACGACCTGGATGACGACCCGTCCTCTTTCGTTGAGGAAGCCCTTCATCTGAATCGCGGGAGCCGACTGACCTTCAACCGCCTGGAGGGCGTTTAAAAGGAGGTTGATGAGGACCTGCTCGATCAATTCCGGATCGGCCTCGAGCTCGACACCGGCCGGTTCGACATCGACGGAGAAACGGATGTTCTTTCCGGCCATGTTGGCGGTCATCAAACGCCCGACCCGGGCCAGGATCTCCTTGAGGCCGAATATCTGCGGGTTAGGCTTAGGGACGAGGGTCAGGCTGCGGAAGGCATCGACGAAATGGAGAAGGCCGTGGCTGCGCTTTTCGATGGTTTCGGCCGCCAGCCGGATGTCCCGGCGGATCCCTTCCTCCTCGCGGCCTTCGGCGTGGGGAAGTGGAGCGGCGGACGTGACCAGGCCGTTGATCGTCGAGGCCAGCGTCGAGATGGGTGTCACCGAATTCATGATCTCGTGGGTGATCACTCGGATCAGCTTTTGCCAGGCCTCCATCTCCTTTTCCTCGAGTTCGCGATGGATGTTCTGAAGGGAGACCAATTTGAACTTCCGGCCGCGGAGCTTGAATTCGGTGGCATAAAGGGTCAGGACGATCGTCTCCTTGGCGTCCTCAATCTTGACGAATCCTTTTTCCTTCGGGGGCAGGCGGAAGAGCGTTTCGACGAGCTCTGTGCTGAGAGAGGCCAGGGAGGAGATGGTTTTCAGCCAGGGGACCCGGAGGAGGTGCTTGGCGGCGTTGTTAATGAGCTCGACGGTGCCGTCGGACTGAAAGACGACGAGGCCGATGCCGATATGCTGGACGATAGTCTGGAGGTATTGGGCGTGCTCCTCCTTCTCCGCCCGCGTCCGACGGAGCGTGTTCGTCACGTCGGCCAGGGACGAGCGGAGGGCCGCAAAAGAGGGGCCCAGCCCCTCATCCTTGAAGCTCTGAGAAAAGTCCTCGTAGCGAATGGACTGGAAAAAGCGGGACAAATCGCGGTTGGTCCTCTCGACGTATTTGATCAGGGCATAGACCTGGTAGAAGCTCAACCCGGCCAAGACCGCGACCAGCGTCCAGAGCCGGCGGGAAGATGAGGCCAAGAGGGCGGAGAAGAGGGTGGCTGTTAAGAAGATGACGCGGACGATGCAGACGATGCGGAACCGCTTAAAGACCATGTTTCTCCAGGCGCCGGTATAGGGCGCTGCGGGACAGGCCTAGTTCTCTGGCCGCATGGCTGATGTTGCCGCCGTGCTTGCTCAAGGTCCTGCGGATGAGCGACTTTTCCGCCTCTTCCAGGTTGAAGGTGTCCAGGATGAGGCCGTCCTCCGGTTTCTCCGGGTCGGCGAAAAAGAAGTCCGTCGGCTGCAGGACCTGGCTGTCGCTCATGATGACGGCCCTTTCGAGGGCGTGTTGGAGCTCCCGGACGTTGCCCGGCCATGAGTATTTTTCCAGCTTCTCTAAAGTGGCCGGGTGGAGGCGCTTGGCCGGCTTCTTGTATTTCCGGCTGTAGATCCCAAGAAAATGATCGACGAGGAGGGGGATGTCCCCGAGGCGGTCGTGGAGGGACGGGAGCTGGATCTCGACAGTGTTGATTCGGTAGAGCAAGTCCTGGCGGAACGTCCTCTGGGCGACCATCTCGTAGATCGGCATATTGGTCGCGCAGATGAGCCGAACGTCGACCTGCTGGGGCGTGTTCGAGCCGAGCCGGGTTACGGTCCGGGTCTCGATCACCCGCATGAGCTTGGCCTGCAGGGTGAGAGGCAGGTTCCCGATCTCGTCCAGAAACAGCGTTCCGCCCGAGGCGATCTCGAAACGCCCGGGACGGCTCTCCTTGGCGTCCGTAAAGGCGCCCTTCATGTGGCCGAATAGCTCGCTCTCGAAGAGTGTCTCGCTCAGGGCCCCCATGTCGACGGAGATGAAAACCTCGCGGGATCTGGGCGACTGCCGGTGAAGCTCGCGGGCGACGAGCTCCTTGCCCGTCCCGTTCTTGCCGAGGATCAGGATGTTCGTGTTCGTCGCCGCGACCTTCTGGATCGTGGCGAAGACCGCCTGCATGGCCGGGCTCCGGCCGATAAATTCGTGGAACGGAGAATCGAGGTCGGAACTCAACGCCTCCTGGCGGGAACGGAGAGTCCCGGCCTCGACCTGGCTGCGCCGGAGCTTCAGGGCCGAGGACAGGGTCGCCAGCAGTTTTTCGTTCTGCCAGGGCTTCAGAACGAAGTCCGTCGCCCCTTCCTTAATCCCCCGGACGGCCAGCTCAATATCGCCGTAGGCGGTGATCAGGATGACCACCGCGGCCGGATCCTGGTCGAGGATCGCGTTCAGCCAGTGGAGCCCCTCGGCCCCGTCGGTGGCCCCCGGGACAAAGTTCATATCCAGGAAAATAACATCATAGCTCTCGTTCTTAAGCAGGCGGGGGATCGTCTCGGGGTTTTTCTCGGTGTGGACTAGCTGGACGTGCTGTTTCATAAACAGCCGTGCCGCTTGGAGGATATCCTCGTCGTCGTCGATCAGAAGGACTTTTCCGGGCTTTATTTGCATCCTGGCTCACTTCGTTGCGGTCGGGGATTTTCGATCGTCTCCTCCGCAGGGTATTTTACCTTAAATGCAATATTTATGCCTAATTCTGGATGCCGCTTTCAGGCAAGGTCGAACGGAACGGCCCAAAAATCCGGCTGGCCTGTCCGATATCGGACAGTCGATGTCTTACATCGAACACATAGGACGCCGGAAGGAAGAAGTTTCCCCGCTGCGCTCCTGAAGCAGGATTTGGCACGTTCCATGCAATAATATTCGTCCTGATGATCACACATACGCGCCGGGAGGGTGAATCCGGAGGCTGCTATGGGTATGGATAAGCAAATCGAGAAAAAGAAATGGCCGCTTAAAAAAATCGCGGTCCTCGCAGCCGGTGTTCTTTTCGTTGTCTTCACGATCTACGTGTTCCTGTTCAAGTTCCGGACGTCCTCGCTGAACGTCGAAAAGGACCGGGTTCAGATCTCCACGGTAACCCGGGGCCCCTTTCAGGAGTATATAGCCATCATGGGAAACGTCATGCCCCGAATCACCCAGGAGATCAGCGCGATTGAGGGTGGGACCGTCGAGGAGGTGTTTATCGAGGCCGGAACGATGGTCAAAAAGGGAGATAAGCTCCTCACCCTCAACAATTCCACCCTCCGGCTTGATATCATGTGGAGGGAGTCGGACTTCTTTCAGGCCTCCAACAACCTCCGCGCGACACGGCTGTCCATGGAACAGTACAAGATGAACCTCCGCAAGGAGTTGAACGACGTCGACAGCGCCCTTCAGCAACAGAAGCGCGTTTACGAACGCTACGTCGAGATGGCCCAAGGCGATCTGATATCCCGTCACGAATACGAGCTGGCCAAGGACCAGTATGAATACCTGGTGAAAAAGAAGGAGATCACGATCGAAAGCCAGAAGAATGACCTGGAATTCCGGGATATCCAGCTCATGGCCCTGGAAGATTCCGTGAAGAAGCTCCAGGAAAGCCTGGCCGTCGCCAAACGACGCCTCGACAACCTCGCCGTCCGGGCTCCGGTTTCCGGCTTTCTGACCTCGCTCGAGGCCGAGATCGGCCAGTCCAAATCGCCCGGCCTCAAGCTCGGGCAGATCGATGTCCTGGACGGCTACAAGGTCCGGGCCCAGATTGACGAAAACTACCTGCCCCGGGTCCAGGAGGGGCGGAGCGGGACATTCGAGCTGTCCGGGAATTCCTACAAGGTCGTCGTCCGAAAAGTCTTCCCCGAGGTTCGGGGAGGCCGCTTCGAAGTCGATCTGAATTTCGTCGACAAGACGCCCGAGGGCATCACCCGCGGCCAAACCTATCACATTCAATTGAACCTCAGCGAGGTGACGGAGTGTCTCCAGCTGGCCAGGGGCGGCTTCTACCAGACCACGGGCGGCAATTGGGTTTTCGTCGTCGACAAGGCCAGTAAAATCGCCGAAAAGCGGCCGATCAGGATCGGCCGCCAGAACTCAGCCGAGTACGAGGTCCTCGAGGGACTCCAGCCCGGCGACCGGGTTGTCACCTCCTCGTACGAAAGCTTCGGCAACGTTGAACGGCTTATCTTAAAATAATAGGGAATTCGCCCCAAGGAGGCATTTCATGATCAAGACCAAAAATTTGAGAAAAGTTTACACGACCGAAGAGGTGGAGACAACAGCCCTCAACGACATCAACCTCGACATCAAAGAGGGTGAGTACGTCTCCCTCATGGGTCCGTCCGGCTGCGGCAAGTCAACCCTGCTGAACGTCCTGGGCCTTATCGACCAGCCGACGAGCGGCCAATATTTCTTCCTCGGCGAGGAAATATCAAAATATTCGGAGCGAAAGCGGGCCAGCCTCCGGAAGAACAACATCGGCTTCATCTTCCAGAGCTTCAACCTGATCGACGAGCTGACAGTCTATGAGAACGTTGAGCTGCCCCTCCTCTACCTGGGGTTCAGCGCGGCCGAGCGGAAGAAACGCGTTAGCGAGGTCCTCGAGCAGATGCAGCTCATGGCCCGCAAGAACCACTTCCCCCAGCAGCTGTCCGGCGGCCAACAGCAGCGCGTGGCCGTCGGCCGGGCCGTCGTCGCCCGGCCGAAGCTCATCCTGGCCGACGAACCGACCGGGAATCTCGACTCGACGCACGGCGAAGAGGTCATGAAGCTCATGTCCGACCTCCATGAGGCGGGCGCGGCGGTCGTGATCGTCACCCACTCGCCGACATATGCGGAGTACGCCGAGCGGACGATTCACCTTTTTGACGGCAACATCGTTTCTGAGAACATCCAGAACAAGTTCAAGCTCTAACGCCGATTTTCTAGGAGGTCCGCATGAGAGAAATCGCCCTGTCCATCCCGACGCTGGAATCCGAACAGAACATCGACATCGAAGTTAGGATCAACGGTAAGCGGCGGTCCCTCCACTACCGGGTGGAGATTATCGCCTGGGAGGACGTCAGCCGGCCGGCCGAAGAAAAGGCGGACGTCCTTCGGCGCGTGATCCGGGACTACGACAAGGATTGGCAGCTCGTCCAAATCGGAGCGCCGACGGAAAAGACCATCCCGATCATGTTCCGGAAAACAAAAGCCGAAAGCGAATCCTGAGCCGGGACGACCGTTTCCTTTAAGGAGCCGCCGATGATCAAAATGCGGGGGATCACGAAATTTTATTCCGCAGGGATCCTGAAGACCTTCGTCCTGCGCAATATCAACCTGGACGTCAAAGAGGGGGAGTTTTTGACCATCATGGGGCCGTCGGGCGCGGGAAAATCGACCCTGCTCCATATCCTCGGAATGCTCGACTCAGCGTCGGAAGGCGAATATCTTTTCTACGATCAACCCGTCCACCGGCTCAGCGAGAAGCGGCTGGCCGAGCTCCACAAGCACTACCTCGGCTTCGTCTTTCAGAGCTACCACCTGATCGACGAGCTTACGGTTTACGAGAACCTGGAAACCCCGCTCCTGTATAAACGAATCAAGGGCCCGGAGAGGAAGAGCAAGGTCTGCGATATGCTCGACCGCTTCGGGATCGTCGGGAAGAAAGATCTCTTCCCGAACCAGCTGTCCGGAGGCCAGCAGCAGCGCGTCGCCGTGGCCCGAGCCCTGATCACCGAACCCAAGCTGATCCTGGCCGATGAGCCCACAGGAAATCTGAGCTCCAAGGAAGGCACCGGGATCATGGAGATTTTCAAGGAACTGAACGACAGCGGGACGACCATCATCCAGGTGACGCATTCGGAAAAGAACGCCGCCTACGGCAAGCGGACGATCCGCCTGCTCGACGGCTGGATCGAAAAATAGAGGCCCCTGGATCACTCTCGCGGACGGAGGACTTCGATGGCGAATAAGGCAATTCTGGCGACGATCTTCGCGGCGGCTCTTGCGGCCGGCGCCCTTTTCGGTCAGGACACGACGAAGTCCATGACCCTCGAAGAATGCCTGATCCGGGCCATGGAGAAGAATCTGGGGCTTCAAGTCCAGGTCCAAAATCCTGAGCTGGCCGATCTTAGAGTCTCGCAAGCGGGAGAAAAATATTTGCCGAGCATGTCGTTCGATTACGCCAGCCAGGACAACCGCTCAGCCGCGACCTCGTTCCTGGACTCCCTCGGGGGGGTAAGAATCACCAAACAAGATTCCTACGGGGTCGGCCTCTCTCAGTTGCTGCCGACGGGAGGCCGTCTGCAGGCCCGGGTTGCTGCGGGGATGTACGACAGCAACGAACGCTACCAGACGGTCAATCCCTACTTCAGCGGCAACCTGTCTTTCACGTTCATCCAGCCGCTGCTGCGGAATTTCGGATTCAACATCAATCGTCGGGAGATCATCGTCGCCCGGAACAACCGCGGGATCGCCGAGGCGACATACAAGACGGCTCTTTTAACGATGCTCTACAACGTGGAAGAGGCCTACTGGAACCTGATCTACAGCATCGAAAACTACGAGGTGATGCAGGAATCCCTCCAGCTGGCCAAGAATCTCCTGGAAAGGAACAAACGGGAGACGGAAATCGGGATGATGGCTCCGATCGAGGTCCTGAGCGCCCAGTCCGAGGTAGCGGCCCGAGAGGCCGACCTGCTCCAGGCCGAGGTTTTGATCAAAAACCGCCGGGACGCCCTGCAAACCCTGCTCAACATGGGTTCGGAGGGCGGGGAGACCGAAGCCCAGATTGTGCCGGTAGATGTTCCAATGGTGGGAACCTCCCAACTTTCCATGGAGAGCGCCCTGGCTTTGGCCAGGGCCGGCCGGCCCGAGATCGCCTCCGCAGTGCTTGACATCAAAAACAAGGATCTCGACTTGACCTACGCCCGGAATCAGCTTCTTCCGGAGGTCAATCTGGCGGCCCAGTATTGGAGCCCGGCTTCTTCCGGAACGCAGATCCTGTACCAGGATGACAATCCCCTCACCGGGGTCATCATAGGCACGATTCCGGGCGGGTCGAGTCAAGCCATTCAGGATGCCCTGAAGTTCAAATATAAAAACTGGTACGTCGCCTTAAACGTGACCGTGCCCCTGAATTTCGTCTTTTCCCGGGCGGCGGCCGCCCAGGCCAAAATCAACCTGACCCAATCGAAGATCATGCTTGAAGACCGGGAACAGCAGGTTTTCCTCGAAGTCCGAAACGCCGTTAGGGAAGTCGAGAACAACGCCAAGCGGGTCGAGGCCTACAAAGTCGCCCGGGAGCTGGCCGAACAGAAGCTCGCGGCCGAGGAACGGAAGGCCAAAGTGGGCTTATCGACGAACTATACGGTCCTCCAGGTCCAGCGCGACCTGGCCACGGCCCGGAGTCGGGAGCTGCAGGCTCGAATCGACGAGGTCCTCTCCCGGGCCAGACTCGACAAGGCCACCGGCACGAGCCCGGAGAAGCGGAACATCAAATGGGCGGATTCGGACCGGGATTGATCTACCCCCCGCCATGAAGGAACTGATCCGCGGCCGGGAGCGCGGCTTTGGCGATCGCGCTCCTGACCGTCTGTTACAAGGCGTTCAGGGCAGCGAAGGCGAACCCAGTGAACTGCCCGTGTTACCAATAACTCATTGACAACACTCTTCAATCGTGCCCTTCAATAAAGCGTGCGACCTGACGACCAAGGAGCTCTAGGCCCCGTATGTGATGCCTTTCCATCGAGAGGACATCCAGATCATCCCCAGCCCGGGTCTCCATCCCCAGGCCGATATCCTGGTTTATTTCCCGAAGTCGGAGGTCCTTTGCACGGGCGACCTGCTGCTCTCCCAGAATTGCCCCGCCGTGCAGGATGTGCCCGGCTATATGGATTTTCTGGATAAAATCCTCGACATTTTTCCGCCCGGAGTGACATTCGCCGGCGGCCACGGCAAAGATCCGACGATGGACGGCCTCTATGCGGCTTTTCAAAAAGCGATGGCCGGCAAACCGCGGTCGGTCAGAAGCGACGGCTTTACCCCCGAGCAGCGTTTTTTCATCAGCTACGCCCAGCAATGGCGGCGCATCATGCGTCCCGAATACCTGCGGCTCTTGGTCCAGACCGATACCCATGCGCCGGCCCATTATCGGGTCAACGGGCCCCTGTCCTCCGTGGCGACGGACACCACGCGGCTTTTCCCAGCGGTTTTCGCGCCTCCGCGGTAGGCAAAAGAGCCGCCGAACAGGGCCGCTCCGCCGGTGAGGGCAACCGTATTTCTGACGAATTCTCTTCGGGTCATCATGGGGGCACCTCCCGTCCTGGGATCGTATGATAATCTCAATTTCCAGCGGACATTTCGAGTCGCGGGTGAAACGGCTTTTGGGATCTCCTTTCCAATCATCATGCGGGGCTAGAGGTCCCGCTTATCATAAAAACCGATGGACATTCTATACGAGAGATAGACCAGGCAGGCCAGGACGGCGGCGGCCGCCGCGACGACCGGCGGCTTGCCCAGGAACCGTTCGATGATCCGGGCGATCAAGCGGAGGCCGCGCGCCGCCGGGGCGAAGGGCCCCAGGAGGGCGGACGCGGCGTCCGTCCCGCCTCCTGACGCGGGCGCCAGAAGCGAGGCGGTGTTCAGGATCACGACCGTCAGCACCAGCCCGGCCCCGGAGAATATCCACATGCCCCGCCAGAAACCGAAACGGAAGTGAAGGGGGAGGAAGACCAGGCCGGCCAGGACCGCGCCGACGAGAAAGGCCGAGACACCCCTTACGGAAACGAGCGACGCGAGACGGGGGGCCCTCGTGCCGAAGCCGCGATGGATGAGGGCCGTGTATCCCAGAAAAAGCCCCAGCCCGACAACCGTGACGGCGCCCCAGGAGAGATACCGGCCGGCCACCAGACCCCGCCGCGTTCCCGGAAGGGCGGCGAACAGCGGTTCGGTCTGGTACCGGTCGTCAATGCCGAGGGAGGTCGCGGCCGCAACGAACGACAGACAGACGCCCGTTGCGAGGTAAACCCAGGCGTTTTCCATGAACATGAGGAGAAAGACGCCGTAGGAGAAGGCCATGGGGGCCCATAAAATCCTCGTGATCCTCAGGTCCTTCCTCAGCAGGGCGATCGCCGGCTTACTCATGAGCGGCCTCCTCTCCTTGCCGTCTCTCCTGTCCCAGGAAAAAAACGAGATCGTCAAGACGGACCCGTTCGACGATCGCCCCCAGGCTGGCCAGGCGACGCCGGGCCTCCTCCTTGTCTGCGGTCAGGGCCGTGAACCCGTAAGGGCCGCGGCTGACGCCCCTGAAGAGCTTCGCGTTTTCCCCGTCGAGGAGCTCGGAGCCGCCCTTGATGATGGCCCAGTTCTCGAGGATCTCGTCTCGCGTAGCCGAGAAGAGCAGCTCGCCGTTCCGCAGGCAGGTGATGTAGTCGGCGATCCGCTCGAGGTCCGATGTGATATGGGTCGAAAACAGGACTGACGTCCGGCCGTCCTGGATGAGGCTCGAGAGCCGCTCGAGAAGCTCCCGCCGGAAGACAGGGTCGAGGCCCGAGGTCGGTTCGTCCATGAGGATGAGCTCCGCGCCATGGGAGAGAGCGACGGCCAGGGCCAGTTTCATCTTCATCCCCCGGGAGAGGGCGTTCACGCGCTTGCGGGGAGGCAGCTCGAATTCCCTGCACAGCCGCTCGAACCGGTCGCCGTCCCACGTTTCATAAAAGGGAGCGATGACGGACGCCACGCCGCCGATCTTGAGGTAGCCATGAAAAGGGGACTCGTCGAGAACGAATCCAGTCCTCGATTTGACATCCTCCTCGTTCCCGAGGCTGTCGAGCCCGAGGACCTTGACCTCGCCGGCGTTCCGCCGAACGATGTTCAGGATGAGCTTGATGACGGTCGTCTTGCCGGCCCCGTTGGGCCCGATGAGGCCCATGATGTAGCCGCGGGGAAGAACGAACGAGACGTCCCTGAGTACGAATCCAGGGTATTCCTTGCGCAGGCCCTTGATCTCGAGGGCGTTATCCATGGGTCACCTTAAAAATCCCGCCTGGCGTAGAGGGCCCGGGAGATGATGAACGATGCCGCGTTCAACACAAGGATCGCGGCCGCGAGCGTCAGAAGAAAGCCCGGTGTCGAAGGATGGTTCAAAACGGACCGGAGCCCACCTTCGACGGCGCGGATAAAAGCGCGCAGCGGGTTGTTCTGACGGCCGAGGAACTGCCCGAGAAGGAGCATAACGATGCCGAGCATCTGGGTCCCGACGAGGAAAATGATGATGCCCGTCAACCCGAAGCGGGTCGTGAAGGGGAGGATGAAAGAGAAAAAAAGGCTGATCATGGCCAGGCTGATGAGGAGTGACTTGGGGTTGAGGATCTCCTCGACAGGTACCTTGCCGAAAGGCAGGACGGCCGTCAAGACGATCGAGTAAACCAGCGCGATGCCGATCGTGATCCAGGAAATGGCGTATTTCGCCAGAACGATCGAAGACCGCCGGACAGGCAGGCTGCAGACGAGCGATGCGGTCTTGAACTTGTCCTCCCGTCCCAGGATTCCGAAGGGCATGGCCAGGCCGATCATCAAGCTTGTGAGGACGAGAAAAACCCTCGGCGAGGGGATGCTGTAGACCATCCAGCCGAAATAGACGGAGAATATCGCCAGGATGATGGCGAACTGCCTGCGGAAAAAAACGAATTCCATCCGGAGAACCTTAAGCATGGCCTTTTCCTTTGCTGATGAAAAACATGATGTCTTCGAGGGTCGCTTTATCGCAGACGGCCGCGGAGCCTAGGTCTTGCCGGGCGGCGGCCATATCCGAGGTCAGGACCTCGAGGTTGTAATCCGTTCGCCGGAATCCGCGGAAACCCGGAATATCCCCGGGGCGGATGCCGTCGCCGGCCGCTTTGACGACTCCCCAGGTCTCGAGGATCTCGTCCCGGGCGGCGGAAAAGACGACCCGCCCCTTGTCGATGAACGTGACGTAATCGGCGATCCGTTCGAGATCCGTCGTGATGTGGCTCGAAAAGAGGACGGTCTTTTTATCATTTTGGATGAGCGCCCGGAGCTTTTCGAGGAGCTCGAAACGGAACAGGGGGTCCAGGCCGGCGGTGGGCTCGTCCATAAGGATGAGATCGGCCTCGTGGGCGAGGGCAACGGCCAGGGAGAACTTCATTCTCATCCCGTGAGAGAGCTTCTTGAAGGTCGCCTTCGGAGAGAGCTTGAATTCCTCCATCAGGCCCTGGAAACGGGCCTCGTCCCACCTTTCGTAGAACGGGACCAGGGCCGAGGCGATCAGCTTCAATCGGAGGTCCTCGGGGAACCGGGGCGTGTCGTAGACGAACCCGATCCGGGCTTTCACGTCCGGCTCGCAACGGATGTTGTCCCGGCCGAAGACCTTCACATCGCCCGCGCCGCGGCGGATGAGGTTCATGATGAGCTTGATGACCGTCGTCTTGCCGGCGCCGTTCGGCCCGATGAGACCCATGATGTATCCTTGCGGGACGTTGAACGTCACGTCATCGAGGGCGAATCCCTTGTACTCCTTGCGGAGTCCCTTGATTTCGATCGCGTTGTCCATCAGTCTTTCTCCTTGTAGAGCAGGACCAGCATTTCCCGGAGCTCGGCGAGGGTGATGCCGAGGAGCTTGGCTTCCTCAACGGCTTCGCTCAACTTCTCCTCGACGATCTTCATCTTCTTTTCGCGGAGAAGTTCCTTGTTCTGCATGGCGACGAAGGATCCTTTCCCTTCGACCGTGTCGATGAAGCCTTCCTTCTCGAGCTCCTCGTAGGCCCGCTTCGTCGTGATCACGCTGATCTGGAGGTCCTGGGCGAGTTTGCGGATCGAGGGCAGGGTCTCGGCCTCCCGGAGCCCGCCGCTGATGATCTGGGCCTTGATCTGTCGGGTGATCTGCTCGTAGATCGGGTCGGGGGAAGAATTGGAAATGATGATTTTCATGCCTTCATTCCCTTGATGGGTCTATGCATTGCGTTCATTCTGTTCATAGTGTATATATAGTATATAAACAGTGGAAAACAAATTGTCAAGCTTTTTTTAATATTTTTTAGGCAGACCTCAGCATCCTATTGATTGACTATAAAATAGCCGTTTTCACGGCTTATAAAATCGCCGTCCGGACCGAACGCCTCCCTACGCTCAGCCGGGACCCGGCCCCGAACCGGGACATCCGTCGCGCCGACATCATGGATAGGACCGCGCCTCCCCGAAGAAACTGGAGGAGGCCCGGCTCGGAGGGGCGAATAAGGTCGTGAAACCGATAAAGCTCGCGGCTCGAAGCTCAGCGCTGACCGCCTGACGCCTTGACGAGCTCAATTCAATGCGAGTAACAGTATCTCTGGTTTAAGGCGATCGCGATGCGGGGCCGGAACGTTGAGAGGGACCCGCGAAATTTGACAGCCCGGGCTGAAAAATGTTAGAGGAATCACGTGCCTTACAGGATCGTCGTCGCCGACCCCAGCCCCTCCGTTCAGAAGGCCGTCCAGGCGGTCTTCCCGGAGTCGGACTTCAATCTCTATGTCTTCGAGGACGGGCGCGAGCTCGTCGACGTCCTTCCCTCAATCCGGCCGGACACGGTTATCCTCGGCCTCTCCCTGCCCGGGATGGACGCTTTCGAGGTCGGACGGTTCCTGGCCGGCCGCGAGGAGTTCCGGAACGTGCCCCTCTTCTTCCTCAAGGGGACGTTCGAGCTGTTCGATTCCGACAGGGCCGCGGATATTCCCCATGACGGGGTGATCCAGAAACCGTTCGACTCGGAGAAGCTGGCCGCGATGGTCAGGGAGGCGATCGACCGGAAGATCTCCCCTCCCACGATGCCCGAGGAACCATTCCCGGAAGCCCCGGCGGCTGAGGCCCCGCCCGGGAGCGTTGACGAGCGGCCCGCTCCCTCCGCGCCTCCTGACACCCGATCGAAGGCCCACCCGGAAGCGCTCCAGTCCACCGTCCGCGACCTTGTCCGGACGGAAGTCCTGGAGATGGAGCGCGAGCTCGAGAAGAGGATCACGGCCCGTGTCCTCGCCGAGCTCAAGAAATAGCAGCCCCGCCCGGAAACCCGGCCATGAAGATCGGAGACGACATTCACAGGTTCGAGCGGTGCTCGATGTCGCTTGCCTCCGCCGCCGGACGACCTGTGGAAAAGGATGTTCTGCTCCGGCTTCTAGGCGACGGCCTGGAGACATGGTATAATATCTTTATCCGCGGGACAGGGGATAAGATCGTTCACGCCTTTCAGGAAAAAATGACCTTCACTCCGGGAGACCGCGTCCGCCTCGAGGCCGGGGGCGCAGTGATTGATGGAACGTTCATCGGCGAGCGCGGCTGACAAAGGAGAATGGAGATGCTATTGGCTTTCGATATCGGGAACACCACGATCGCGGTCGGCGTCTTCAAGGGGAAAAAACTCCTCAAGGACTGGAAGATCAAGACGGACAAGGAGAAGACGGGCGACGAATACGGCATCGTCCTCCTGAGCCTGTTCCAGCGCGAGGGGATCAAGTCCGACGGGTTCGAAGCCGCCATCATCTCGAGTGTCGTCCCACCCCTGACGCCCGTTTTCCAGGACCTTCTCCTCGACCTTTTCGGGCTCGAGGCGTTCGTCGTCGGGCCGGGCCTCAAGACGGGCATGCCCATCCTCTACGAGAACCCGCTCGAGGTCGGCGCCGACCGGGTGGTCGCGGCCCTTGCCGCCTACGAGAAATACGGCGGACCCTGCATCGTCGTGGATTTCGGCACGGCTACGACCTTCGACGCCATCTCGGCTAAGGGCGAATACCTGGGCGGGGCCATCGCCCCCGGCATCCAGATCT
>Ga0315284_10001839_pt1 | contig 30267 bp, 15 predicted proteins | sample YL17G09_16_MG_FD_203696 | JGI IMG/M metagenome (GOLD analysis project Ga0315284, IMG submission 203696) | Sediment microbial communities from Yellowstone Lake, YNP, Wyoming, USA - YL17G09_16 | ecosystem: Environmental > Aquatic > Freshwater > Lake > Sediment | place: USA: Wyoming | collected...
TCAGAGGGAAAGGTTCGGAGGAGGGGTGCGGGGAACGTAGTTCCCCGGTCCGTAGGTTTTCTGAGGGAAAGGTTCGGAGGAGGGGTGCGGGGAACGTAGTTCCCCGGTCCGTAGGTTTTCTGATGATTTAGAACAGACCCGGCCTGTACATGCGCGTGGGGACACCACCTTGAGTGGGCGCCATGGTCATGAGCTTGTTGGCCTTCAAGTAAGCAAGACCGGCAATGCAGCCCAGAGGCATGTTGCAGCCGCAGTAAGGCGCACGGGAAGTGATGGCATTGCTAAGGTTGGGGTTGCGTCCCTGCATGGTGATGAGGCCGCCCTTCTTGGGACCACCCAAAATGCACGTGTTGTTGGTGATGGATGGGATGTTTTTGGCACGCTTGGCGCCAGACATGTAGCCGACAGTCATTTTTGTTTAATTGTTATATTATGTCTAAATATTTTATTTTATTCACAGTCAGTCATCGTGGATTGGTGCGCATCAGTTGCCATTTGTGCAATCCGCAGCCGGCTTTAAATTGCTGATTTTATGCATTCTCAAATGGGCTTAAAGCCATACCTGGGTGTAAATGCATGCAACCCCACGAAAACATGCCTTCTCCTGCAATGGCGACATGCGACGGGCATTATCTCGAGCAAACCCAAGAAGACAAAGACAAGCAACCGCAACGCCTGACGTCCAAGTTGTTGCACGCCGAGGAATTCATGCCGACGGAAGACGGCGGCTTAATATTCAACCCCTACAATCCCGAAAACTATGAAATTACATTGAGTCAAATTCAATCTATTCTCACCGCCTACGGCGTTCCCGACCCTAAAGTGCACAACATCGAGCTGTATAAGCGCGCATTCGTGCACCAGTCGTACACGCGCCGCCCCGAGTTTGAGAACGCGGCGGAAAACATCAGTGTGGTGGACAAGCCGGCGGACTGCATGCCGCTGCGCTCCAAGTCGAACGAGCGCCTAGAGTTCCTCGGCGACGGCGTGCTGGAGTGCGTTGCCAAGTACTGCCTGTATCGCCGCTTCCCGAAGGAGAACGAGGGCTTCATGACGGAGAAGAAGATCGCGATTGTGAAGAACGAGACGATTGGCCGAATGGCCTACGAGATGGGACTGCACCGGTGGTTCATCATTTCGCGGCACTCGGAGGAGAAGAAGCTGCGCACGAACTTGAAGAAGCTGGGCTGCTTGTTCGAGGCGTTCGTGGGCGCGCTGTTCCTGGATTACAACAAGATTGCGATCAAAGATGAAGACCGCTGGTTCGAGAACGTGTTTGCCACGGGGCCTGGGTTCCAGATGGCGCAAATTTTCATTGAGAACGTGTTTGAGAAGCACATCGACTGGATTGCGCTCATTCGCAACGACGACAACTACAAGAACATTCTGCAGGTGAAAATTCAGAAGGAGTTCAAAACCACGCCGGACTACATTGAGCTCGGGCGCGACATGGAGGTGGGCTACACCATGGGCGTGTACTTGTGCCTGGGGCAGGAAATATACGAGACGTCGCCCGCGGCCGCAGTCCCTTTCTCCAACTTGAAGACGTTTGAGGCGGTGCACGCGGCGTGCGAAGCGGCGGGCGGGCGCATCCTGGTGTTTCTGGCCCAAGCCTCGCACAAAATTAAGAAGAAGGCGGAACAGCTGGCCTGCGATTGCGCGATTCAATGCATGCCTTAGATTTAGGAAATGTCATATTCATTTTGCGTAATTTTTGTGTTGTGCTATTTTATAATACTATTCGATGGAAGCTTTAAAACAACGTTTAAGTAAGATTGTTTCAGAGTTTAACCCGCGAAAGCTGACTAAGAAGGTTCATCCTGCTTCACATGCATCACACGCATCAGGCACTGAAATGAAAGAGATACGTAAAAAAGGTGGAAAAAAAAGAACCCGTCGGGTCAAGTCAAAGAAGAGCAAAAGCAAGAGCAGGAAGAGCAAGAAGAGCAGGAAAAGCAAGAGCCGAAGCAGGAGGCATTAAATAAATCAATTTTAATAATGATGCAACCCATTGTGTCATTATTAAATTACTATTATCTATTATATATTAGAGATAATAAGACAAAATAAGCAACAACACATCGGAATGGCGGCAGCAGTTGCTGTTTTAGACGCGCTGCGAAAAAAACCGGTTGCCGAAAAGAAGAAACAGTTTTCGGTTGCTTTTTTTGTTGCAAACCCACGAAAACAAAATGAGCAAGACAAGGATAAAGAACGAAGAGAAGAAGTTGAAGAACGAAGAAAAGAACGCGTTGATGTAGATGATGAACCGCATATGGACGAACCAAACCCAAGACCATCAAAAAACCCCATGGTTCAAATCACCGACAAAAGCGGTTTAAAACTGGTAAACCGGGAAGACATTTTAGCCAGAATTAAAGCCGCGAAAGGCATCATCACCGAAGCCGCACCCAATCCCCTCAATCTGACTGCGGCAAAGGTGGTCAGCATCGTGGAAGAAGCCCCGATTCCCAAGCTGAAAGGCCGGAAGCTGCAAAAAATAAAGCTCATTCCGGTTTCGGCAATACAGTCGGTCGAAAAGGTGGTGTTAAAAGAAGTGGAAGAAGTGGAAGAAGTGGAAGAAGCGGCAGAAGACCAAGCAGTGGACCTAGAACCCTTGAAGCAAAAGCGCGGCACTCGGAAGCGAACCGACAAGGCAAAGGCAAAAGAAGCAGAATCAAAAGCCAAAGAGCCAGAACCAGAGCCAGTTAAACCAAAGGCAGCAACTCCTGCAAAACCAATGGAACCCCTGGTTGCATCGGAATACTACTTGAACAACCGAGAGAAATTCGTAGAATTTATTAATAAGCTGTTCCAAAAGAAGTATCGCGCCGAGATTGTGGACGAAACCACTACGGTCAGTTGCGAAGACCGCCGCAGCGCCGAGCAGTTCGGCCTCCTCACGCACCAGAAGATCGTCAAGGATTACTTGAACCTGTATTCGCCGTATCGCGGCCTCCTCCTCTTTCACGGGCTCGGCAGTGGCAAAACGTGCTCCTCCATTGCAATCGCCGAGGGCCTCAAGTCCGACAAGCGCGTGTTTGTCATGACGCCCGCCTTCCTCCGCACCAACTACTTGAAGGAACTCAAGAAGTGCGGCGACGACGTGTACAAGCGGCCCCGCCATTGGAAGTTCGTGGACGCCGTTGAAAAACCGGAGCTTGTGCCGTCCCTCGCCGAAACGCTCGCAATCCCGGCCGACTACATTAAGAAGCACGGCGGCGCATGGCTGGTCGACCCCGAAAAACCCAGCAACTACGGCGACCTGAGTCCGAAAGACCAGGCTGAGGTGGACGCGCAGCTGAACGAAATGATTCAGCAAAAGTACACGTTCATCAGCTACAACGGCATTCGCGAGTCCCGGCTCAATGAACTGTCTCTCGGATACACCGTCAACCCCTTTGCCAATTCGGTGGTTGTCATCGACGAGGCGCACAACTTCGTCAGTCGCATCGTGAACCATTTGAAGAAGTCCTCGGACGACACTGCCGCCAAAAAGGGCGCTGCCGCCGCCAAAAAAGCGGCCACAAAACCCGAAGACGCGCCCATTGCACTCAACCTGTATCGATTCCTGCTCGACGCAGTCAACGTCAAGGTGGTGCTGCTGACCGGCACGCCCATTATCAACTACCCGAATGAGATCGGCGTGCTGTTCAACCTCCTGCGCGGCCACATCAAGACGTGGACGTTCCAACTGACGTCTTCGGCGCAAGGCATAACTGAAGCGCGGTTGCAGCAGCTGTTTCGGTCGTACGACATCATGGACTACATGAAATACATCCCCGCTGGCGGCGTGTTGACCGTGACGCGCAACCCATACGGGTTTATGAATGTGCACAAAAAGGACAAGCTGTATGAAGGCGTCTCCATAGACGAGCACGGCATGGTCAGCGACGACGATTTTGTTAAGAACATCACTGAGGTGCTTTCAAAGGCCGGAATCAAAGCAACCAAGGAGTCCACCGTGGCACACAAGGCGCTGCCCGACACGCTGGACGGGTTTGAAAAGTATTTCATCGATCCCGACACGGCGGAGCTGAAGAACATGGACGTGTTCAAGCGCCGCATTCTGGGCCTGACGTCGTATTATCGCAGCGCACAGGAGCAGCTGCTGCCGCGCTACGATGCCGCCGTCGATTTCCACGTGGTCAAAGTGCCGATGAGCAACTACCAGCTGAGCGTGTATCAGCAGGAGCGCTTGGCGGAAATCAACAAGGACCGCGAAGCAAAGAAGCGGAAGACGCTTGCCCCCTCGCGCAAGCCGAGAGGCGATGGCACTGGCACTGGTGCGGGCGCGAAGAAGGCATTGACATCGAAAGAATTGTTTGCGGAACCATCCAGTTCCTACCGCATTTTCTCTCGCGCAGCATGCAATTTTGTGTTTCCGCGGGAGATTGGGCGCCCCAAACCGTTTGGAAAGAGCATGACTGAAGCAGAAGGGGCTGCGGCACAGGAGGAAGACCTGGACGAAGACATCATTGACGCCGACAATGTGCGCGCCATTTCCAAGAACCCGGAAGGCGCGCTGGGAGTGGACGAGGCGGCCGAACTGCAGAAAAAAACCGCCAGCGAGGCGTACAAGCACTACGAGGACCGCATCAAGGAGGTGCTGGACCAGATGAAGCGCAACGAGGAAGAGTATTTCAACCCGCGTTCGCTGTCCATTTACAGTCCGAAGTTTCTGAAGCTGCTGCAAACCCTGCAGGACCCCAAACACGTGGGTCTCAATCTGGTGTACAGCCAGTTCCGCACGCTGGAGGGCATCGGGCTCCTGAAAATGGCGATGGAGGCCAACGACTACGCGCAGTTCCGCATTAAACACAACCAGGCAACGCAGCAGTGGGTCCTCGATGACCGTCCGGAAGACGCGGGGAAGCGTCGGTTTGCGCTGTACACCGGCACGGAATCCTCGGACGAGAAGGAAATCATTCGGTGCATTTTCAACAGCGAGTGGGACCAGGTGCCGTCCAGCATCCGCGATGACTTGTTGCGCATTTCGGGCAACAACTTTTACGGCGAGGTGATCAACACGCTCATGATTTCGGCGTCGGGCGCAGAGGGCATTGACTTGCGCAACGTGCGCTACGTGCACATTTTGGAGCCGTACTGGCACCCGGTGCGCATTGAACAAGTGGTGGGACGCGCCCGCCGCATTTGCAGCCACCAGGACTTGCCGCCCGACCTGCGCACCGTGGAAGTGTTCCTGTATTTGATGGTGTACTCCCCGACGCAGCTGAAGCCGCTGTCCAAAGAGGAAAAAACGGAGGCGGAGAAGGAGGAGGCGCTGCTGGCATCGTCCGACCCGAAAACCGTGGTGGACGTGTCGAACGCCGCGCTGAAATACGTTCGCGTGTCCAGAGAGCTGCGAGAGGGCGACACCAGCGTCAAAACGGATGCGCCCATCACCACGGATGAATCACTGTATGAAATCGCAAAGCGCAAGGAGGAAATCAACAGCAACATTTTGCGGTCGGTTAAAGAGACGGCCATTGATTGCGCCATTCACGCCAGGGCGGGCACCAAGGAGACGCTGAAGTGCTTCACGTTCGACAACCCGGACAACAAGTTCGCGTACACGCCGAACATTCAGGACGAAGTGATTGCACCCGATGCGTCTGGCAAAAAAACAAATGCCAAGGCAAAACCCGTGGCAGCACTGGCAACAGCAGCACAAGCACAGGTAGATGCGGCGCCTCTCAACAAAGAGGAGCGCAAACTCAAGATCAAGGAAATAACGCACGAGGGCGTGAAATACGCCATTGATGTGGAAACCAATGACGCATATGACTACGAAAACTTAAAAATTGGAAACCAGATATTGGTGGGGAAATTCATGGAGCTTGCACCGGGTAAATTCAAAATAGTCATGGACTAAGTTTCAACTGCAATTGCGCCATGATTTCGGCATGATTTGCTGCCATTCTCTCTTCCAATGCAATCATTTTATCGTAAATCTGCTGCAATACGCTTGAAGACTCATTTACGGTTGCTGCGCTTATCCTTTTGAATTTTGAAAAAATGAAATTCGTTTCTTCGCCAGATGCATTTGCATCATTTGCATCATTTGCATCATTTGCATCATTTGCATCATTGGGTTCAAACTGTTCAACCTCGTGTTCTTCTTCCACTATATTTGTCGCAGGTGTGGCCGAGAAGGACACCGATTTTTTGGAAAGAGGAGAAGGAGTTTCGGCTTTATTGCCATTAGTGCCAATCCACTGCTGCGCTTTTTTGATGTCTTCGGGCTTCAGCTGCACCAGCTCTCGCTCTCGCGCCGCCAGTTCCTGCGCAATGAGCCGCGACATCTCGTCGCCGATCGGCTTGTCCTCCAGCACGCCTTTGTCTTTATCGGTGAAGCTGACATCCGACGGTTTTTTAAGCGTCAAGAACGAGTCCATTTCGGCCTGCTTCTCTCGAAGCTGGCGCTCGAATTCATTGGCGCGGTCGCTTTGCAGGTCCTCGGCGCGATACACCATTTCTATTTTCTTTTTTTTCGGTGCAACAAGTGAGACCGGATTCGCAGAAGAACGAAGCGCCGGCAGCTCGGTTTGCACGAACTGTCGAATGATTTGCTTGTTTGCATCGTTCAACGATGACAATGAGGGCATGGTTCTGGACGCTAGCTGCACCGCCCGATCAAACGCCAGCTTGACGGGCTCGAATTGTTCCCGGGTGAGCCCGGTGAATGCGCCAGACTCCTGCAGCGTGGACCACAGGAGCTCCTTGTTTTGCGCGCTGCTAACAATGTCATTGAGATTGGATTGCTGTTGCTGTTGCTGTTGCATGTTTGAGAGATATTCCATTACAATTCCATATTTTTATATAAGTTTTGACGATTACATTCAATTAAAGACATGCAAATGAATGTAATCAAGTAAGAAACAACCATGGCATCCGAAGACAAGGAAGACAAGAGTAATGGTATCATTGTGTGCGGCGTGTGCAAGAATGTGGCCGGCACGCTGCCGGTCATTCGCGCGGCGTTTGAAGACCTCGTGAGCAAAGCGGGGGTGCCGTGCTGGGCCGTATTCTACGAGAACAATTCGGATGACGGCACCGATGCCGAATTGCTGAAATGGGCAGACGAAGCGCCGGACCAAGTCATCGTGCAGTGCGATAAAATAACGCGAGAAGAGGAGCTGGCGCGGGGCGTGGCACGCACGTTTGATAACAAACCCTGCCGCATGGAACAAATCGCGCATGCGCGCAACAAGCTCCTGGCCATGCTGGAGGGGGGACTACCGGGGAACCAAGGTTCCCCGCACCCCTCCTTCCGCGCCCCTCCTTTTGGGGAACCCACGGCACAGGCGCCTTTGCGTCCAGTGGAGGGAGGGGTGTGGGGCGCAATGCTTGGCACCGTAGGTTCCCTAGCCCGGTATGTGGTGATGATTGACATGGACAACCCCGTGCCGTTCCCGGTCAACGCCATTCTGCGCTGCATTGCGCGCGACCCTGACGGCTTTGACGCCCTCGTGTGCAACGGCCTGAACCCGTTCGGCTACATGTACGACTTTTACGCGTATCGCGACGCACAGTTTCCGTTTGGGCCCGAAATCATGCGCGAGGCGTTTTGGTCAGGACATCATCAATGCCAAGTGCAAACCGCCATGTACAATCGGACCCTGTTTTGCAATCGCATGATGCAGAAAAATTCAGCGCTGCTGCCCTACATTCCCGTCGCGTCGGGCTTCAACGGCTTGTGCATCTTTCGTTTAGACGCCATAAAAGGTATTCGGTATTCGGCCGTCCCCACCCCCGAAATGAACGCGGAGAACGAGGCAATGAAATTAATCCCCCCGTTGGCAAAAAATGCAAAAACACATGTCGATGGCGGGACCGTCGGCATGTACCTGTTTCCAAAAGACAAAGACAAAGACAATGTTGCGAACAACATGGATGACAAGGGCATCTTCTACTTCCACAATTCGGGCCACAACTTCCCGGTGGTGTGCGAACACGTGCCGTTCTTTGCGGCCATGCGCGCCAACAATCATCGACGCATCTACCTGTGCACCGACCTGGTGTGGAACTGGATTTAATGTGCATTGATTAAGAAAACGACTGGAAATTAGAGAGACCGAGTGGTCGCCAAACTAGAGGACTTACCTCACCTATGAATAAATGATGGCGATGCTGTTGTTGGTGGTTCAACCCCCAGTTTTATCGGCAATTTGAACGGCAGTTTGAATGTCGCTTTTACAAATGCCGCTGACTACTGGCAAAGAACAGCAGTATCTCAAAATGGGAGCTGGGTGGCGTCTGGGGGGGCATTTAGATTTAATAACACTAACTTCACTACCGCAACTATCTCAATACCAGACCTTGCTATTCAATGAATATTGTGATTACAGGTTCAATAGTGCGATTTTATAAACTCGTGGAAGTCCTGTTGTTGGGTCAGGTAAAGTTATACACATATGATGACCTGTGGTTATACCAGCACCAACAGAGGTAACTGTATTACCAGTAAGAGCAAGACCCGCACCACTTCCCGCCACATTATCTTTTGTAGCGAGTGTGAGCGTAGCACCTGCAGTAGAAGAAGAAGCAACATTTATCGCCAAACTTCCTGTGGTGGTTCTAATATTATTTCCATTCATATCAAGAGGTCTAAAAGAGTTGTTTTCGTTTTGCCCTCCATTAAAATTAAATGTTTCGCTCATAGTTCCATTTACAGAATTAAAAATAGATAATGTCCCGTCATTATTACCAACACCGATATTTTCAACCTTTGTTTGTATTCTGCTCCACTCAACAGGCGTTGCTGTTCCATCTAATGCGTATGAAGAAATTGCTGATATAGTATTTCCAGTTGTTGGTGCTACTGCCTTATCCATTCTTATTACACAAGCACCGACTGCGGTTGGTGCTGCCTCTTTAAAAATAAAGTTTGGTGTAGCAGGTGATCCAGATTGTGAAGAGAAGTTTTGGAATACCTGTGAAGTTGAATTTATAGAAGTTGCTTGACAATCAACAACTGAACCAGAACCTTGTAATTTTGCGTTCCCAGTTGCCACCAAAAACAATCTTCCATTTGTTGAAGCAATATCTAATCCAGTTGAATTTGTAGTAATAGTTGAAAGTTGATAAAGACCAGAATTAGGAATATATGTCTGTTGTATTCTACAACTTGTAGAATCACTAACCAAATCCATATCACTTGTCAAAGGTGTTGCCCCAGTTTCAACACATTTAATTTCAGTTCTTGCCTCCAAAGTTGAGCCGTTTGCTTGTGAATTATTAAAGGCAACTCTATTATTTGCTGTATCTGTTGCTCCCATATAACATGAGACAGACGAATTTTTTGTTGAATTAATAGCAATAGTTGTAGTATATTGTGCTGGTGTATCACTTGTAGTTAATAACAAGTTTGAACCAGAAGCACTTAATGTTTGTTGATAAGTATTGGAAGCGGATGTATCATTCTTGTTTAATATTTTTTGTTCGCTTCCTGCTGACCCAGATAGAGTGTTAGATAGAGAAACGATAGATGCATCAGTAGTAGAATTACATATTATATTTTCATTCATACCATTACCACTTACAGATAATGTATGATTTGTATTATCACTAGTATCAATCGTATTAAAAGTATATCCACTTAAATTTGATAGTGCTTGAACTTTACTTGAAGATGTAATACCACTATCTATATATTTAATCTCCAACTCTCCAAGACTAACTCCTTGATTAAGAGTTGTAAAACCACTTTTTCCAGTAGATGTTTCAGTAAAACTTTCTTTAATTTCTGCTAATGTCCCACCTGTTGTTTGAATGTGAATTGTTTGTGATCTATCAAATGGTATCACTCCGTCATTACTCGCACCATCTAATGCAACCGCTGCGAAGTTGAATGTGTTTGTAATGGGATCTTGAAGATTAACTATAGGAACAGACGCAGTTCCAGTTATGTCAATATTGTTTCCCGCTTGAATTGTTACTGGAATTCCTTGTGGTCCGGTTGCACCGGTTGGACCAGTTGCACCTGTTGGGCCTGTTGCACCTGTAGCGCCCGTAGCGCCCGTTGCGCCTGTTGCGCCTGTTGCGCCTGTTGCGCCTGTTGCGCCGGTTGCGCCTGTTGCGCCTGTTGCTCCTGTTGCGCCCGTAGCTCCTGTAGCTCCTGTAGCTCCTGTTGCGCCTGTAGCTCCTGTTGCGCCTGTTGCGCCTGTTGCTCCCGTGGCACCTGTTGCGCCTGTTGCGCCTGTTGCACCTGTAGCTCCTGTTGCGCCTGTAGCTCCTGTTGCGCCTGTTGCGCCTGTTGCGCCTGTTGCGCCTGTTGCGCCGGTGGCTCCCGTTGCGCCGGTTGCGCCCGTAGCGCCTGTAGCGCCTGTAGCTCCTGTTGCGCCTGTAGCTCCTGTTGCGCCTGTTGCGCCTGTTGCGCCTGTTGCGCCGGTTGCGCCCGTAGCGCCTGTAGCTCCTGTTGCTCCTGTCGATCCCGTAGCGCCTGTTGCACCGGTTGCTCCTGTTGCACCCGTAGCGCCTGTTGCACCTGTTGCACCTGTTGCGCCTGTTGCGCCAGTTGCGCCTGTCGATCCCGTAGCACCAGTGGCGCCTGTTGCGCCAGTTGCGCCTGTTGCTCCCGTAGCGCCAGTTGCGCCTGTTGCTCCCGTAGCGCCCGTTGCACCTGTTGCACCTGTTGCACCTGTTGCTCCCGTAGCGCCCGTAGCACCTGTTGCACCTGTGGCTCCCGTAGCGCCTGTTGCACCCGTTGCTCCTGTTGCGCCCGTTGCACCTGTTGCACCTGTTGCGCCTGTTGCTCCCGTAGCGCCCGTTGCACCTGTTGCACCTGTTGCACCTGTTGCTCCCGTAGCGCCCGTAGCTCCTGTTGCTCCCGTAGCGCCCGTAGCTCCTGTAGCTCCTGTTGCGCCTGTGGCTCCCGTAGCGCCTGTTGCGCCTGTTGCGCCTGTTGCACCTGTTGCTCCTGTTGCTCCTGTAGCTCCTGTAGCTCCTGTTGCGCCGGTGGCTCCAGTGGCTCCAGTGGCTCCAGTTGCTCCTGTAGCTCCTGTTGCGCCGGTGGCTCCAGTGGCGCCGATTACACCCGTGGCTCCAGTTGCGCCGGTTGCTCCAGTGGCTCCTCTTGCGCCAGTTGCTCCTCTTGCGCCAGTTGCTCCTTCTGACACTTTCGACGGACAACAGCAAATTGTCCGATTTGCTAAATATGAGTTGTAATTCGAATATGACATTTGCATTAATGACATATTATTTATTCGTAATTTTTTAATATTTCAAAAAAAATACATGCACACACGCACGCACGCACGCACGCCCAAATTTCAATGCAAAATAACATCATCCATGTTAATTGTAAGCAGAGCATGCAATCAGATAGCTGGTTCCATCAAATGTAACTGTCAACAGTGCAACCGATGTGGTAAGAACCGTCACTGGAACTGTGAAATTGATTTTGTATGCGCCACTGGCAACACTAGTGTTTATCGATCTTGTTGCACCACTTGCAGTTGCATAAATGACATATTGCCCACCAGTGCGTCCACCCGAAAAATTAAATATGTTCACATCACCGGTGAGAACGACATTAAAAATGCCAGTTGATAAACTGCCAAAATTGCAAGCCAATGTGGTTGATGCAAACGTTGCGACAACTTGAATTGCGGGGAGAGTCAATTGGGTTGAAAAAACGCAACTGAAACCAGTGCCGGCATTTATGTTGATAGTGGATGTATTATTTATCGTGGGAACATTTGATATGGTTTGGTAATTCATGTCAATGCCTGTTGCGCCTGCATTATTTCCAATGATTAATGTTTGCGCCAATGTTTGAGTTGCGGCGGGGCCTGTTGCACCTGTTGCTCCTGTTGCTCCTGTTGCTCCTGTTGCTCCTGTTGCTCCTGTTGCGCCTGTTGCGCCTGTTGCTCCTGTTGTTCCTGTTGCTCCTGTTGCTCCTGTTGGGCTGATTGTTCCAGTTAATCCAACAAAAGAGGTGACTCTGAAAAAATTGACGACTAATCTTGCATCCACCCATGAAAATCGTTGACTGCCGCCGGTTGCAGCAGTCCCCCAGCTGATGTAAGTATTCGGATTAAGACCACTTGCAGTGCTGAGTGTCAGTGTGCCATGTGCTTGCAAATTTCCTCCAAAAGCGCCGGTTGCAACTGGAACCGAATCAAGCAATGTTGTTATATTGGTTGAAGAGTTTGTGGCTCTAACTTCATATGTGAACAAATATTCTGGTCGGGTGTTTCCACCTGCATTGTATGGGTTGAATTCAACTGCCCAAGAGAATACGAACAGTTCTCCTGACGGGATTGTGAAGGGTTGCGTGCTGTAATCATTTACACCCCAAGCGGATGGCGGGGGGAGTGCCACTTGATATGAATCTGCCAATGATGATGAAAAAATGTTGCTTCCTTGAGGGCCAGTTGCTCCAGTGATGCCTTGAATACCTTGAGGACCAGTTTCTCCTTGAGCACCAGTGGCGCCTGTTGCTCCTGTCACTCCTTGAATTCCTGCTCCTGTTGCACCTGTTGCTCCCGTGGCACCTGTTGCGCCTGTTGCACCCGTATCACCTGTTGCGCCCGTAGCACCGGTTGCGCCCGTAGCTCCCGTAGCACCTGTTGCGCCTGTTGCGCCGGTTGCGCCCGTAGCTCCCGTAGCACCTGTTGCGCCTGTTGCTCCTGTTGCGCCGGTTGCGCCTGTTGCACCTGTTGCGCCGGTTGCGCCCGTCGATCCCGTAGCACCAGTGGCGCCTGTTGCTCCTGTTGCGCCTGTTGCGCCGGTTGCTCCCGTGGCACCTGTTGCGCCCGTTGCGCCTGTTGCGCCCGTAGCTCCCGTAGCACCTGTTGCGCCTGTTGCTCCTGTTGCGCCGGTTGCGCCTGTTGCACCTGTTGCGCCGGTTGCGCCCGTCGATCCCGTAGCACCAGTGGCGCCTGTTGCTCCTGTTGCGCCCGTAGAGCCTGTTGCGCCCGTAGAGCCTGTTGCGCCAGTGGCGCCTGTTGCGCCTGTAGCTCCTGTTGCGCCTGTAGCTCCTGTTGCGCCCGTAGCACCGGTTGAGCCTGTTGCGCCTGTTGCGCCTGTTGCGCCTGTTGCGCCTGTAGCTCCCGTAGCGCCTGTTGCTCCTGTTGCGCCTGTAGCTCCTGTTGCGCCTGTAGCTCCTGTTGCGCCTGTAGCTCCTGTTGCGCCTGTTGCGCCTGTTGCTCCCGTGGCACCTGTTGCGCCTGTTGCGCCTGTTGCGCCTGTAGCTCCCGTAGCACCAGTGGCGCCTGTTGCGCCTGTAGCTCCTGTTGCGCCTGTTGCGCCTGTTGCGCCTGTTGCGCCTGTTGCGCCTGTAGCTCCCGTAGCACCAGTGGCGCCTGTTGCGCCTGTAGCTCCTGTTGCGCCTGTAGCTCCTGTTGCGCCTGTAGCTCCTGTTGCGCCTGTTGCGCCTGTTGCTCCCGTGGCACCTGTTGCGCCTGTTGCGCCTGTTGCACCTGTAGCTCCTGTTGCGCCTGTAGCTCCTGTTGCGCCTGTAGCTCCTGTTGCGCCTGTTGCGCCTGTTGCGCCTGTAGCGCCCGTAGCACCTATTGCGCCTGTTGCGCCTGTTGCGCCTGTTGCGCCGGTTGCTCCTGTTGCGCCGGTTGCGCCGGTTGCGCCTGTTGCGCCTGTTGCGCCTGTTGCGCCTGTTGCGCCTGTTGCGCCTGTTGCACCTGTTGCGCCTGTTGCGCCAACAGGGCCTTGTGGTCCGGTAGTTCCAACCGATCGGATTATAACCAGAGCCGGCGTTAAAAAATTTGATGTAAATAAGTAAGGGGGAGGAGCTGGGACCGGCAGCGTTACTCCGAATTCAACGTAATTGTTTGGATACGATGTCACGCTGGTTATGACCCATGTTTGATATTCGTTGCTATTCATTTGGTTCTGCAAAACGAGGATATCTCCCGGCTGCAATGTTTCAAGAAACACGTCGATGTCATTGCCATTCGAATCAAAACTGGACAAATAAAGGATGGTCGCGTCAAGCTGGCCCGCACTGTTCCATGTGAAGGTTCCGGGATTGATTGGTGGGCTAAAATTAGTAGCATTAGTAGTGTCTGCAAAATAATTGAAAAATGAGTTGGACTGACCCGCCGGACCTTGCGGGCCGGTTGCACCGGTTGCGCCTTGCGGTCCACTTCCACCTGTGGCACCCGTGGCTCCTTTTGGCCCTTTGGGACCCATGGGTCCAGGCGGGCCTTCCGTGGCATTTACACAACAGCACACCGTTTTATTTGCTAAATATGCGGAATAGGATGACGATGATGACATAATATAAAACTTGATTGGGGTTGCATATATTATGTTAATAAAGTATAAAAAAATGATGGTTTGACCTCAATTTTGAACCGGACTTAAATGAATGAGGACAGATGCGTTTCGTAAAACGGTGGCAAATAATCATTGTCGCAAATGGCAACCCGTTGAAATGTTTCACCAGGACGCATGTACAAGTCGATCCCCGCATCCATCCTTTTTTGTATTGCATCCACATCGGTGATGTGTTCTAAATTGTGTTCCTGATGCGTGAAATTCTCTATTTTGTTTTTTATGAATTTTGCATCGCCAAAATAACTCATGTGCCATCCTCCTTTTGCAACTATTTCACATGGAAGAAACCTTATAGATTCAAATGAAATCTGCATATTATTCCATGTCTTGAACGTGAGCGCCTTGCATTTGTTCCATTTTTCATTCTTTTTGCAATTCAAATTATAATAGTAGAAATCTTGTTCAAATGCCACAACTTTGTTCAAAGAAAACCGTTTCTCTTTCATTTTCGCAAGAGTGGCAGGGTCGGGAACTTCATCTAAATCCGCCACAACGATGATGTCGTGGTCGTTCAAACGGGTTGCAAGTTCATCAATGCCTCTAGATATGCAGTTTCTTTGAAAGTTCTCGTTTGTCCATTGGTGATTTTGCGAAATGTCTACATTCATTGCTTCTTGCGTGTGAGGCAGATCCACCACGATGTGAATTATTTTATCAGAGTATGGCAAAAACCGTGCCTCATGCTTGTTCTCCTCAAAATGCAACGGCTTGCTCGCACCAACGTGCGTTTGACGCGCTTCCACAATGACAAAATAGTCCACCACTGAATTCAACGCATGCAGTCGATACTCCAGCATATTCAGTTCATTGTAAAATATAAAACAGTCTATGATTTTCTTGGGAGGTGATTCAATTGCTTTCCGCGATGGTTCAACCCGACTCCATGCTTCGAAGAAAAAGGCTTCGCATGGCCCCCAACCGCCCCCCTCGGCATAAACGCGTCTGAATTTGTGTTCACGCAGCACTCTATCCACTTCCATTTTTTTTGGCAATTCGTGGTAATCATTTTCCATCAATATCAGCTTTATGCCATCCAAAATTTCAGGCATGTCCATGAGAATGTAATAAAATGCACCCTCGCAGTCCAAAACAAGCGTGTCGAACGCAATGTTGTATTTATTTTTCAGCTCGTCAACTGTTAGGGTGTTTACCCATTTGTATCCGTCAACTAAAACATCGCTTGGCACCGTGTCCCATCCCCGTTGAATCAACCTTCTTTTCGACAACGCCGAACGCTCAATGTGAAAATGATGGCCATTGAGATCCCGGTTTTCAGCAAGTTGTTCGGCAATTCCATCATCGCATTCCATGACCACTAAATTGGCTTGGTCTTGAAGCAGCGACGAAATCATTAATGAATTTCTTCCAATGTTGCCCCCGATTTCCAATACCTTTTCATTGCCAGACAGATGCCGAACTGCAATTTTTTGTTCGGGATACTCGTCATTAAATGAACCATATTTCAATTTCATGGTTGAATGCAACGACCTGGCGCGAACATCGATTGCAAATGCAAGCTCATCGTTCACTTTATAATGAACCGCATTTTCCTCAACAATGTCTTTGATCGCACTGTCATACATTGCAACCAATCCGTCTCTCTCGCCCTTCAACTGCTCAATGTCCGTGTCGTCCCGTTTTGAAAGCACGATGCGGTCATCCGCGTTCAGTTCAAATTCGACCACGTTTTTGAAACCGTATATGCGATTGTTTTGCTTGCTGATTATTAACGATGTCAGCGTTGAAAACGAAAGCGGAATGTACCCTGACATAGAACTCTCATTTTTTTTCAGCAAATCGGTCATGACATAGTCGCATTTTTTCAGCAGCTCGATCATTTCGCTCGTGTCCATTTTTTCGTGCAAATGAACAACAATGCCCTCTTTTATTTTGGGGCGCAAATCAATGATTTTTCTTCCAATGAAATGCACATGCAGGGGCACACTGGAAGACAATCGATTAATCGCCTCATAATTGAATATGCAATCCAAGCTTCCGCCAATCGCAACGTGAATGCAGTCCGTCTCCAAATGTCTCAATTTTTCATTGGCGGAAACGAATTCGCAACATGGGATCGCCCATTGCTTGTTGCTTCCGGCAAATGGACGCACTCCGATGTGGTGCTTATACTCGGGACGACGGATTAAAATGTGGTGGTCGCTTGCAATGCATCGCTCGTCAATCCACTCGCGCTTGAATGCAAAGTCATCGTCGGTCGGCACAAAAATCAAATCAAATGCGTGCCGAGCATCACAAAAATCGGAGACCGGCCTGAATTCAAGATTTAGGGTTTTGAACTGCGTTTTGTAAAACTCCAACCATCCCAACTCATTTCGAGTTTCCGTGAATATTGACACAACGGTTGACGACGCATCATTGCGACCATTCCGTGAGAAATGGTCCAGAATATATCCAAACATTTCATAGTGAAACGGGAACGAATTGAAAATGGCAACGCGTGTTTGGAAAATGGTTTGCTTCCACGCGTTGGCTCGGGTTGCCCAGGCGCAGCTCTCGGCATATGCGCGTCCCTCCTTGCGCAGCGCCTCTTTTCTTTCCTCATCGTGCGCGATTTCACGCAGCGTCTGAATCTCTGACCCCGGGGCGATTTGGACGCCGCACCCGTTCATGGTGTCCGTCAAACCGGCCAACGGATAATACAAGCAAATGACCCCGGACATGAGCATTTCCATCGCGGTGATGCAGGATGTCTCCGGCCAGTTGGTTGGGTACAACCAGTACTCCGCCGTGCTCAGTTCCGCGTACAGCTGCGTCGGGTTCAGTTTCCCCAAGTGCTGAATGCGGTTGTTCGGGAACGACTGATTCAACGATTCTATGCGGGCCTCAATGCGCCGTTCGTCGTCGTTGCACGGAAATGTTTCGTAGGTCGACACAACAAGGGTTGCACGCGGCACCGCCGCAACAACTTCCGGCCAGAGGTCCAACACGCGCGTCAGTCCGCGCTCGGTGCGCGACGTGTACACGAATTTCCCCGCCAGTTTTGGGTTCGAAGCGCTGACCGCCGGAAACAGCTCCAAATCTATGCCGTTGTTTATCGTCGTCATTTTCGGTTTGAGTGCGGGATACAAATCAATGTATCGTGCGGCATGCCACTGCGTTTGGCACACGCATCCATCAATGCAACCCGCCCATTTTTCAATGATTGCCGTGTGGCTCAAATTGCACCCGTGCGCCAACAAGCACGTGTCGTGTGCCCATATATAGAACTGGAAAAACGAGCACGCGTTTCCGTACAGCTCCAAAAATGAAATGTAGCGCGAACAAATGACCGTGTGAAAATCGGTCCGACCCAACAAGTCCGGCAAGTCTTTCAGACCAACATAGACCACATTGAATTCGCGCAGCTCTTCGGGCTGCACGTCTCCCGCAACGTAAACGGTCATGCCACCCAACGCAAGCCCCAACTCTTTGGACAAATGCGCAACCGCCTTTTCGGAACCACCCAGCGCGCCGAGTTTCATCTTGCTGTAATTCCACTGCGCATTGCAGTACCCCGTGTAAAACAGAATGTTGCGGCTGTTTTTGAACGCCGGTTTCCCTCCCATCTTTTCTCTCATTCTGTCCGCGGTTTGAGGAGTAATTGAGAGGTTGATGTCGCTGAATGCGCTCGCAGGAACGCCGTTGTCGATGACAAATTTGAAATAATCGTTGGCCAGCGCAACAAATGCATTCAGCGCCTCGGGTTTAACGTGATTTATAAAAAAACGCATATTGTGCAGCAGGTTGCGCAGGTGCCATGCGCTGAATGTGCGGTGTTTTTCCTTGAAAATGAGTTCATACATGCGAATGCCGCATTCTCGGTCTCCCACTCGGTCCGCGACAATGATCATGTAGTATGGCACATAAAACCCGGCCTTGTCCGTCTCCACGAACAATTTGCCCGCATTGTTTTGAGGCTCGGTCATTTTCACCATGCGGAAATAATTGTAGGCCATTTCGGCCATGTTTTCACAGCAATAATGCACAATCAACGGATACAAGCATTCCACGCGCGATGCATCATATGAAAATGCCTTCACCAAATAAAAAAATCCTTCATTCGCTCGGTTCATCACCTCGTAGCATTGATACATGTAAAGACACGACACATATTTTTCTTGTTCCCAGTTGTCCTGTGAAAGAGTGATTTTGTACCATTTAATCGCGTCTTCGTGTCGCCCGCAATCTCGGTAGCTGTTCGCACAATAAAAAGCATAGCGTTTATACAGTTCATCGCCCTTGGCCAGGGCTTCCGCGTGCGCCTTTTCCAACACAATTGCGTCTTTCAAATACTTGTTGGGGTCCTTGTTGCGCGACCCGGTGCGCCCCGAAATCAAATGATAGTCGCCATCCAATATGCAGACGCGGGCAGGCGACGGTTCCTGGCAACTGATGAATTCGTGCAGCACGGACAAATATCTAAACCGTTTGCGATTGTTTATTATTTGGGTTCGCGTGTAATTTACGCCCGATTTGGGAACCCCGAACTTCAGATGATATTCATCAAATGCGACTTCGGTCGGAATGGCGATGGTGCCGTGAATTTCATCATCCGCATCAAACACGAGCAATAAGTCGGTTTTATTAAATGCCCGTTCAAGGGCAAGCGAGCGGTTGTGCCCAAAATCAACCCACTCGTCGCAATGCAGTTCCCCGGGAATGTTTTTTTTACCGAAGAATTGCGTGATTATCTCTCGAGTGTTGTCCGTCGAGCCCGTGTCGCATATGACCCAGCGGTCAAACTGTATTTTGGAGCACAGCATGTCCAGGGTTTCCCGAATGATGTGCGACTCGTCCTTGACAATCATGTTCAAGCAAATGGTTGGACGATGCATGATGTTATAATATCAAAAAAAAACACGTTGCAATAACAAATTATGCACAATTGAATTACTAAACATTTAAGCTTTTTTTTGATACAATTCATATTCATGAAATTTATATGCTGCCACCGCGATTGAAATATTCGCTGCGAAATTCAAGCATGTGGTTGTCGGGGATGCGCACCCCGCGCATGAACTCTTCGGGAGTCCGCGTGCCTTCAATCAGGTTCACAATCATGAAGAGTGCGTACATGCCGCACTCCGTGTTGCGCTTTTGATGCTGTTTCCTATTTTCATAGTACTTGAATGTGATCCCGAGAGAACGCCCCTGCTGCATGACCGTTTCCGTGAACTCTCGAATTTCTTTTTGCGGGCGGTCGCCGGTGCTGTCGAAAAAGAACACGTAGTTGTTTTTGCGGTTGGCGCCATCCACATTGATGAAGAGCGACACCCAGTGCGCCCCGTCTTCCGTGTGCGGGTCCGTGTTGAACACCACGCCGATTTGGTGCGTGCCCGACTCCACGTACTTTTTTAAATTGAAATTGCAGAGCTCCTCCCACACGCAAACTCCAGCCAGTTTGGGCGCGTTGTAGTCGCTCGGCGACGGCCCCAGGAATTCAAACGCGGGAAACTTGTCTTCGTACTGCTTCATCACGCGTTCAATCTCTTCGCTGCTCAACCACTCGTCCGGGTCGCGAATCCACGACTTCGGTGCCTCGGGCGCAAACGTTGCATCATTCTCAATCCGCTCGGCAAATTCGTTTCCCGCAAGCTGCTTCATCCAGCACGCTTCGTTGCGGCACATGCGACCAAACCGCTGTTTCAACGCGGTCCATATTTCCTTCGGGTCGTTCGTTTCAATGCGGGCGTCCGGATGGCGCACATTCCATCCGTCTCTTAACTTGTGCAGCGTGTCGTTGTCGTAGCACGTGAAGTAATGCTGCTGAACCGGACCGCACTTCAGCCGTTCGAAATCGTATTTCTTGACTTTCTTGACTTTCTTGACTTTATTGCCATTCCTCTCGTTCTTTCGGGTACCGCCTTTGCAGCGTCTTCCACCACTTCTGCGTTTGCAGCGCCTTGTGTGTTTTATTTTCATAATTGCTCAATTACAATATGGAAATAATTTAAAATAACTCACAATTTAAAAAGTTCATATTCATAGTTCAATGGCTTTTGTTTTGGATGGTTTGGATGGTTTGGGCTTAATGTCCTTGGTTTTAAATTTGGGGTCATCCAAATTGATTTCTTTCAGCTTGGGAATGGGCACGTGATTGCTGCGTGCCGACGCCGCGGGCGTGGTTTTAATGACGTACGTGTCCAGCGTGGGCGTGTGCGGTTTGTGTTTGTCGAACGACATCATTATCTCCAGCTTTCGCTTCGACGAGTCTGCGAGCACCGATGAACCCGAATCCTCCTCAGTGTCATCATCCCCCTCGTCATGGTCCTCGTCATCATGCCCCTCATCATGATCCGCATGGTCTTCCACTATGGGCGGCAGAAACCCTACCGCCACGCACTCCGCCATGTGCTCTTCTTGCAGCGTGTCATTTTTATCCTTGTTTCTAAAATACGTGATGCACGCTTTGGCATACGCTTCGAATGCCTGAAGCACAAATATGTCGTTGACCATTTCCCCCTTCAGCAAGTCCCGCGTCATTTCCGTGATCCTCTTTTTGTAGAAGCGCTTGGCTTTTTCGTATTTCCCGGTCAGGTCCGCTTCTTTGTTTCGTAGGTACCGCTCGTACTGCGGCTGGTTCACCATGAGGTCCAGCGTGACGTGGTCCACTTGGTCCAAATTCAGGTTCATTTTACAACAATCAATCGCATATTATGTGCAAATATGCAATTGTTCGCGATTTTAGCGCACCAATTTCAAGAACAACATCGTATTCTGTTTGCCATATATGTCGGGTCATTCACGATTCTTTCGTGGTTCTTCACGATCTGGATGGTTTCCTCTTCATCATCGCAATCACCTACATGACCTTCTGGATAAACAACATTGTAAGCATCGTTTGCATCATTTGCATCTGTCCGTTCAACTGTTGTGACCCCTTTGAATGCCGGAAATATGCGACCTGCTGCGCCCTTTAAAATGTGCGTGAGGTCTGACAACGGGCCGAATTTAACGACACCACTAACTTCGCTTGTTCCTGGAGTTTTTTCAACATACAGTTGATACCCATCTACTGGTGTTTCTATCAAATATTTCAATGATTTATTGGAAATCAAATATCCGTTTTCATTGTCATATGATGGATGAAAATAAGGTTGCATGAGTTCATTGTAAAAATTACTAAATTTTTGTGTGCCAATTGGTTTGTATATTTGGTCTGGTAGTCTCCATTCGTGAACGTCAAGTGACACCATCTTATCATTCCAGTGTTTTCCATCATCGGATAACATGATGTATGTTGAAATGATTGCCGCTCTTGTGGTTGCAGCCTGGAGGAGTTTAGCGTGTTCTAAATAAGTTTTTGTATACTCCATCTTCGACCCTGGTCGGATACTACTAATTGCTCTACCGGCCGTGGCGTCGGGCAGATTGCCCTCAATTCGTTTATACACTATTTGGTGGGATCTAATGTAATCCACATTGCTTACAAAACCTGGAATACGCACAATGTTGTCTGGTGTAAGGGTATTGCAGAGGTTCAGCACGTGTCCCAATTCGTGGGCAAACACGTGCTCGATGTTTATTTGTGAAAATTGATATGTTCCCGTGCTGTCGGTTAATCCGTTTGTCAACATATTTTTATTTATGTCCAGCACAAACCCATATGGCAGTTTGGTTCCTTTCAATTTTACAGCAGAAGTTCCTGCAATCCCTACAGTGCGTGAATAGTTTATTCCAACCAACTCAAGACCTTTCCACTCTTTTCCAAATTCTTGTTTGTATTTTGTTCTTATCGCGTTCAACCCATCTGGATGATACGATAAAAAATTTTTCCACCTAATCGTTGCAGCAATCAATGCACGCCAATGATTGTTTTCTAATTTTTTATCTGGGTAACCTGTGAATTTCTTCCCATCAAATGTGTTGCCAAAACTGTATATGTTAAATAAATTGTCTAATGCTGGTGCTGGCGGTGGCGGGGGGGGTGCAGCTGCAACCATATTCATGGTTCCTGAGACGCGTGGTGCCTGTCTTGATATTTTATTTTGCATTGAGAAGGGGCGTGCGCCAACCCCGCCCACTGCAGTGAAGTTTTTCTTGGAAGGCATAATGCCCGTTCTTTTGGACGGCATTTTATTTGGTTCATATACTTTGTTCATATTTTATTCTATCAATGTCTGCACTTGAATTTAAAAAATGCGGGGTCATTCACAATTCGTTCATGGTTCTTCACGATCTGGATGATTTCCTCCTCGTCATTGCGGTCGCCGGCGTATCCATCCGGATAAAAAACATTGTAAGCATGTGCATCGGTTGCATCTGCGTCGATTGCGTCGGTGGCCGCGTCGATTGCATCTGCATCCGCGTCGATTGCATCTGCATCCGCGTCACGCGACAATGTCCGTTCAACCGTGATCACTGGAGTAATTCCTTTGGTTGCTGGAACAATGATACCCGCCTTGCCTTTCAAAATGTAGGTTTTGTTCGGCAAATTCCCGGTTTTTATTACACTGCTAACTTCACTTGCTCCTGGGCTTTTTTCATTAAACATTTGCAAATCATTGCCTCGTCTGATTTCCGTCAAATATTTCAAGGATTTACTGGAAATTAAATAGCCAGTTTTATTGTCGTAAATCGGATTATACGCCGGCACCATGATTTCATTTTCAAAATTACCATAATAGTATTTGTAAAACAGTTTATGGGAATGGGATGTGAAATCCCATGTGTAAATTTCATGAGTAACCATGTCTTCTTTCCAATGTGAGCCATCATCGCTCAAAATGATGTATGGGAGCACAACAAAGCCTAATTTTTGTTTTGCGGAATCAATGAGTTTATGATGTTCTGAATATGTTTCTGGAAAACGTCCATTATCTATGCATTTAAAGTTTGGAATGTCTTTGGGTTTTGGTTTTGGAACATAGTAAGATCTTTCTGGATTTGAAGGGTCGATCTCATGTGGCAGCATAATTGATTCTTCATTTTCCGTGGTATTGCACAATCCAATCACATGACCAAGTTCATGTGCAAAAATATTTGTTATGTTTGTCAATGAAAGCATGGTGACTGCCCCTGATTTTGGATCTTTGAACCCTTTTTTCATAATGTCATTGTTTATTTCCATGACAAACCCAAATGCTATATCGGTTCCTAGAAAGGACACAGCAGAAGCTGTTGCAATCTGATTTGAGTTGTCGACTCCGTATCTGATTCCAACCAGTTCAAGACCATTCCAGTCCTTGTCAAATTTTTCTTTGTATTTTTCCTTTACAATGGAAAGATAAACAGGGTCATATGATAAAAAATTTTCCCACCGGGTTGTTGCATTACCCAATGCAGTCCAATAAGTCGGTTCTAATTTTTCATCTGGATAACCTGGGTACTTCCCATCAAATGTGTTTAAAAAACTCCATATGTCAAATAGTGCGGGTGGATCGGTTACTGGTGCTGGTGGTAGTGCTGGTGGTAGTGCTGGCGGTGGGGGTGCAGCTGCAACCATATTCATGGTTCCTGCCACGCGCGGTGCCTGTCTTAATATTTTATTTTGCATTGAGAAGGGGCGTGCGCCAACCCCCCCCACCGCTGTGAAGTTTTTCTTTGAAGGCATAAGCCCGGTTCTTTTATGCGGCATTTTATTTTGAACTTGTGTTTATCATATGTAAATATAATTTATATAATAAGCAATTTTTATGAACAGCACTTAAATTCCACAAATGCGGGGTCATTCACGATTCTCTCATGGTTCTTCACGATCTGGATGATTTCCTCCTCGTCATTGCGGTCGCCGGCGTATCCATCCGGATAAAAAACATTGTAAGCATGTGCATCGGTTGCATCTGCATCCGCGTCACGCAACAATGTCCGTTCAACCGTTGCAATGCCCTTGATTGCCGGAAAATTACCACCCGCTTTGCCTGTCATAATGTACAATAGTGAGAGGTTTGATAATTTCCCATACTCAATCACGCCACTAACTTCGCTTGCCCCGGGGCTTTTTTCAACATACATGCGATTCCCGTTCAAACGCATTTCTGTCAAATATTTCAGTGATTTGCTGGAAATAAAATAACCATTTGTGTCATCATATTGTGGATTGAATCCTGGCGCCATGAGTTCATTGTAAAATGCGGGAAAATGTTGCATACCAGCCGGGTTGTATTTGTAGTGGCCATCGTGTCCTGGGGCTATGCCCCATGCATGCACTTCAAGAGACACCGTGGTTTGGTTCCAATGCATTTCATCATCAGACAACATGATGTGCAATGGACCACCCCCTGTAAGTCTTGCAGCCTTGTTGATGAGTTTGTTGTGTTCTGAATGAGTTTGTGGAAATTGTCGCGCACTAATTACTAGACGACCGGACATGTTGCCAAATGGCAGATCAACCCCGAAACGTTTATATACGAATGCCCCATTATAAATATAATCCACATTTTTCATAAAGGTTGGAAGACGCACAATGTCTCCGGATGAATGGAGGTTGCAAAGACCAAGCACGTGTCCAAGTTCGTGTGCAAACACGTGTTCTAAATTTGTTAGTGAAAAAGTGTAATGTTTTTTCTTCGGGTCATCGGGATCAGTCCATCCATTTAGCAACATGGTCGTGTTTATGTTCAGTGCAAAGCCATATGGAATATTGGAAAATCTTGTAGCGGATATTGATGCAATCGCCTTTCCCTTGTATGAATTGTTGACTGCAACTAGTTCAAACCCTTTCCAGTCTTTGCCGACGTTTTTTTTGTAGATTGCATTTATGGTGTTTAATCCATCCGGATGAAATGATAAAAAATTGGTCCATCGAGTGGTTGCAGCAGCCAACACGGGTATATACACCGGAGTCAATTGTTTGTCTGGAAACCGAGAGTCTTTCGTTCCACTAAATGTCTTTGAAAAACTGTCGATGTTAAATAAACGGTCGATTGATGCTTGTGTTGGCGGCGCTTGCGGTGGTGCTGGTGCTGGTGCTGGTTGTGGTGGCATTGCACCTGCCACATGCGGTGCCATCATTGATATTTTGTTTTGCATTGAGAAGGGGCGTGCGCCAACCCCTCCCACCGCCGTGAAATTCTTCTTTGAAGGTATGAGTCCGGTTCTTTTGGACGGCATTTTATTATGACCTAGTATTTGCATTATGCTTATATTTATTTTTTTGAAGTTATGCTTTTTAACTTTGATTCTCCACCACATAAACGTCCTTCAATAATCGTGCAGACGGGTCTAATATTCCATCGCAAAACGGGTGCCTCCAAAAATACGGAATGGTTTCGGCGCGCCCCCCTCCAGGAAAATGCCGCTCAAACACCGTCCGGTAATAGTAGCTCTCCTTGTCATACGGCGCATTATGCTTATACTTGTTCAACTCGTTCGCAACGCTGAACTCGACATCGCTCACGCGCTGGTCCACATATTCTTTGATGATTTGCACCCAGGTGCGGTCGTGCCCGCTGACGCCGTCGCTGAACGCCTCCTTGCGCCGCCACATGACATCCTCCGGCAAAAGTGTTCCAAAGGCCTTGCGCAGCAAGTGTTTTTCCACGGCATAGTCCGCGCCCTCCCCGAACCGCTTCATCCACGGCGGCAGGCTCATGACAAACTCCAAAAACGTCTTGTCCGCAAAGGGCACGCGCGCCTCCAGTCCCGCGCCACTGATGCTCTTGTCAGACCGCAGCAGGTCGAAGTAGCGCACGTCGCGCACCATGCGCGTGTTCTCTCTTGCAAAATCGTGGTCGCTCGGCGCTTTGGTGAACCCGCGGTACGACCCGAAAATCTCGTCGCTCATGTCGCCGCAAAATATCACCACATTGTCCGTGTTTTCGTAAATGTATTTGCTGACCAGGTAGTTGCCAACCGATGCGCGCACGGTGGTCGTGTCGTAGCTCTCAATCTGGTAAATGGTGGCGTCAATGGCATCCAAGAATTGCTGCTCCGTCAGGCACACCTCGTGGTGCCGCGTGCCCAGATGCTCCGCCACGCGCCGCGCCCACTTCAGATCCACGGAACCCTCCAAGCCGACGGCATACGTGTCCACAACAGTGCCTGGTTTAGCCATGTGCCTGACAACGAGCGCGGATACAATGGAGCTGTCTAAGCCTCCGGATAGGAGACAACCCACCGGGCGATCGCTCATCAGCCGCTTGCACACCGCCAGCTCAAACAAGTTGCGCACCAAGGTGCATGCTCTAAGTTCCAACTGCTCTTGGGTTGCATTAACATCGTCATGCAGCACAGCTGTGCCGAAATTGTACACGTATGGCACATCCAGCGCTTCATTCAGCGTGAGATCGTCGTAATACGACTGCAGAATCGTATCGAACTTGGATTCGCCGTCGCCTGCAACCTTGGACAGCGTCATGTAGCACCCACCAGGAAACTGCTCCACGTGCGCGCAGTGTTGCAGCGCCTTCATTTCACTCGCAACCGAAATGTCGTGAGCATAGTCGCTGGAACTGCCGGTGTAAAGCGACCTCACGCCAAACGGGTCGCGCGCAATGTGCACCAAGGCGCGCTCCGTGTCGATCAGAACCAGCGAAAAAACGCCGTCCAACTCTTTCAACGTCGCGCGCATGTCGCCATTGAATAGCTTGTACAAGTGGACAATGACCTCGCAATCCGATCCGCTAACACACTCGAATCCGTACTTATGACTTAATTTGGCATGGTTGTAAATTTCGCCGTTGCAAATCAGCTGGCAGCCCAGCAGGTTAAAGGGCTGGTCGCCGGTTGAACTGAGGCCATTGATGGCAAGGCGATGAAACCCGACGCAACGCTGGCCTTCAACAACGAACCGGCTGTTGTCCGGCCCGCGGTGCGATATTTTAGCAAAATTTTGTTGCAACCCGTTCAGTGTGTTCATGGGAACACGCGCACTCGACCCGATTGACTCATAGTAAAAAATGCCGCACATGATTCGAACCGCAGACTGTGAATGAGAGATCTGATAAACAATGCATAAAACTCTTTAAATGAATGTTGAAAAATATTAAATATTATATTTGCATATTACAATTAAACCCACAATCAATAACAACACACATAACCCATGTCGGACCGATTTTATGGCGTCCCCACTGGTGTGGCGCAGTGTCAACAAGAGCGAACCGAAGAGCTGAGCCGTCGCATGAGAGAACGCAACATTCCGTCGGCCCCTCTGCAACCGCAGCTGGGTGCGCGACCCGTGTTGACCAAATACACTATTATGCCCATTCTGGACCAGCGCGCCCAAACAACCGTGCCCATCATGAACTTTCCGATATACAACCCGGAACAAGTGTTCAATCCCGGCAGCGCGGTTGCGCCGTGGTCAGGTTACGCAACGGCGGTCAACGTGGAATCCACACTGCGCAACCAGTTTTTTGGGCTGCAAAAATGCGACCAAGCCGAATACGTCCCGTCGTCCAAGAGCGACCTGTACAACGTGCGCATTGACTCGCGCCAGATTCCGCAAACGCATCCGCTCTTATTTAGGACCGAACGGTTTGACCCCATGAACCCGGATTGCTTCAACCTGGCAAACCGCACGTTCAACAATTCCACGCGCACGGAACTTAAGAATGTTGAATGAATGTAAACTTTTTTAAATGCATAGTATATCATTTAATACTATAGATTTTATAAGAATGAGTGCGGCAAATCCGAACCCAATTGACCTGAGTTCGTTGAAGCACCAAACATATGGGTCAATGATTGCTCCAGAAGTTTCTGTAGTTGCAGTCATGATGAGACACATTGAACCATTGTTGATGTCGCTGGGTAATTTGAATGCACATGTTAATGCTGTCCTTAAAAACCAAGAAACTCATCGTAATACCACTCAAAGAATCAGAGTGAAAATGCTGGCTTATACTCCGGAAACCTTGCAGAGGTTTCTTGTAAGGTTGACACGCAGAATTGGAAGGTTAAATTCAACATTACAGCCACACCAACACATACCATTTGCTATTGCGGAAATACCACACATTGATGTTCTATGGCAACCATTGACAATTGACCCAATAACAAACGAGTTGTGTGTCGACAGTTCATTCAACGACAAATTGATTGAAGTAAATGCCCAAATCACCGATGCGTTCCTTGCTTTGAACCGGATCGGGAATGAAGATGCACCACCCCCGTCTAATAGATTTCTTCCTCATCCAGTGCGACGTTTCAATGCCAACTTGAGGGAACTGACTGCAGCATCCATTTCCCCCGGGGGCGCAGTGACGGCATCAACGTTGCATGTTCCAGTTGCGGCACATTCACCACGACCGCAACTGTCGCAACAACCACAGCAACTAGATCCAGAGTCGCCACCACGATCACCTTCCGGCGCGGATGACATGGATATAGGAGTAGCACCACAACCGGTGAATAGGTTGACTTATGCCGTGATAATTCATGGAGAGACAATGTCTCCCTCATGGGTTGAATATCCAATTGACCAACACTTGACTGATGTTCGATACACTTCTCCTCACGTGGGTCAAAGTGCCCCATTCGCATCAATCCGAATTGGAGGCGAAGTTACGGTCCATGGTTCAGAGTTCGTTTCGGCAGACAATCCGAATCAACCTGACCACTTTAACATTTTGCTAGGAACTTCTGGCGAACAATGTCCCCGAGGCAATGGATGGATTGGGTTAAATCCAATGCGATTTTTCTGTGATCCACCACACGAAGCGCGTGAGCGCAAACGACATCTTGTCCCTCAAACCGGAATATGGGCATTCAAGTCAGTGGATGATGTGATATTGGAAAAAAGAAATGTAATTGATTATGCACAATTGAACCAGTTGTACAAGACCGACCAGAGTTATGGAACATACAAGACATTGTTTGACATAATAAAAAAGGATGTGGAACAAGTTCGTCTAATTACACAACCGTCAGTGGCATTCAGAATAAACATTGTTTTTCATGTTTGTCGTGCTGGTCATTTCCATGTCGGGAATACGATCGCACAACTTGGAATTGTTAATAAATTCATGGTTCGAGACACGTCCACGTCCATCATTCGCCCATATTTATACACATATCCAAATAGTGCGCGCATCACAACAGTGCAACAGTTGCCGCCCACGCATGTCATTGAAATGCTTTGGTTTAATTTTCAATCGAGTCAACAAGTTGTTAACATGCAGCCATTGGGAGTTCGCAATGTGCGACAGGGGTTGCATTTTGTGTCTCAAGGGTGTTTTTACAATTTAATGGTTTATCTTGGGATAATAACGCATCATGCCGGAGAAGTCTTAACGTTAATTCAAAATGAAGGAATAACTTCCAGAATGTTTCTGAATTTCGTTGATTTGATGAATAGGAATAGGAGTGATGGCAACATTTTAAGACGTTTCGACCGGGACAGATCAGCTTTTATACTCGAACGTCTTCCAATTGTTCCAATTGAACCAGATATAACACTTGTTCCCACCAATGGAATTTCCAAATTATTGCACATCATGCTAACAATGTCTGCTAAGTTAAATCAAGTCATGACAGAAGGCACGACGCCACAGGCTTGTGCAATTTTGGTGAAGTTAATGCACAGACGACGATCACCAGAACTAGTGGACGCCGAAGAAATTGGACACTGGGTGGCATTCACACTGGATCCAGTTGACTGGACTGAAGCAGGTGCGCCCTGGAGATTCGTGGACCCACAGGGGTTGTCAATCCAAACTGCGCATCGTCTGGATGGGTCGACCTACTCTTACACAGTTCCAATGTCGTTTAAACGACTGCGAACATTGGGTGAATTGTGTTTATTATTAAACGAATTTGTGCTAAAATTCAGCCACATTGACTTATTTTACATTGCAATGCCACAAGACGAAGCTCAAGGATTGATTTTTCCGGCTGACACAATCACGCGCAGTGGCATTCCTCGGGGAGGCAAGCACCGCATTACCAAGAAACGCTTGAAAAAAGGCAAAACTAAAACCAAAACCAAATCCAAATCCAAATCCAAATCCAAATCCAAATCCAAATCCAAATCCAAATCCAAATCCAAATCCAAATCCAAATCCAAATCCAAATCCAAATCCA
>Ga0315284_10001843_pt1 | contig 30227 bp, 29 predicted proteins | sample YL17G09_16_MG_FD_203696 | JGI IMG/M metagenome (GOLD analysis project Ga0315284, IMG submission 203696) | Sediment microbial communities from Yellowstone Lake, YNP, Wyoming, USA - YL17G09_16 | ecosystem: Environmental > Aquatic > Freshwater > Lake > Sediment | place: USA: Wyoming | collected...
GGATCCATCCAAATCCGCGACAATCCAAGTGAGTAATGATGTGAAAATATATCCCTTGCCAGATAATCTTACAGCAGTAGAGGACTTGCCATACAACCAGCATTATTGGAGCCTCAATCTCCCCTCAATCGTTTGGACTTTCGAGACCAACGCATCTTGGCTATCATGGAATGAGACAAGCCACAATATCTCAGGAATCCCAGATAATAGCGCTGTTGGCAGTTATTATGTGCGGCTCAAGGTCTCTGACGGAATTGGAGGGGTCGACGAGCATGATTTCACTATCACAGTGAAAAACTCCCCGCCCAAGATCCTGACGGCTGATGTTAAGCAGGTCCTGGAATGGCAATCATATAGAGTGGAATACTATTCGTCCGACGACGGACAAGGGAAAATCACATGGCACATGGATACGAATGCCAAGTGGTTAAAATCGGGTTTAAACTTAGTCGAGGGTATGCCAAAGAACGAACAGGTGGGTCAATATTATGTGAATATTAGTGTCGACGATGGCCATGGTGGAAAGGATTGGAGGAATTTCACATTGACTGTGGTCAATGTCAATGACCCTCCAGTCTTCCTTAGCATACCAAATAAGACAGCCATTGCTGGTTTCCTTTATGTTTATCAAGTGAACGCCACAGATATTGACGCAAATGACAAACTGACCTATTCTTTAACGAAGAACCCCGATGGCATGATGATAGTTCCAAATACAGGATTGATCACATGGATACCCGCAGAGGCCCAGGTCGGGACGCAACCGGTCCGAGTTACCGTCACGGACGGCACTGTACAAGTCAATCAGAGCTTTGATGTGTTCGTCATTGTGAATCATAAACCGGACATCGTCCCGATCGAGAAGAAAACAATCAGCGCACAGCAGTCATGGACATATCAGGTTGAGGCCGCGGACATCGATGGAGGCGATGTCCTGAGCTATCGGCTCGTCGACCCGCCTGTTGGAATGACGATTAGTACGATTGGGGTGATTTCTTGGACACCTGCAAAGAATCAGACCGGGGAACATACGATCATGGTCTCTGTCTCCGATGGAAAATCCTATTCCACAGCAGCTTTTACAGTTAAGGTCAAGCAGAAGGAAATCGGGTTTATCCCTGGGCTTTCCAATATGATGCTTTTTATTTTGATTGCTATTGTGGTAATAATCCTTATTTTAATTGTAGTAATATTAGCCAAGCGTAAAAAGGCAAGGCCAGTCGAAACCTCTCGGATACCTCAGCAAACGCCAATGATGACCCAAGGCGCTCAAACGCCACCTCAGGAATATACACAGACCGCTGGCCCCAATCCTAATTATCCGATGGAACAACAGCAACTGCAAGATGGAACCCAGTATTACGGCCCAGAGAACTTCAATCAGAACAATCAACAACCAGGGCAACCCTTGGATCAAGGTCGACCACCATCGTAATGATATTTAAAAAAAACCGAGGGCAAGGAGGTAAAGAAGATGTATAGTGGAAAAAATGAAAACAGGCCGGGCAACTTTATCCTCGATAAAACGAAATGCGAAGAGTGCATCCATCATGAGGTCTGCGTCTATCGCATCGAGAGAAAGACACCGAAGGTCAAGGAGAGGAAGGCAGAGGTCTTCGGCAACATGGTCACCATAGTCGAGTGCGAGCACTACAGAAAAGGATGAGCAATTATTTTTCCATCTTGTCCAGCTCTCGGTTCACGACGGCAATGCAGTGGTCCGTATGGTAGCTTTTCTTCCCGAGGCTGACGGTATGCCATCCCTTCAGCAGCGCCTCTTGTTCGGGCGTCGGCCCCATGTGGTCGCCGAGCAGGAAGACAACGTCATTACCGAGTTTGGCATTCTCGAGGGGCTCGCCGTCCTCGCGAAGGTAGACCGTGCTTGGCCCCGGACTGGGAGCCACCTCGTCGATGACCGCCTTCAGGTCCTTTAATGTGACGTCGATGCCGGGCGAGGATTTGGACCAGCCTGGGTCGATGTCCTCGACGGCAAGGGCCTTCCGTATTAGGCCCGCGATATTCCTCTCGTCCGGGTTCATGTTCCTGACCGTAGGACCCGAGAAGCGAACGCACCGTGGTGGTGTCGGAGGCCCTAAAAGCACGAGATAGACAACGACGTCCCGCCGCATGTCGTGAGAAATGAAGAATGCGGCCCCGACAGCCCTGCACAGCAGGTCCATGCGGCCCGCGGCGCCGGATAGGTCGTCGAGCGAGAACTGCGCCGTGGCGGCTTTGTTGCCGACGATGATGAAGGTTCGTGTCAAGGATAACACCGGGTCGGAAAAAGGGATCACTGCGGGCCGAAGTTGCCTTCCTGCATCATCTTCATGAGCTGCCTCTTTTGCTGCCTGTCGCTTGTGATGCTCTTGATCTGCTTTTTGGCCCTCTTGTGGTAGTTCAGGAGGTTCTTGACGTCTTTCATTTCCACGCCGGCCCCGCGGGCGATGCGCTTGAGCCTGCTGAACTTGATGATGGGCGGGTTCTCGAGCTCCTCCTCGGTCATGGACTGCATGATGACCCTGAACTGGGTCATGAGTTCCTGGGTCTTCTCCATCTGCGCCTTGTCGATGTTCTTGGGCACGCCGGGCAGCATCTCCCAGAGCTTGGCCAGGGGGCCCATCTTGCTCATGGCCTCCATCTGGGTGAGCATGTCCTTGAGCGAGAACTTGCCGGCCAGCATCTTCCGGGCCAGCTTTTCCGCGTCCTCCTCCTCCATGACGCCCTCGGCCCTCTCGAGCAGGGCCTTGATATCGCCCATGCCCAGAAGCCGGCTGATGAACCGGTCCGGGTCGAACTTCTCGAGGTCGTCCAGGTGCTCGCCGGTGCCTATGAAGACAACCGGCGCCTTGGTGGTTTGGACGGCGCTCAGGGCACCGCCGCCCTTGGCTGTGCCGTCGAGCTTGGTTATTATGACGCCGGTGACGTCCACAGCCTCGTGGAAGGCCCTGGCCTGGGGGCCGCCCTGCTGGCCCACGGTGGCGTCCATGACAAGGAGCTTCTCGTCGGGCTTGGCCGTCTTGGCAATATCCTTCATCTCCTCGATGAGGTCCGGCTCGAGGCCGTGCCGGCCGCTGGTGTCTATGATGATGACGTCAAAGTCCTTGAACTGCTCGAGGCCGTCCTTGACTATCCTCGTGGCGACCTTCTCCTTGGGATTGCCGTAGATGGGCACGTTGACCTTGGTCGCGATCTGCGATAGCTGGTCGTAGGCGGCCGGCCTGTGGACATCGCTTGCGATGAGGGCCGTCTTGAGGCCGCGCTTCTTGAAGTAGCGGGCCAGCTTGCCGCAGGTGGTGGTCTTGCCCTGGCCATAGAGACCGACGAGCATGATGCGCTGCTTTTTGAGCTGGATGTCCTTGGATTTCCCGAGGATCTTCACGAGCTCCTCGTAGACGATGCTGACAACATGGTCCCGGGAGTTCCTGCCCGCCGGGGGCTTCTCCTCCAGGGCCCGGCGCTCGATCTCCTTGGTCAGTGCGAGGACGAGCTTGACATTGATGTCGGCCTGCAGGAGGGCGCGCTGGATCTCCCGGACGACCTCCTTGATGAGGTCCTTGTCGATGTGCGAGGCGTTGGCTATCTTGCGCAGCACCGACCTCAGCGATTCGGCCAGGTTGTCAAGCACCATTGATAGGTTCCCTCGATTGGTCTTTTTATTGCGGGACAATCAACAGATGTCTATGATATTTAAATGTTTTTGGAAGATGTTCTAATCGTCGATGGCGGCCTTGGCCTCATTCGAGCCCGCCAATCCCTTCGAGGACCTTCACTACCAGTTTGATGAGGTTCTCGAGGTCCTTCAGGTCGATGCACTCCACCGTCGAGTGCGTGTAGCGCAGCGGTATCGACAGCGGCATGATGGCGCAGCCCACGTTCTGGATGGCGGCCGCATCCGTCGAGCCGCCGGATACCACGGTCTGGAGGGGTAGCCGGTTCTTCTTGGCGACCTTTCCGATGAAGGCTCGGAGGACCGGCGATGCCACGGCCTGATTATCGACAATCCTGAGGCCGGGGCCCTTCCCCAAAATGAACGGTGTGAGGTCTTTGGGGACGATGCCGTCCGGACCGTCCGTCGCCGAGCAGCTGTCCAAGGCAAGGACCACGTCGGGCCTGAGCCTGTGGGCCAAGGCGTGCGCGCCCCTGAGCCCGATCTCCTCCTGCACGGACCACGCGAATGTGAGACGGACCGGGAGCCCCTTCACCTTTTTAGCGAGCCTTCGGAGAACCTCGAGCACGGCAACGCAGCCGAACCTGTCGTCGAGGCCGCGGGCCACGATGATGTGTCCCCGCATGTAGTCGATGTCCTTCTTGGTGACCGCGGAATTGAAGAGCTCGATGCCAAGGGCCTCGGTCTCCTTCTTGCTACTGGTCCCGACATCCACGCGCAGCTCCCTGGCGGGCACGGTTTTCGTCAGCTCGGCCGGGTCCGTTATCAGGTGGGGAGGCCGGACACCGATGACGCCGGTGACGATGCCCTTCCTTGTCTTTATCCTCACGATCCGGCTGAGGAGGGTCCTGTCATCGGTCCCGCCCATCTTGCGGAAGCACAAGGAACCGTCCTCGTTTATCTTGGTTACCAGTAGGCCTAGCTCGTCCATGTGAGCCACGACAAGGACGTGGCGCTTGTCCTGCTTGGACGCGTTGAACTCCACTATGACGTTGCCCATGTCGTCGACCCTGGGCTCGGGCAGGCCCTCGATCTCGGCCAGCTTTCTCTTGACGAGGTCACGGACCTCATCCTCGAAGCCGGACATGCCAGGCGTCCGCAGGAACTCCTCCAATTCTTGGGTAATATCATTCATGACGATCACCAATTGCACGATGACAATAGGATAACATCAAAATTAAAACTTGCGGTCTATGGTGAGTTTATATGCGATTCTATAATGGACAATATCTGCAACTCTTCACCATTGAACAATTGGTCCTCATGATGTGAAAGGGCCGCACCGTTAATATTTTTCATCAACTTGTCTAATGTCTTTGCCTGGGTAAATATATCTTCTCCTATCCCTCTCGCACACCAGTATTTCCCGTCAAAATAAATTTCGAATTTTACTAACATCTTCCCACCTTTTTGGTCAATATGAATTACTCCGGGAACGGTATCTCGTGCTCGTAGAAGTCCTTGGCCAGGTAAGTGTCCGGGAAGATGGCCTTGGCCTCTTCGAGGAGCGACTTGGAATCCTCTTCGCGGTATCGGGGAGATATATGCGTCAAGAAGAGCAGCTTGACGCCAGCCCGCTTGGCGATCTCAGCCGCCTGCCGCGAGCTCGTGTGGCCCCACTCGTTCATCCGGTCCTCTGTGTCCGAGGCCCCGGTGGAATCGTGGATGAGGGCATCGGCGCCCTGGGCCAGCTCCTCTACGGCCTTGCATGGGGCGGTGTCCCCGGTGTAGACGACCTTCCTTCCGCGGCGCGTGGGCCCGAGGACCATGTCGGGCGTGAAGGTCTTGTCCTTGAATGTGACCGTCTCCCCGCGCTGTAGCTTCCCGAACAGCGGGCCCTCGGGTATGCCCAGGGCCAGGGCCTTGGGCTTGTCGAACCGGCCCGGCCTCTGCTCCTCCTCGACGGCGTAGGCCATGTCGGGGACCCCGTGGTGGGCCCAGGTGGTCCTGATGGAGTAGCCCTCGCGCTTCACGACCTCGCCGCCCTCGAGGTCGTGGACCCTTATCTCGAAGGTCGGGTTGAAGTGGCCGAGCCCCAGGAGCCTCTCGATCCTGTAGGTCGTCTTCGGGGGCCCGTAGATATCCAGCGGGTCCTTGCGCTCGTTGAGGTACATGGTCTGGACGAGCCCGGGGAGCCCAAGGAAGTGGTCCCCGTGGAAGTGGGAGAGCAGGATGCACTTGACCTGCATGAAGCTGATGGTCGTGTACATCATCTGCCGCTGGGTCCCCTCGGCGCAGTCGAAAAGCACGACCTCGCCGTCCATCATGCGCATGGCCACGCAGGCCAGGTTCCGCTCCTTGCTCGGGTAGGAGCCGCCGGTCCCAAGGAAGACGAGCCGCATCGACCCGGGGATGTGGGTTATGGTTTAAAAATTGAACGGAACATACAATACATTATATATATGCAATATTCTTAGAAATTGATAGGTTATATAGAGAGATAGGATAGAGAAACCACGTAGAGCACGGTGTTCTGGAATGCCTGGCAAGGATGTCTCCCAGCATAGGACGGCCCTAGCGGCCCTGGCCATAATGTTCCTGATGGTCGGCCTACCATCGGTCCTCCTGGCGGAGGATTTCAACGGGCCCATGGGGTCCGTGCCGGACACGGACTCGGAGCCCAACAACAGCGTCGTCGAGGCCACCTTGCTGGACCAACCCGTTGTGCAGTTCCACGGGGCATTGTCCCCGACGGACCCGGACGATTATTTCAGGATCGTCCTGAACGTCGACGAGGCCAACAAGGTCGCGGACAGGTTCGATGTCCAGGTCAAGTTCGATTCATGGAACACAGAGCCCTCGGCGACCATCATCGACCAGTGGGGCTTCGTGCTCGACTTCAAGCCAGGCACCAACGACACCCTGAGCGTCGTAACGGCCCCGGACCTGCACGGGAATTTCTACATCAGGCTGCATGTGGTCAGCGGCCAGACGGGCTACGACCTGAAGGCCACTGTCACGCAGCAGTCCTTCACGCACCAGGACAAGAACAACCAGCCGTCGAGCGCGGTCCGGCTGCAGCCGCTGGACCCCGACCGCGCGAACGAGACATTGTCCGGGGACCCGGACCCGTCGGACTACCAGGACTTCTACAGGATCAGGATTGAGGCCCTGGACCAGGAGAGGCCCGGGTTCGTCTCGGTCCACATGAAGGTCGGCCCCAAGGCGAGCTACAGGCTCGAGCTTTACGACAACTACCTGACGCTGCTGGCGAGCAAGGTCGACCTCTCGGACCCGGTCCCGGGAAGCCCCCAGGTTCTATCCTACGTGACGCCCGTTTCCGCGGACCTATATCTGCGCGTTTGGGCCGCCAACGGGACGGGGCCCTACAACCTAACGGTCTACCTTTTAACGATAACCGACCGGTCGGACTGGGGCCTTGACCAGGCCAGGGACCTGGTGTTCAACGGCACCGAACCCCATGTTACCGTCCTAATGGATTCCCTTGGATACAACACCTACGACCCGCAGCGGGGCGACATCGGCGATATGTTCAAGATGGACGTGGTCGCAGGCCAGCTCGTGGAGATCAAGGCCACATCGGTGCATTTCGACGGCCCGACGGGCCTGCCGCACATGTCACTTCGGGCCTACGACCAGGACGGGAATCCTTACCAGTTCAACAGGTCGGGCGAGCATCTTGACGGGGCCATGGGGCCCATCGGGGACCTGTCCATGCTGCCCGACCGCGACGGCACGATCTACTTCGAGGTCGGCCTGGACGGGAACGCGCCGGGCGGCGGGGGCTATAGCTTGGATGTCTTCACAGACCGGCCGCCCCAGGTCGTCAAGGGCGTGGGCCCGCAGCAGGATGTCCAGATCACAGACACCGGCCCCACGGAACTGGTGGACATGGCGCAGCTGTTCCACGACCCCGAGGGGGATGCGCTGGGATACGCCTACGCCATCGAGGACCCGGACGGGACCAGGCTCCAGGACGGGCTCGGCATCGATGTCAAGGATGGCGTAGTGACCCTGACGCCCTGGCCCAGGTTCGAGGGCCACGGGGCGCTCGTCCTGACGGCCACGGAGAGCGAGTTTGGCATCTCGACGAAAAAGACCTACGAGGTCTCCGTCGGGAGCTGCGGCTGCCACCGGGTCGAGGCCCTGGAGCCGTACAACATCATGGGCGCCTTCCCGGAGCCCATCAAGCTCGTCTACGGCGTCCACGAGATAGACACGTCTATAGACCTTTCCAGGGTCTTTGGCGACCCGCTGGGGCACCTCATCGAGTTCACGGTCGAAGGTGACGGCGTGCTGAGGACCCTGACCGACGTGGTCACGGACACGGGCCTGACCAACGGGACGGGCCCGGGCTCGGACGCGTTCCTGGTCGGGCCGCACATGGAGTCCGCGCTCGTGAAGGGCGTCGTGAGGATCACGCCGGGCCGGAACCCGGTCACATCGGGCGTCCCGTCGACGCTCGTTCTGTCGCTGACGGACGAGGCCAGGGCCGGAGAGGTGGAGATCCAGACCAAGGTCAGGCTCAGGGCCTGGCCCTTTGCCGGGAGGACCGCCGAGGCGTCCGTGCCCGTGGAGCTCACCATCAAGGTCGTCCGTGGCCCGGGCCATGCGCCCCAGTGGGCATTGCCAGGGAGCCTCACATTCAAAGAGGACGGGGCCATCACTATCAAGCTGGACCAGTACGCCTATGACGAGGACCGGGCGGACAACGGGACACTGACGTACCGGGCCGCGTCGACGAAAAACAACATCTCGGCCACGCAGGTGGACAGGGAGACATTCACGCTTCGGGCCAGGCCAAGCTGGTGTGGCGTCGAGAGGGTCATGTTCACGGCCAAGGACACCTACGGTCTCACGGCCACGGGCTATGTCGAGGTGGGCGTCGGCTGCGTGCCCAAGGGCCCGAGCCTCCAGTCCGCGAGCCCGCCCACGGACGAGAGCATCGTGGTCTTCGAGGGAGAGGAGGTCGTGTTCTCGGTGCTGGTCTCGGACCCGGACAGCGGTCCGTCGGCGCTGGTGTACGACTGGTACGTCAACGGCTATCCAGCCATGGCCGGAGGGGGCCCGACATTCAAGCTTACACCCGGAACAGGAACGGCGGGCAACCACACCGTGAGCGTCCAGGCCTCGGACAGCCTGACTGGAATGTCCGTCAGGGCCAACTGGACCTTGACCGTAAGGCACATCAACCAGGCCCCGAAGGCCTGGATAGACGGGCCCGGCCTCAAGAACGGGACCGTCGAGGTCAGGGTCGGGAACGACCTCAGGCTCACGGGCAACGGCCTGGACCCCGAGGGAAAAGTGCTCAGTTACAGCTGGGACCTGGGTGACAGCAGCTACGCCGTGGGAAGGCAGGTTACGCATTCCTACGGGGCGCCGGGCCGCTACACGGCAACGCTGGTCGCGAGCGACGGGGAGCTCTCGACCTACGTGCACGTCAACGTCACGGTCAAGGCCCAAGGAGTGATACCGGTGGCGACGCCCAAGGTTTTCAATTCCACCGTGGGCCTGTGGGCCGGGGGCCTCATGATCGTTGTGGCCCTGTTCGGCCTCGGGTCCACCGAGCCCGGCAAGTTCAGGCTCTCTCTGCTTTTCATGGTGCTCTACACGAAGCTCAAGGGCACCGAGGTCCTGGACCACTACATCCGCGGGAGGATCCAGGGGTACATCACGGCCAACCCGGGGGCCCACTACAACATGATCAAGGCCGACCTGCAGATAAACAACGGGAACCTGGCCTACCATTTGAAGGTCCTGGAGAGGCAAGGATACATCAAGTCCATGCGCGACGGCATTTACAAGAGGTTCTACCCGGAGACCATGAAGGTCCTCAGGCCGCCGTCGCTGCAGGAGCGGATCCTGGTGCTGCTTAGGAACCACCCGGGGCTCTCCCAGAGGGAGATTGCCAGGGAGCTGGACTCCAGCCAGTCCACGGTCAACGATTATATACGAAGGATGTCCGAGGCCAATCTCGTGAAGGTGGAGCGGGCCGGGGTCACGAACCACTGCTTTGTCGTCGAGATGGAATAGAAAGTATCATTTTTTCTAGGGCCCGAAGGATTCGTTCCAGGTGCCGTAGTCCTTGGCCACCTTCCTGACGAAGGTCCTCTCGCATTCCTTGCAGAAGAGCCGGCCCTCGCCCTTGGCCTCGAGGCGGTGGGCGCAGCCGTCGCATACCGCGTATATTACGCCGAGGCCGTCGTCCTGGGTCGATAGTTGCACATTGGGCTCGAGCTGGAGGACCTTGGCCCGGACGACGTCTCTGACCTTGAGCTCGTTGTCCAGGTTGTCGACGAACCGGTTGGCGACCTTTGAGACGTGGATGACGCCGTCGGCGGCGTTGCTGACGCCGCGCTCCTTGCCGACGACCTTGATGATCTCGGTGATGGCCAGGACCTTCTTGATGTCCGTGATGCGCCCTATGACCGTGTCGCCTACGGAGACCCTGACCAGCGGGTTGACCGGGTCGACGCGGGCCTTGCGCTCGTTCCTGTCGAGCCTGGCCCAGCCCACGGCCGAGGCCCGGACCTTGCCGCCTTCCTCGAAGGCGTATTCCCCGGCCTCGAACTCCTCGGAGCAGGCGAGCTCGTCGCCTGGCATGACCATCTTCCCGTCCATGTCCTCATCGTCACCGGCCATCGTGGGAACCTCCTTTCCTGGCCTTCGGGGGGGCCTTGGCCGCCTTCGGGGACCGCACGGTCCTGAAAAGCGTGGCCCTGAACTCCATGCGGTCCTTCCTGTGGAACTCGAAGGTATGCCGTATCTCGTAGGTCAGCCTTTTCTCGAAGGTGACCTCGGCATTTAACCGTTTCGCAAGCTTGCGTATGAAGTCCTCGCTGTCGGTGCTGTGGAGGCTGTACACGACGGGGCAGAGCTCGAGGGCCTTTTCGACGAACGGGAGGTCTGCGTGGGCCTTCTGGCACCCGAAGGGCGGGTTCATGACGACCGTGTCCCCGGGCTCGGTCAGCTCCGATACGTCCATGACGAAAAAGTCTATGTCGAGGCCGCGCTCCTGGGCCAGCCTGTGGGCGATGCGCACCGAATGCTCGTCCACGTCCACACCGATGACCTCGCGGGCCCCGAGCAGGGCCGCACCCAGGGAGAGCATGCCCGTCCCGCAGCCCAGGTCGATGACCTTGCGGCCCTCGATGTCCCCGTTGGACAGGGCGATGTATAGGATCTCGGCAGCCACGTCGGCCGGGGTCCTATACTGCTCCAGCTCCGCCCTGGGGCTCGGGTGCGGAGGTACCTTCTCGAGGGCAATCTCAAGGGCCTTTTGCTTCATTATATTGGGCCTCGGTCAGAGATTAGGGTTTGAAAGGAATTAAATCCTTTGTTCGCGAGGAGGGTAATTGGATTGAACCACGGTACCACAAATAAATAATAGTCTGGAAGTCGAATAGGGTCCAGAGGTGGCAAGGATGAAGAGACGGAACATCTTGGTCCTGATAGTCCTTGCCATAGTCATCATCGCGGGCATAGGCTGGATGTCCACGATCAAGCGTACGATAGTTACTTTTGAGATAGAACCGCAGGGACCTCCGCCGGTGGATGTGAAATGGGACCAGCCCTACGTCTTCGGCAAGCAGGGCTACGAGCCCGGCCTTGTCTCGACCTCGACGGGCACGCTCTACTATACAGCCCACAAGAACCTTGACGACAAGACCTCCTGGGACTACCTGGCGTCCTGGTTCTTCGTCAGCACCGACAACGGGGCCACTTGGAAATCGCCAACGGACCCGATGCCGCTTGGCAGGAAGTGGCAGCGCTACCTGGGCGACGAGGGCGACATCGGAGTGGACGGCCAGGACAAGGCCTACTTCGTTGACACATACCTCGCCGATAATCATCTTCATGTCTGGGCGGACAAGGGCATGTGGGAGTACTCAGAGCACATCCAGAAGACCGGCGGCCTCGACGACAGGCCCTGGATAACGGCCCAGGGGAACGGCATCCTCCATTACCTTGGCAACAACGGCGCGGAGGTCAATGGCGGCAGGTACTGGTATTACAGGTCCACCAACGGTGGCAGGACCTGGGAGAGGTCTGTCCCGGTCCCGGGCAACGGCTGGGGCCTGATCGATGCCGAGCGGGACGGGGACCATGCCTACATCATCGACGAGAGCGATGTGGACGTGGCGGCGGACATACTCATCTACCGCACGGACGACCAGGGCGTCACCTGGAACTGGGACAGCCCCATCAAAATCGCCCACAGGGACGGGCCCGGCAGGGCCTTCCCGGTGGTCTGCGCGGGCCCGAGCGGGTCCGTCTTCGCCTTCTGGAACGACGCGTCCAACGGGACCACGAACGGGACGAAGCTGTTCATCGGTTGGAGCTCGGACTACGGCAAGACCTGGAACTACACCAACATGACGCCGTTCGAAGGGTTCTTCGATTACCCGACGCTGAACATTGGGGCCGATGGGTCATTGGGCGTGACATTCTACGCCTCGGACGACCTGCCGATATCGTCCAAGAGCGAATGGTACATCATGGGAGGCATCCAGAGGAATGCCATCCAGGACCCGGTCCACATGAACTTCTCGAGGGCCGACCCGCACCCGGTCTACGTCGGCTCGGACCTGCACGCTTTGCACGACCTGATGGAGTGCGCCATCGGGCCGGACGGGTATCTCAATGTGGCGTACCAGTATTATGTCGGCCCCGCGAACGGGCAAAGCGACCTGTACTTTGTGAGAGGGACGCTGCCGCAGAACACGACGATCTAGCGCGCCTCTTCTATGGCCCTGCCCACCTCGTGCAATGCTTATCTATTCAATCGTGCATGATGTGGTCGGATGACCGGCAAGAATGACCTTCGGAGGAGGACCGAACGGACTGGCCCCGAGGAGTTCCACGTCCTATGCGAGGTTTGCGGTAAGACCGCCATCACCTTCAAGCAAGGCACCTTCCTCGGGACGGTGGGCTTCGTCTACACAGGGATAACCCACGAGACCACCCTGCCTATGGAGCAGATGCCAAAGGTCTTCGAGATGCTGGGAAAGGGGGCCCTCTCGGAGCTCCATGAGTACCTGAAGAAGCAAACGACCATGTGGGATGGCCTCGATGGCTACTGCCCGGAATGCGATAAGGCCTATTGCGGGGACCATATAAAACAGGAGGTCGTCATGGACGACGAGGACCCGGGGTTCTATGACTGCACCTACGGGACCTGCCCCAAGGGCCACCGGCGTATGATAGACGATTGAGGGGAGTCACCTCAACTTTAAAAAACCTCGTACGCTCTAGTGGTCCGAGGATAGAGAAGGGAGTGCCAAGGTTGCCGGCGGTCACCCTCGTCGATGTCGGGCTTGTCATTGTATTGATGGTCATCCTCATCGGTCCCTTCCTGTGGAAGGTAATAGAGCGGAACCTGGAGATGTTCCTCTTCATCATGGGTGTCGTGGCCGTTACCGTGGCCGGGGCATGGTCCGGGGCGCTGGGCCTCGACGCCGTCCTCGAGCCGATATTGAAGGGCATAGTGCCTGCCGTCCTCCTGGCAGGCCTGGCATTCCAATACGGGAGGGGAGCCATCCGGAAAGCAATGGACCGGCTCCAGAAAACGGCCTCGGTCAAGGTCATCGTGTTCGTTATTGTCGTCGGCCTGGGGCTCCTGGCCAGCGTCATCACTGCGATAATCGCGGCCCTGCTCCTGGTCGAGCTCGTCCGTTACATCCCTCTGGACAAGAGGAACCGGATCGAGCTGGTGATAATCTCTTGTTTCTCGATCGGCCTTGGGGCGGCCCTCACGCCGTTGGGCGAGCCCTTGTCGACCATCGCGATAAGCAAGCTGCAGGGCCCGCCGTTCAATGCGGATTTCTTCTTCTTAATAAAGACGCTCGGGATCTACATCGTGCCGGGGATCGTCTTCTTTGGCATCCTGGGCGTGATATTCGTTCAGGGAAAGCGCCCCAGAATCCTGCAGATCATCTCGCTCCCTGAGGACTTTGACGCAGGGAAGGATGGTGGAGGACTGCTCAGTAATGTGATGGCCACACCGATCACATGCCCCCAGTGCAAGTCCAGGATCTTCCATCTGGCCGGGGACGGGCTGGTCAAGTGCTCGAAGTGCGGGAAGGAATTCGAGCATCACCACGCGAAAGAGAAGGGGGCCAGGGCGACCAGGAAGAAGGAGGAACAGGAGAAGCCGGAGACCTTGATTGACGTCCTAGCGAGGACCTTGAAGGTCTACGTCTTCGTGATGGCCCTGATATTCCTAGGCGCGGGGATGGAGGTCCTTGTGACCAAGTACTTCACGCTCGTGCCATCCATGGGCCTCTACTGGGTCAACACGCTTTCGGCCGTGCTGGACAACGCCACCCTGGCTGCGGCCGAGATCGGGCCTGCTCTCACACTAGCCCAGATCAAAGGCGCCCTCATGGGCCTCCTAATAGCCGGCGGGATGCTCATACCCGGGAACATACCAAACATCATTGCGGCTGGGAAGCTCAAGATCAAGAGCAAGGAATGGGCCAGGGTCGGGATTCCCCTCGGCCTCGGGGTCATGCTGTTCTATTTCGTGTGGTTGTACTTCGTGCCGTTCCCGTAGTCGGAAGAAAATGGATCAAAAGGCAAGGGCCCGACATATTGGCCGGGCCCCTTATTGACACGTTCACTCGTCCCTGGGGGAGCGCCTGGCTTTGATGGCCACGACGACCGCTAAGGCGCCGAGGAGGGCGATGACCTCGAAGCCGGGTGCGGAGCCCATCTTTGACGCATTCGGACCGCTGTACTTCTTAATGTAGGTCATGAAGTCCGAGGGCGGGACCACGGATTCGACGTTGTTGGTCTTGCTCTCTTCCTTGAGCTTGTTCCCTGGGTCGATGGCGAAGTATACGCGGCCTGTGCTCTCCGGTGGGAGTTTGATGTTCCTTAACTGGGTATTGGTCACCTGCGCGGTGACGTTGGTCTCCTTGCCGGGTTCGATCGGCCCCACGGTCAGGGTCGTGACCGTGTACGGGGCCAGGTCCATGTCAGGGTCGAGGATGCCATTATTGTCCAGGTCCGGGTCTCGAGTGTAGACCCCGATGGTCGTGGATCCTGAGATGGTGTTTCCGAAGTTCTTGATGTTGGCCGTGACACCGTAGGCCCCGGAGCCGCCGCCGCCACCCTCCACACGGGCGCCGTGGTCACCGAAGCCCAGGTCCTCCTCCTTTAGATCGGAGATGTAGACCACGCGGCCGGTCGTGTTGCTGTTTCCGGCCAGGTCCCAGGCCGTGACCTTGAGGTAGAGATACTTACCGCCGCTGTGGAGCCAGTCCATGTCCGGAAGCTTGGCCGAGTACTTGTCGCCGACATGGGTCGACTCGAGCTCGGTCCATCCCACGACGTTCGGTCCGCCCTCCTCTTTATCGCCGATGCCGTAGTAAAGGGTGACGTTCTCCTCTTTGAGGCCTGATACAACGCGTCCCATGGGACTATCCTGTACCCTTATCGAGAAGGAGTAATCCTTGGTTTCCGTGTTCGCCTCGGGGGTTGTCCAAACACCGAACTCGGGCGGGATCGTGTCCATGGGCGCGGGGCCCTGGCTTGGGTTGAGGGCCACGTTGGCCAAGAGGATGGCTATGATAGCGACAGATATTATGCCCACGATGGCGAGCATGACCGCGAACCGGACCTTGCCGGGGTTCACGACATTCTTGCCCTTGAAGGTCAGTTTGTAATAGACCCATTTCCTTGGTGGGCCGATCTCCGGGGCCTCCAGGGGGTCCTCGGGCTTGATTGTGGTCATCCGCTCGTCCCCGTCGAGCCTCTTGACGAGGCCGACCTCGCGAAGCTGCTCGAGGTGCTGGTACATGGTGGCCTTGTTCATGTTCAGCTCCCGGGCGAGCTCGGAGACGGTCTTTTGGGTGCCATCCAGGTGCTTCAGGATGTCCACCCTGGTCTCCGAGGCCAGGGCCTTGAAAGTGCCACGGTCGAGAGTGATGCGCTCGTCATTACCTATGCTCATTTTGCTCCCTCCTTGATGACCACCGGTCAATGCTACGATCTACCGGTATTTCTGGTTTTTGGGGTGGACCCTCCCAGGGCCACGGTTCCTATTATGCCGGGGGGAATATATCCAATTGGGGTTTTTGTTTGGAAAAAACCAACTAGTAATGTATAGAGGCTCAGCAGACGACCTCGGGGACCATATACTCGTTGAAGCGGACCTCCCGGGAGCACACGGCCTTGGCCTTGTCCCGTACCTGGGGGTTGATATCGTCGGCGCACATGAGGACCGTCAGGTCCTTCCAGCGGGACATGGCCAGGAGGAGCTTTCCCATGGTGCCGACGTCTATGTAGCAAGACAGGGCCGAGAGGTCGTCGACCATGACGAAGCTGACGCCCTCCTTGATCATCTTTGCGTGGCCCTCCTCCGACATGAGGTCCTGGACCTCCCCGAAGAACGGATTGTTCATGAACTTGACCTGCTTGTCGTCGGGCAGCGGTGGCAGCCCGGAGACCTTCGAGATTGGGTCCAAGAAGACGACCCGCCCGGGGTCGATCTTCTTCGCCATCAGGAGCCGCTTCATAATGTCCGAGGGCCGGTCAACGGTCAGAAATACGCCCTTTTGGCCCTTGTCCTTGACCAGGTGCCGGAGAAGAAGTATGTTCAGGTGCGAGTTGAACCTCTGGCAGACGGTGAAGAGGATGGGGGTCCCTCGAACGGAATCGAGGATATCGAGGACGGCCTCCATCGTCTTTTCCTTCATCTCTGCCATGGGCCTCGTACCGCCTTCGATTTCTGTCGATAAAATATGCTGAGGGATAGGGACTTCAGAACGCCCGGCCCCGGGGGCTAATTGTTCTCCTCGTCCATCTCCTTTACGGCCAGTAGGAAACCTTTGCAGAAGGCCAGGCCAAGGGTCATGTCGTACTTGGACACAAGGAGGAAGCCTCGGGAGAGGGCGCATGCCCTTTCCTTCAACATTTCCATCTTGTCCATGGTACGACCTCCTTTTTTCCTCTTATTTTTAATTTTATTCTTTTACTGAAATATAATTATCGATGTACGACTTCTTCTATAAAGATTTTTCTATTCGTCGATTTCGACAGTTTTTTTATGTTCCCTTGTACATTTAATAGTAGACCATAATCTTGAGGACGATATACATGAAATAGGGCTTCCCCGGAAATAGGCCCCGGATAGGCACAATTGCCTAGTGGCCGATGGGTTTTTCATAAAGAAGGTGGATTCGAGGCCTGCGTCCCGAGGAGGCTATAACATGGAAATCGAACAGGTCCAGCTCAAGAATGGCATTGCGCTTGGCGTCAAAATCGACATGAAGGTCGCGCCCCTGCTGCTCATCAAGACCGGCAAGGGCTTTGTCATGTGCGGCTATCTGAACATCGAGGCCGCGGAGAAGATGGGCGATGTGGCCGCGAGGGTCTCGGGCGTGAAGACCTTCGAGGATGTGCTGAATGCCAAGGTCAACATGCTGACGAGCAAGGCCAAGGAGCTCGGGATCAAGGAGGGCATGACCGGAAAAGAGGCCCTCGAGAAGATGCTCTAGGGCCGCTTCAATGGGACTGGCCTGCCAGGGAATCCTTTATAGAGAAATAAAATGGATTGTCAGGGCCTGACGGCTGGCCTATAAGCTCGTTATCATCTGGGCCATCTCGTTGAAGGCCATCTCGACGCTCTCGCCCGACTTGGCAGAGGTATAGAAATATTTCCGGTCACGGGAGATCGCGAGCTTTTGCATCATCTCGTCGGTTATCTGCCGGGACTCCTTGAGGTCGACCTTGTTGCCAAGGAAGATGATAGGTATGTTCTCGTGCATGGCCGTCAGGAGGTCGACCCAGTAGTCCAGCTCCTCGTAGGTCTCCTTCCTGGTGAGGTCGCAGACGACCAGAACGCCTTCGGCGCCCGCATAGTACGATGCGGGCACGGCTTTGGGGGACTTGTGGCCCACGATGTCCCAGATCATGAGGACCACCAGGGCCTCCTCGCTGCCCTTTTTGACGTTGACCTCCTTCCTGGTGATCTTGGTCCCGATGGTCTCCAGGTACTCATCCTCGAACTCGTCGTAGACGAACCTCCGGATGAGGCTGGTCTTGCCGACGCCCGGGTCGCCGAGCATGCATACCTTCTTGATGAAACGCCTAGCCATCGGGTTTCCTTCCTTGACCTGGGGCTGATTGGGGGATATCATTGGGCCTTTAAATGTTTTGTTGATTGAGTTCGAAATCCTGCTTTGCTGACCTCCCGACCGCCCGCCAAATCCCCAAGTTTGATATGGCCATAGGTCAATGCTATTACCATCATGAGGTTCAAGGGAAAACTCATCCCGGGTGTCCTCATCAACAGGCCCAACCGTTTCATAGGCCTGGTCAAGGCCGGGAGGAAGCAGTACGAATGCTTCGTCCCGGACCCCGGCAGGGCCGAGGAGCTCCTCGGGCCCGGGGCCACGGTCTATATCAGGCCTGGGAAGAAGAGCGAGGACCGCAGGACCTCCATGGACCTGGTCCTGGCCCTGGACGGGAGGACCCTGGTCTCCGTCGACACTCGCCTGACGAACCAGCTCGTGGCCGAGGCCATGCAGGCCAAGGCCATCAAGGAGCTCAAGGGCTACAAGGTCGTCGGGACCGAGCACGAGTTCCTGGGCTCGCGGTTCGACTTCCTGCTGAAGGGCCGCAAAGGGGAGATGCTCCTCGAGGCCAAGTCCGTGACCCTCATGAAGGACGGCCTGGCCCTGTTCCCGGACGCCCCCACGGAAAGGGGCAGCAGGCACCTGAAGACCATGGCCGATTCCTTGAGGCGTGGCATGAAGGCGGCCGTGATCTTCGTCATACAGCGCGGGGACGTGAAGGCATTCTCGCCGAACGATCCCATAGACCCGGAGTTCGGGCTCTCCCTGAGGGTCGCCATGGCGAAGGGCGTCGAGGCCTATGCCTACAAGTGTAAGGTCACGAGGACCGGCATATCCTTGGCAGCGAAGGTCCCTATCAAGCTCTGATCGGACCCTAGGACGCGAACCTAAGATTTATCCGCCCTTCCGTCCATTCCGGTTTTACCTCTTCAAAGAGGGGGAAGGCATTCCTATGAGGATATGGTCCAACGACTTCAAGCATGAGACAATGATCCCGTCGAAGTTCACCTGCGACGCGGAGGACATCAACCCGCACCTGGCCTGGGACGATGTGCCCGCGGGCACGAAGAGCCTGGCCCTGATATGCGACGACCCGGACGCGCCCGTCGGCCTGTGGGTCCACTGGCTCGTCTGCGACATCCCGCCGGCCGTCAAGGAGATACCGCAGCGCTCCGTCCCGAAGGGGGCCCGACAGGTCGCGAACGACTTCCGAAAGGTCGAATGGGGAGGCCCGTGCCCGCCGGGCGGGACGCACCGGTACTTCTTCAAGCTCTACGCCCTGAAGGTCGACAAACTCCAGGCCAAGGACAAGAAGGCATTCTACGCCGAGGTCGAGAAGAACAAACTCGCCGAGGCCGTCCTGATGGGCAGGTACGCAAGGAAAAGATGAGACGACCCAAGACGCAATCAAGCTTTTTTTCGTCAATCCTTTGATTTAATAAGTATAACATAACTAAAAAATATATGTAAGTATGATTATGGTGCTGCAATGGCCCCAGATCTCAGCCCCCAGAAGAAAAAATTGTTCGCGATCGTCGCGGTCTGCATACTTATAGCCCTCCTCCTCGGAGGCGTCAACTTCAGCTTCAAGTTCAAGGTCACAACGACCCATGTCGGCCCGACCCAGAAAACGTGGCCCATACCGCCCCCCAACGTCCAGGTCACCACCGGCGCCAGGGACAACAACGAGCCGTCCATCGCCATCAGCCCCAAAGACCCCCTGACCATGGTGGCGGGTTCCAACGACTACAACACGCCCAACCAAGACGCGTGGACCGGATACTACGTGACCCACGACGGCGGCAAGACCTGGAAGGAAGGCCTCCTCCCAGGCTACGATGGCGGCCCTCAGTCGGCCCTTAGCGGATTCCATGGGGCCGGCGACCCGGTCATCGTAGCCGACAAGAACGGCAACTTCTACTACGCGGGCATAGCCTTCAAGCGGGCCCTAATCCCCAACAGCCCCGGCGGGTTCGGCTGGAACCCGGGCTACGACAACTGCGTCTTCGTGGCGTATTCGAACGACAACGGGGACACCTTCACGCCCGTCATCGTATGGGAGGCCCTGGCGAGCCGGGTGCGGTTCAACGACAAGGAATGGGTCGCCGTGGACTCGAAGACCGGCAATGTGTACCTGGTCTGGGCCATCTTTACTTTAATGTCCGCCGCCCGGGTCCTTTTCAGCAGGAGCACCGACGGGGGCAAGACCTGGTCCAGGCCACTAACCGTATCGGAGAACACCCAGGCCGAGTTCAGCATCCAGGGTTCGGCCATCGTCGTCGACTCAGAGAGCAACGTCCATATCACATTCCTCGACTTCAACACGAACACGGTCCGCTACGCCAAGTCCACGGATCAGGGCCAGAGCTTCTCCTCGCCGGTGGACGTGGCTCCGTTCACAGGGTTGCCCAGCGCGCTGCCGAACGGCAACTACAGGACGCCGACCATGACCATGTTGGCCGTCGACAACTCGATGACCAACACGAGCGGGTCCCTGTACGTTACATGGGCCACCTACGACAGCGGTAACGCCGACATCATGCTGGCCTACAGCCACGACAAAGGAGGCAGCTGGAAGGGGCCCATGAAGGTCAACAACGACAACACAACCAACGACCAGTTCTTCCCGGCGGTGTGCGTCTCCCAGGAGGGCTGGGTCCACGTCGGGTTCTACGACCGCAGAAATGACACCAATAACTCATTGTTCGAATACTGGTGGGGCATCTCGTTCGACGGCGGCGAGACCTTCCCGATCAACATGCCCATGGCGAACGCCTCCTCGAACGGCGACTACAGCCGCTCGACCACCAACGACTTCATAGGGGACTACACAGGAATAACCTCCGAGAACTCCACCGTGGCCGCCGTCTGGTGCGACACCCGGTTATCGTCCGAGCAGAAGGCGGGTTCGGAGATCTTCGCGGCGATCGTCGATTACCGGGAGCTCCTGAAGGAGAACGAGAAGGACCTCGGCGTGACCATCCCGTGGCCCCAGACCAATGAGACCACGCCCTAGATTTTGATATAGTGGTTCCACTTTAGTCTGACCTTGAGGAACATGGCAGCCAAGCGCGTCGGCATCGTCACCGGGGCCTCCTCCGGCCTCGGCGTCGAGTTCGCTAAACAGATTGATTCCGTCTACGAACTTGATGAGCTCTGGCTCGTCGCCCGACGTGAGGAGAAGCTCAAGGTCACCGCCGGCCTCGTCAAAAGGGCCAAGGCCGTTATCCTCCCGCTGGACCTTAGAAAGAAAGAAGACATCGTGGCCATCGGTAAAAAGCTCGACGACGAAAAGGCCGATGTTAGGGTCCTGATAAACAACGCGGGCTTCGCCAAGAAGGGGGACTTCGGGACCATTGCCGTCGAAAAGCAGCTCGACATGATAGATGTCAACGTCAGGGCCATGGTGCACCTCACGCACCTGTGCCTGGGCCATATGAAGAAGGGTGCGCACATCGTCAACGTTGCGTCCATGGCGGCCTTCTTTGTGATGGCCTCGTTCACGGTCTACGGGGCCACCAAGGCCTTCGTGTTGGACTTCTCCTACGGCCTCAGGAAGACCCTGAAGGGCCGAGGTATCAACGTGACCTGCTGCGCGCCCGGCCCTGTGAGGACCGAGTTTTTCTTGGTGGCCACCGAGGGCCGTGAGGATGGGATGGTCCTGATGGTCGAGCCCGGGCCCGTCGTGGCCCAGGCCATTAAGGACGTCGCGAAGAACAAAAAGCTGTCCCTCTACGGGGCGGCCATGAAGGCCGGCTACGCCTTCAGACAGTACGAACCAAAGGACCCGGACGGCGAGGACTAGGCAGGGTTCTAACAGGTTAATACAATAACTTTATTATCCAAAATCGGTATAGTCTTTATGACAGATTATGGTCGACTCAAGAAGGAAACGACATCAGAGATTATCGAGGGGATTGGTCAGGAAAGAGAATCTTTATTATCTCTTTCTGCTCCAAGATCTCAAGGGTAGAGGGTTGAAGGTATGGCGTCCAAGAAAACGAACTTGAAACCCGCCCAAAAATTCTTGGAATTGATGGAGAAAGCCCGCAAGAAAGGGCTCGAGTATCTAGTTATCGGCGGCTTTGCGGTCGTTCTATACGATGTTGAAAGGGCGACCTTCGATGTAGATATTGGAATAGCTAGTTCGCCAGATAGCGTTACGATTGTCCTGTCCCTCCTCAAAGAACTTGGATATCGAAGGATAATTAACCTGGAAACTGGGAAGGACATATGCGATCTTGATAAATTGACCGTGGAGGATGCCTTGAAGATGGAATCCTTTGGGGTAAGGGATGGTTATTCCATCGATATACTGTTTATTCGAAAAGAGGATTTCGATTTTCTTTGGAAATACAAGGTGGAAGTACCATTCGAGGGACAGATCATACCAATTCCAAGCCTTCTTGATCTCATACGGATCAAGGAGAAATCGTCAAGGCCAAAGGACCTAGACGATGTCAAACGTCTTAGGCATATCTTAAGAAAAGGAAGGTTCAAGAAGAAGGTCTGACCGGCCGTTGATTGGCTATTTTTCAGGATAGATGATGACCTTCAGCGAATCCTGGGCCTTGCACACGACATCGAAGGCCTTCTGGATCTCGCTGAGCCCGAACCGGTGCGTCACCAGGTCCGAGACCTTGAACCGCTTCGATGCTATGAGGTCGAGTGATTCCTTCAGGTCCTCGGGGGATGCCGCGTAAGACGTCCTGATGGAAATATCGTTGGACCATATCTTGTTTATATCGACGGCGGTGCTGACCCCCGGGTCCGTGGGCGCGAAGAACATGACAGTGCCGCCCCGGTCCACAGAGCCCAGGGCCTGCTCGACGGCCTTGGGCGACCCTGTGCAGATTATGACGATGTCGGCGAGGCGGCCCCCGTTGGCCTCCATGACCTTGGCGGGGACGTCCTCCTTGGCGCTCACGGCCGCTGTGGCGCCGTGTGTCCTGGCCATCAAAAGCCGGTAATCGCTCAGGTCCGTGGCGACGACGACCGAGGCCCCACGCAACCGGGCCAGCTGGATATGCAATAGACCGGACATTCCGCTGCCCAGCACGACGACGCAGAGCCCTGCCCTCATGCCGGCCACGCGCTGGGCCCTGACCACGCAGCCTAGCGGTTCGATGAAGACGCCATCCTCATAGCTCACCTGGGGCGGCAGTACAAGAACGCCCTTCTCGACGTTTATCTGCGGCACCCTCAAGTATTCCGCGAACCCGCCCGGTTCGTAGTTCGTCGAGCGAAGCGTCTCGCACACGGACTGGTGGCCCGAGTTGCAATAATGGCAGAAGTCGCAAGGGACATGATGGGACACGAAGACCCGGTCGCCAACCTTGTAGTCCCGGACGCCCTTGCCGATGGCGACGATGTCCCCGGCCATCTCGTGGCCCAGGACCCGCGGGGCCTTCTTGATGCGGTACCACTCCATGACGTCGCTGCCGCATATGCCGCTGGCAATGACCTTCACGAGGAGCTCGCCATCCCCGATGACCGGGACTGGCCTTTCCTCGACGCGCACATCGGAGTTGCGGTAATAGACGCCGACCCTCAAGTTCCACTCCTCGCATTGATCCTTGGGCCTACCTGCTTTTGGCCTTGACCTTGGGCGGGCACTCGGGTATCTTGGCAGGCGTCTTGATGTTCGAGTCGAACAGGTCCTTGGCCTCCTTGGGCGTGTAGTCCTCGTGAACGATGGCCCGGACGGCCCTTATCATTGCGACGGGATGGTCGTGCTGCCAGATGTTCCTGCCCATGTCGACCCCTATGGCGCCGGCCCTCACGGCCTCGTAGGTCATATTGAAGGCGTCCATCTCGGTCTCGAGCTTCTTGCCGCCCGCTATGACGATGGGCGCGGGGCAGCCGTTCACGACCTTCTCGAACTCGTCGCAGAAGTAGGTCTTCACGACATGGGCCCCGAGCTCGGCCGCGATCCTGCTGGCCATGGCCAGGTACCTGGCGTTCCTCTTCTCCTCCATCTCCTTCCCGACGGCAGTGACCGCCAGGACCGGCATGCCTATCTCCTCGCCCTCGTTCACGAGCTCGGAGAGCGAAAGCAGCGTTTCCTTCTCGTGGGCGCTGCCGACGAAGATGGACAGGGCCACGGCGCAGACGTTGAGCCTGAGGGCCTCGTCCATGGAGGTCGTGAGGCCCTCGTTGGACAGGGGGTTGCCAGCCATGCTGGTGCCGCCGGACACTCGGAGGACAATGGGCACTTCGCTGTCGGCATCGACGGAGGTCCTCAGGACGCCCCGGGTCACCATGAGCGAGTCCGCGTACTTGATGAGCGGTGTTATTGTTGCCCTCGGGTTCTCCAGCCTCGTCGTGGGGCCCTGGAAGTATCCGTGGTCCACGGCGAGCATGACGGTGTGTCCGGTCGCGGGCTTGATGAATCGCGAGAGCCTGTTCTTCATTCCCCAGTCCATGTTCTTGCCTCCCTGTCTTCATATTATAGTCGAAATCTTATTGGTGCTTTTTGGCTAGACTTGTACTAGTATTTATAATTAAAGTCATGGGCTTGGGGACACCATGATAACAATTTTATCTTTCTAGGGACATCTAGACCCAAGGGATGGGAGGTCATCGGATGGCTAAGAAGGCCAAAATGAGCAAGACGAAGGCCAAGGGCTTGAACCAGGTCTGGACCGTGAACGTCTGGGTCAGCGACATGGAGAGGTCCGTCGAGTTCTACACCCAGAAGCTCGGGTTCGTGGTGGCATTGGTGGACGACAAGAACAAGTGGGTCGAGCTGTCGCTCCCGGGAGGGTTCACGAAGATAGCCCTCAGGGAGCCCACCATGGCCCTCGGGGAATCCTATTACAAGTACATGACCCAAAGTATCGGCACCTCCACGGGCATAGCCTTCGAGACCCCTGACATCAAAGCGCTCTACGATGACCTCAAGGCCAAGGGCGTGAAGTTCGTCGAGCCTCCAAAGGAGATGCCCTGGGGCGGCATCATGACGACCTTCGTGGACCTGGACGGCAACGAGTTCCAGGTCGTCGAGGACCGTGGCCATTACAAGCGGAAATATTGAGCATTAGCATTTTGCGCGCTCATGCTTTCACCGCGGCCGGGGTAACGGCCGACGGCAACGGTACGGCCGGAGCGACGATTGAGACCCCGAGGTCCACCTTCTCCATCCTCTTGTAGAGCCACACGAAGAAGATGGCCGCCCCGACGCTCACGGCGGACATCCCAAGGAACCCGTGGTTGAAGAACTCGAAGATGAACCCGATGAACAGGAACAGGCTCTCGCAGCCGGCCATGAAGGCCACCAGATGCCTGCCGTTGGCCTCGGTCCCTATGTGACGCAGGAGCAAGAACAGGACCACGAGGTCCGTGGCGCAGAATATTATCACCATGACGAGCGGGACAGCCGAGAGCGCGCTGCCGGCGCTGAAGAAGGTGAAGAACAGGAAGAACGCGCCCAATAAGAAGAACCGCCTCGGGGACCAGGTCGGCCTGCCGGGGGTGGCCCTAAGCAGCGGCACCGGTACGATGTAGGCTATCCAGATGGCCATAACCATGAGGCCCGCCACGACCAGGAACTGCGGCACCGGCGGCCTGTAGGGCGTTATGAACAGGAACGAGAACAGATAGACGAGGCTGCCCAGTAGGAAGAAACCCTTGTATGACTTCCAGCCCTCGTCGTCTGTTATGCGGACGCCCTTGAACTGCGGGAAGACCATGTCGGTGATTATTATGGGAATCGTTATGCTGCATACCGAGTGGTAGACCGTCAGCCAGACGGCCCAGACCCAGTTGACGCCCCAGAAGCGGCCGTACCAGCCCAATGTCCCCAGGTCCATCCAGTTCGGGTCCAGCCAGCTTTTGACCGCGAGGCCCTCCTCGAGTATCCCGAAGGCCGCGCCCAGCAGCAGGATGGTGGCGAAGCCCTTGTTCCAGCGGATGGCGGTCTCGCGCACGAGGACCGCGCCGCAGCCGTAGAACAGGAAGAGCAGCGTGAACATGAACGGGTTGAAGAACTCCAGCGGCGGCGAGGATCCCGATACGAGCTCCGCAATCGCCGCGGACATGAACATCAGGAAAACGATGGCTTTGCGCTTGGGGGTCCACCACGGGGCCTTCTGCCCGGCCGGCTGGACGGAGGCGGAGGTCAGGGGCCCGGCCGGGGCGCTGTTCGGAACGTACTCGATGTTCGGGGGCAGGCCCTTGGATGCCATGGGCCTATGTTCTGCGCCCCGACTACATCAGGCCAGCTGGAAGTGTCTTGTTCAAAAGTCTTGCATCTGAATTCAAATAGTCGTTCAGGACGGTGGCCTTGCCTTGGCCCTCACAGGTCCGAGAAGGCCACCTGGAGCTTGTTGATGAGGTCCACAAGCTCTGACGGTGTAATGATCAGTTCGTCCCCTATGTCCCTGAACTTCTGGGCGTCGTAGCCAGTCTTGGTCATGGCCATGTCGACGACGCTCTTCGTGTACTCGAGGTAGGCCTTCAAGACCTCCTGGACCGCCATGTTGACGGCTATGATCTTGACATCCTTCTCATTCAACTTCTCGACCGATATCATACCTCTATCGCTGTCCTTCGCCATCTCGTCCACCACTTGAATGGTAGATGTTATTCCACCCAGATAAATCTTGAGTGGGGAACCCCCTCGGAAGGCCACGCTAGGGCAAGTTCCGAACATGGCCCCAGGGATATCCATCGAAAACCTTTTAGACTATCCCTTATATCACATCAATAGAGGTCCTCGGACCTCATTATCGAACAATCATGGAGGCACGAACAACTTGCCACACGCAGGAAGGATTGGCGGTGGAGGCGGAGGGTTCCACGGATCGGGAATGCGAATAGGCGGTGGGAGCTCGGGATTCCACAGCTCGTCGAGCTTCGGGTCTCGGCCCTACCACAGGACCGGAGGCTATTACGGCGGCGGGGGCTACGGTCCCCTCGGTCTAGTACGGGGCGCCATCAACCTCATCGTCTTCGTCCTGATATTAGGCTTCATCGTGGGCATTATGGCCCTAAGCGTCATCGGCGTCTACGGGTGCATCGCCCTGGTCGTGGCCATCATCGTGGTCGTAGTGGTGATTGCTTACTACTTCATGTCGCAGAAGCAGCCGACACAACCGGCCCAGGCGCCGCCGGGCTACGGGGCCCCGCCCCAGGCCTATGGTGCGCCGCCTCCGCAGCAGTATGGCGCGCCACCGCAGCAGTACGGCGCACCGGCCCCGCCACCTACATACGGCGGACCTCCGGCGCCCCAGCAGCCGGCGGGATACGGTGCCCCTCCGGGACCGGCACAGGGCGGCTCCAAGTGCCCGTACTGTAGCAGCGCCGTCGGCCGAGGCGTCATGAACTGCCCGGTCTGCGGGCGGGTCTTCGGCAAGTGGTGCAACCGGTGCGGCAGCCCCATACCCGACGGGTCGGGCTTCTGCACGAGCTGCGGGGCACAGGTATATTGAGCGAACCGGGCACCGGCCTCGCCGGTGCCCTCCCTTTCTTTTATTGATTATCTCCCGCAGTGTGACCTATGGATAACGGCCGATCTCGATGAGCTCCATCAAGAGGTCGGCATCTAGAACAATCTCGCGCCGCACTCCTGGCACATGAGCGTTTCGTAGTCCACGTCCAGGCCGCAGGCCGGGCACTGGGCTGGTGCCTGCTGCGGGCTCTTGGCAAGGGCCGGCCTCTGGAAGCCTGGCTTCTTCGGCGGCGGGCCCGGTATTGGTGGCGTGATAATATCGGGAGGCTTCTCGGGCTTTGGCTGCGGCCTGGCCTCTTCCTTCGGGAACGATGGCGCCTGTGGAGGCGTTTTCTCCTCCTCGTCGACATCGATGGGTATCGGCGCGATGGTGGGCGGTTCGAGCTCCAGCTTCGGCGGTTCAGGCGGCACGTAGGGCGCTGGCTGGGGCTCCATCTGTGGCTGATAGGACTGTGGCTGCTGGTATGTCTGGGCCGGCACATAGGCCGGGACCTGCTGGTACTGCAGCTGGGTCGGCGGGTACGGCCCCGGCGCCGTCGGCGGGCCAGCCGTCATGGGCGGCGGCGGGGGCTTTGCTACGCTCTCGGTGCCAGGCACCGACTGCTTCTTGGACCCAATCCAGCCCTTTCGCATGGCTATGAACAGGAACAGTATGAGAACGACCACGACGACAACGACGCCAGCCCCGATGGCCGCCGCGGGCACGGCTGCCTGGGTGGCCTTGATCTTGACCACGATTTGGGCCTCGTTCTGGTTCCCGGACATGTCTGTGGCCTTGACCTTGACCGTGTGCGGGCCGTCCTTGAGGTCCGTGACCATGTGTGTGAAGGACCCGCCGGCGCCCACATCCTTGGTGATGTTCACTGGCGGCAGCGCGTCGACGACGAGCTCCACCTTCGCGAGCCTGATATTGTCCGTGGCCTTGCCGACGATGGCGACCGAGTCGCCATGGTTGAAGGAGGTCCCGGTGGCCGGCAGGGTGATATTGACCGTCGGGCCGGTCTTGTCCGAGAAGGTGAGGTTGATGACGTCCGTGACCTGGCTGCCCTTCTTGTCCTTGGCCCACACCTGGATGGAATACTTGCCGGCCAGCAGGGTCTTGCTGTCCCAGGTCCAAGACCAGCTGCCGGCGTTGAGCTTCCCGGTTATGTTCGTCTTCTTCGGGACCATGCCCTTGGCGAAGGCCGATATCTCGAGGGTCGTCACGCCGATGTTGTCGGACGCGGTCCCCTTGATGTCTACGCTGTTCCAGGCCGTAAGCTCCTTGTTGTCGTCGGGCACCGTGATGGCCACCTGGGGCGGCTTGAGGTCCGACAGCGTGAGGTTTATGCTGACCAGGACGGTGTGGCCGACCAGGTCTCCGGCCTGGACCATTACCTCGTGCCTCTTCGGCGCGTCCGTAGGCTTCGTTACCCAGTTGTATGTCCAGGCCTTTGCTTTGATGCTCGGGAGCAGGTCGACCCAGTTTGTCCCGGCGTCGGTGCTGATGTTCAGGCCCGTAAGCGAGGTCGTGGCGTCGCTGGCGTCCCCGCTTATGACGATGGTGTCGCCTAGGCCCACCGTCGCGGAGTTGCCGTTGGTGGCCGGCAGCTTGATGCTCACGACCGGGTCATTCCCGTCGAGGATGATGCTGATCTGGGCCTGGCCGTATTTATTCTCGCGGTCCCTGGCCCTGACCGTGACCTGGTGCGTCCCGGCCGTCTCGCTGGTGGTGACCCATGGCCACGAATAGGTGCCTGTCCCGTTGTTGTAGCCTGTGGTTATATTGTTCCAGGACTGGCCAACGCTGGTAAGTACCTCGAGCGTGAGGATCTCGTCGTCGTCGGAGGCGGTCCCCGTGATCTGGATGGTCGTGCCCAGGGAATAGTGTGACGGGTTCTTGAGGTCCGATGTGACCGTCGGCGGGAGCCCCCTGCCGCCCGGGCCCGCGACCGAGAACTGGGGCAATGTCAGCGACAGGACCAGAAGGAATAGCAGGGCGACCGTTGCCTTGTGAGAGGATTTCATGGCCTCATGCACCCCCCGGCTTGGGGCCCATGAGCTTGGCCCCGCAGAACAGGCACTTGACCCAGAAGTCCTCGACCTCTTCATGGCAGGACGGACAGAACAGGGCCCCGCCGTCGGAGACGCCGAGCTCGCCAGGGGTCGCCGTGGGCGCCTGTTTGGGCGGCGGAGCGGCCTTGGGGGCCTCCTCCTTCAGCATGGACTTGCAGACGGGGCACTTGACCCATTCCGGGTCCACGGTCTCGCTGCACTTCGGGCACACGGGGCCCGTCGCCGGGGCCGTGGCCTTGCGCCTCTCGGGTTCCTTCAGGAACAGGTTGGAGTTCTTCTGCGCGATCTTCTTCCCCAGTTCCAGGGCCTGCCTCGCGAGCATGACGGCCTTGACGGTCTGACCGGCCTTGATGGCCTCCCGGACCTTCTCGGTCTTCTCGCGGATGCTCACGGTCCCGACCAGGTTGTCGGTCTCCAGGGCCTCGGAAACGTCCTCGGCCTCGTCCACGAACTGCATGGCCCGGGCGCCCGATTGCCAGTCCTTCCCCAGCAGGTCTGCCATGGGCCCAAGGGCCGTCAGGGCCTGGGAGATGAAGCCCTTCTCGCGCAGCGACCTGGCCGTAGAAAGCAGCTCCTCGGCCTCGGCAACTCCCTTGCCCGAGTCCTTGGCCCTCTGGGTGCAGACCTGGGAATCCTCGACGAGAACATCGAGCTCGCATTTCTGGCACGCCTTGCCCGCGGCGTCCACATTGACGCAGCACATGGGGCACCGGAGGCTCTCCGCCACCTTCTGGCCCAGCCCCTTTGCAAGCACCTGGACGTCCTCGCCCTTCGGGTCCATGTCCTCGGTAAGCTGCATGCAGGAGCGGGCCTCCTCGAAACGCCCCAGGTCCATGAGGGCCTCGGCCTTAAGGGCCCAGGCCTGGGGCACATCGCCCTTCAAAGAAAGTGAATAGTTCACGGCCACCACGGCGCCGTCGTTGTCCCCGACCGTGTGCAGGAGCAGGGCCCTCATGAGCCAGATGTCGGGCCGGGCCCCGTCCTTGGCCAGGGCCGAGTCAGTGCAGAACAG
>Ga0315284_10001846_pt1 | contig 30213 bp, 29 predicted proteins | sample YL17G09_16_MG_FD_203696 | JGI IMG/M metagenome (GOLD analysis project Ga0315284, IMG submission 203696) | Sediment microbial communities from Yellowstone Lake, YNP, Wyoming, USA - YL17G09_16 | ecosystem: Environmental > Aquatic > Freshwater > Lake > Sediment | place: USA: Wyoming | collected...
ACCAGTTTATTCCAGTGAATTGCATCCGGATCCCAATAATTGGGGTTGGGAATGTACGTATAAGTATCGGCTGTTACCGTGTTTGCAGTATCAAGCATGTAAGGACCGGCGCCGCATGTAGCTGTGGCAACAAGATTTGGATCAGTAACAGCAGCCGGGCAAGCAATGGCCCCTGAGATCCAGCCTCGAGTAAGGAATCTCGCCAGCATTACATTTGGCTGAGCCAGATGTAATGTTATTGATAGGGGCCCAGTCACTTCTGCAGTATCCAAACCTATGTTCGATCCAGTTACGCTGGCATTTGCTTTCTGAAGTTCCAGCCAGGCTTTCACAGCCTCCGCGTTGAACTCTGAACCATCGCTAAATAAAACATTGGGTCGTAATTCCATCTCGAAGGTTTTGAAATCGGTTCCCACCCACTTCCAGGTTAATGCCAGAGATGGCATAATTGAACCATCAGAAGGATTAATCTTGAGCAGCGCGTCGTAGGCAGGTGTTATGAATCCCTCAAAAGCTGGTTCACCCACCCCCGGATCTAGCGATGGCGGGGAATAGGGTACCGCGACCGTAAGTACATCGCCCCTTGGTGGGACAGTTGCGGTTGGTGCGGGGACAGTTGCGGTTGGTGTGGGGACAGGCTTCGCAGTTGCTGGTGCTGGCGCTGGTGTGGCTGTTTTACTCGCACAAGAAGAGAGAAGAACACTAGCCGCCATTAATATAACGATCAGGATTTTCCATTTGGGGTACATCGCATTATCTCCTTTTTTCGAAATGTCGGCACTCTATTCAACTGAGTGCATTCCAGTGATACTGACAATTAGCACATTCCATGTCACAATTTTGGTGGATCATTTATCTTTTTAACTAATCCATTTGATCTACTCCTTTTCTCTCGGTTTTATGCAGTTTTACGAGGTATTAGTCTCAAAGGCATCTCCGAGCATTGGGGTTCAGAAACCTTCTTCTCAATTGCGGCTATTACAAATTCCACAGTCAGTCGCCCTGATTCCTTGAGCGCCTGGTTTATTGTGGTCAGTTTTATGTGTTCGGCTATAGATATGTCATCGAAACCGATGACCGCTAAGTCATCGGGTATCGACAGCCCTCGTTCCTGGGCAGCACTAATAATTCCAATGGCCTGAGTATCACTTGAAGCAAAAATGGCTGTAGGTGGTTCTGAACGCATCAATAACGATTGCACTTTCTCGTACGCCTGTTGCATGGATTGAGATGCAATAGCTACACTTACATCTGGCAGGGGAATTCCATGCTCGGCAAGGCGCTGTCGGAAGTTATCAAGTTTTATACGCCCGATTGAATTGAAATCATTATCCAGATATGCGTCACCGACAAATGCTATTTTACGATGACCTTTTTCAATTAAATAATCCGCGGCCATTCTTGCGCCCGCTCCGTGGTCAATCACAATTTGGCTGCATGAACAATCTAAGGATGTTTGTTTGTCTACTCCTATAACCAAAGGGATATTATGTGCGGTAAAACGTTTGATGATTTTTTCGTCAATATTCCCCCCCGCTAACAAAATCAGGCCATCTACTGATCCATTGAGTGCAAGCCGTGCCAATATTTCAGTACATCGAGCCGGAGTATTAACAGGATATAGCGCGGTTTCATAAGCCGTCCTTTCCATAGCCATCATAACCCCTCGTAACCGATCTACAAAGGAATCATTGGTTATTGACGGGGTAATGATCCCTATCCTTTTATTACTTTTGCGTGCATGTGCAATCGCATCGGCTTTAGGGACAAATTTCAGGCTGTCAATCGCGGATAAGATCCGCGCCTTTGTGTCTGGTTTTACCCGGTCGGGATTGTTTAAAACCCGAGATACCGTGGCAATACTCACCCCAGCCAGTTTAGCTACATCATAAATAGTCGCTTCACCCATATTGCACCATGATAATATGTAAGTCCTTACGGTTATGTGAAAGCACTTACATTATATGGATTTTTTGATATAATGTCAATGGTTATTGGAAGGTGCTCCTTTTGTAGGCGCTAGCGATCATTTTTCTTTCCGTTAAATATTGATGCCATCCTTCACATTTCGTAAATACTATTTGTACTGATGAAAGGATAATCCAATTAACATATCGTTGCTTACCCGATTGGATGATTTTGGTGCAAGCCATGCCGCCAATATTGCCATCGCTGAACTGGTTGCAGCGGGGGATTTTATCAAGAATGTCTCCTGTATGGCTGTAGGACCACATATTGAGGAAGGCGCTGATTTAATCAAAAACTGCAAGCATATCTGTGTGGGGATGCATGCAACACTTAATGCAGAATGGGATTTAATCAAGTGGCCGCCCATTTCTCCGGTCGATGATATTCTGACGCTTGTCACAGATGAAGGAGTGTTCTATAGCGATCCTTCATACTTTGTCGAAAATCGTCCTGATATCGGCCAGATATTGCTGGAGTATGACCGGCAGTTGGACCTATTAACTAATCTCGGTTTGGACATATGCTATATGGACAGTCATATGCTCCCAGAACGCTATGTCGACGGGCTCAGCGAGGCGATGAGTGACTGGGTCAAGCGGAAGGGATTAATCGATCATATCCATTACTATCGCTTCCCTTCGCAACAAGAGCCTAAGGTATCAAATTCCCTTGAAGAGCGGTATAAAAATGTCACTGCCTGGCTGGAATCTCTCGAAGAAGGCGGGTACCTCTTTATTATGCATCCAGCCAAGTACAGTCGGGAGTTACTACTATATGCAAACAGGCATTTTCCAGCCGACATGGTAGCTGTTGCTCGTGATGTTGAATACCGATTATTACTCTCCACTAAACTGGAGCATATTTGCAATCGACTGGGAATCAACTCTATCCGATATGACCAGGCCGAGTTGCAGCCTGAAATATTCAATGAAGGGAAAAAAGATGAATAAGAAAGAACAAAAAAGTATCGTCCAGATGGACGATCAGACCTGGCGCATCCTCGACGGCTTCGGCAAGGGCACAGTATATTCCTATTTGCTCGCTGGAAAAAAAAGCGCGATTCTCATCGACACTGGGATGGGAACAACAAATATGAAGCACATCACGGATGAGCTGACCAAACTACCAGTTTTGGTAGTGAACACGCATGGGCACGCAGATCATATAAGCGGGAATCACCTTTTCAAAACAGCTTACTTGCATCCTGCTGATGAGAGTGTCTTCGCGGAACATAGCTCTTATGAATATCGTTATAGATTACTTGCTGGAATGCTGGCAGAATCGAAAAAGCCGTTATGGTTACTAAAGGTTCCTATAATGAACGCTCAGGTGAAACAATTTTGCCAAATTCCTGTCAAGAACAATCGAAGCCCGCTTTATGATAATATGCAACTGGACCTGGGTGAGCGAACAATTAAAGTGATCGCAACACCTGGCCACACACCAGGGTCTGTGTGCCTGCTTGATTGTGAGAGAAGACAATTGTTTTCAGGGGATACTATCTGCGCAGAAGGTGTTTTACTACAGTTAAATCATTCCTGCCCAGTCGAGACTTTCAAAACAAGTGTTTTAGGGTTGAAATCAGCTTCTGATAAATATGATCTTATTTGGCCTGCCCATCATCAACTTCCGTTAGATCACAACTGGATGGACGAGTATATTACCTGCGCAGACCAAATAATCGCTGGTACAGCGGAAACGGTTCAAATATCCAGCGCAATTGGATCTGGTTTGATCACAAAGTTTGGCAGAATAGGTCTTGTCTATCGTCCCGATAATATCTTGGCATAATGCGGTATAGCGCCTTTAGAGAATGTATGATTGATCCGACACGGCTTGTTAAGCGTGAAATACCCGTGTAAATATGTTTCGTATCATAACTGAGAAAGAAAAAATATAATGGCTACCATCAAAGGATTGAATCCTGATTGGATCGATTTTTCTTCGCGTGTTTCCCAGGCAAAGACAGACTATATCACCCGCCAAGATAGGAATATTCCGTATGGCGAAGACAAACTCGAACAACTCGATATTTACCTACCAGAAGAAGGTAATGGCCCCTTTCCAGTAATCATTAATGTTCATGGTGGTGGTTTTATTGTGTGTGACAAACATGATTTCCATTTGTACCCTACCATGTTTGCCCTTCAACAAGGCTTTGCGGTGGTTGCGATCAATTATCGCCTCTCTCCTGCCGTTCGCTACCCGGAACATTACTTTGACCTTAAGCGCGCAATACTATGGGTAGCGCAGAATGGTTCCAATAAAAACCTCGATGTAAACAATATTTTTCTCTGGGGTACTTCCGCAGGTGGCAACCTCGTCCTGCAAGCAGGCTGTAAATCCGGTATTCCTGTTCCCGATGATCTAAGAGCAGCCAATGACATTCGTATAAATGGTATTGCAGCAATGTGTCCAGCCATAGATATCATTCATCTCGGAAATATTGGTAGTATTTTCGAGCGTTTACTTGTAAAGTTAATGTTGCTAAATATGAAAAAGCACATTTTTGGTTCAAACAAGGTCGCAGAAGAGACTGCAAAGCAGAGCAATCCCACTACGTATGTTAATGGGGGAATCGCGCCCACATATTTACAACAAGGCACACGCGATCCGGCGGTTCCCTTTCAACAAGTGAAGGCTTTTGCACAGGAATTAGCTAAAATTCTTCCTGAAGAAGATTTCGTTTTCGATGTGCTCGAGGGTGCTCCGCATGCGGGCGCAACTGAGGATTTTTTCCTGCCGAAGAATATAAATCCCATCTTGCGGTTCTTTGAAAAACATATGAGTTAGCGCGAGAAAAATCAATGTTCTTCAATTCTAAGTACTAACCATGCAATACTCACTTCATGGATTTGACCTGATCCCGCCTGCCATTCTGACATACATCGGCTTGAATTATGCCCTGTTTGGATTTTTGACCGGCCGCGCAGATTTGGGCTTGATCATGTTGGTCACCGGCTTGCCCTTATGGCTGGCGCTGTTTTTCACCGTGCGCAGGAAGAAAAATGCAGCCTGATAAGAGGTCTGAATATGAAAATCGATCCTTCCGATCCCAATAAGTCAGATGTCAACCGGCTGCTGACTACGCTACATCATCAGGAAGCAGATCGGCTTCCGCACATTGAGTTGTGGGTAACGAGCCAGGCGGTGTACGAGTACGTGCTGTAACGCAAACTACCTTATGTGATCGGCGATGCCGCCGAGGGTGGGCAGTCCATCACTCCCGAAGACGATATGGAATTTGCCCGGCGCATGGGACAGAATGCTATGCTGTGTAACTTCAACTGGCGGCCCTACAACGTTTTCAAGAAAGCCGCCGACGGGACGCGTCATTACGTGGATGGTTCCATCAAATCGTTGGCCGACCTCGAGAACCTGGAACCGCCCACGCCGCTCGATGATCAACTCCGTCATCTCGAACGCTATCTGCGCGCTGCACAGGAGACGGGCGTGGGCATCATCCCCAATTTGACCTCATTCTTCGATAGTGCCATGCTGGCAATCGGTATGACCGAGTCCCTTTACAAGTTCCATGACAACCGTTTGCTGGTAGAGAAACTGATGGATGTGCTCCTGGCTCATCAGGAAAAGGTCATGCAGGCAGTTCTCGACCGTTTTACCGCAGATGTGGCACTGGTGATGGTTAAGGATGACATCGGCTACAATTCCGGCCTGTTGATCCATCCATAAATGTTCATGGAGATCTTCCCGCAGAGCATGAAGCGGCTGATCGCGCCTGCCAAGGCAAATGACAAACTGGTGTTGATGCACACCGATGGAAAGATGGACAATATCCTGCCGATCCTGTACGATGTTGGGATCAACATCGCCCATCCGATCGAACCCGAGTCCAACGATATTGTCGAAGTGAAAAAGAAATGGGCCGGGAAGATGGCGCTGGTGGGCAACATCCACACGCCGCTGCTGGCGTACGGGAGTGCGGCGGAAATCGAGGCGAAGGTCCGCGAGTACTGCGTCCGGTTGGCGCCGGGCGGTGGGTACGTGCTGGGTTCATCCACCAGCATCATGGACGGGATACCCCCGGAAAATTTTGTAACGATGATCGATGCGGTGCATAAATATGGCTGCTATGACTCTCTCGGAAAAGAAAAGGAGAACGAACATGGATAAAACGATCGAATCGATCTACAAGGGCATCCTGGAAGGAGACCAGCACCTGGTTGCGCAGCAGGTGACTGATGCGCTGAATGCCGGGCTATCGCCAGACATGGTCTTGAAAGATGGCCTGGTCGCCGCCATGGGCGAGGTCGGGCGGTTGTTTGAAAACGGGGAATATTATGTGCCGGAAATGCTGATCGCGGCGCGTGCCATGCAGGCCGGGCTGAAACTGCTCAAGCCAGGTCTGGCGGATACCGGTATCAAAGCAGTCGGGCGGGTCGTCATCGGTACAGTGTCCGGCGACCTGCACGATATTGGCAAGAACCTGGTTGGCATGATGCTTGAAGGGGCGGGATTCGAGGTCATCGACCTGGGCACGGATGTCAAGCCGGAAGCCTACGTTAGCGCCGTGCGTGAACACAAACCGAATATTGTGGCAATGTCTGCCCTGCTGACCACAACCATGCCGAACATGGAAGCCACCATCAAGGCGTTGGAAGAGGCCGGATTGCGAAAACAAGTCAAAGTGATCATTGGTGGAGCCCCGATTACGGAGGAGTACGCCAAAAAGATCGGAGCGGATGGATCTGCCTACGATGCGAGTGTAGCGGTCAAGGTGGCCCGGTCGTTGATGGGATAGTCATGAATTCGCTCGATCGTCTCCGCAGCCGCCTGCGCGACGAGCTGGTGGATCGTCCGCCAAACCTCGACATCCTGATGACCCTGGCCGCCCATCACATCGGGCAGCCGCTCGCCTCCTATTACCGCGACCATCGCGTGCTCGTTGCTGCCAACCTGGCCGTCTGCGAAGATTTCGAACTGGATATTGTACAGGCCATCTCCGATCCATATCGCGAAGCGGCGGACTTCGGCTTGGAGGTGGAATTCCCGGCAGACAATCTCCCCATCAATAGCAAGCCGCTTCTGGCGGAGCCGGAAGATATCAAAAGGCTCGTTCCGCCGGACCCGGCCACCGGTCCGCGCATGAGTGACCGGGTGGAGGCCGTCCGGCTGTTCCGTGAAAAGGTCGGAGGTGAGGTCCCCATCATGGGCTGGGTGGAAGGCGCCCTGGCCGAAGCCAGCGACCTGCGCAGCATGTACCTGACCATGACCGACCTGGTCAGCCGTCCGGAGTGGCTGACCGAACTGCTGGAAACCTGCGCCGAAGTGGAAATCGCCTTCGCCCGCTCCCAAATCGAGGCCGGGGCAGACATCATCGGCCTGGGCGATGCCGTCTGCTCGCAAATTTCACCCAAGATGTACCGGCAGTTTGCCCTGCCCTATGAACAGCGCATATTTGCTGCCGTCCATGAAATGGGCGCAGTGACGCGCCTGCACATCTGTGGCAACACCACCCGCCTGCTGCCGGATATGCTCCAGAGCGGCGCAGATATCATCGACCTGGATTGGATGGTGGATATCGAAAAAGCCGCGCAGTTCTTCGATGACAAAGTGGCGATTTGCGGCAACTTCGACCCGGTGGCGGTTATGCTCCAGGGCACGCCGGAAAAAGTCAGGTCGGCGACTTTGAAGTGCATCCAAAAGGGTGGAAAACGCCTGTTTAGCGGGGCCGGCTGCGAGGTTCCGGACGGAACGCCCGAGGAAAATTTCCGGGCGCAATCACGGGCACTGCGCGATATTGCGAGCCGCGGCTAAATCCCTGCTGAAATCCCATAAAAGGCAAGGCAAAAAAACTGCCGAGCTTGGCATTCCTCGCTCATACAATTCGCTCGAAGAAATGCTCGCGGATCCCAACATTAGTGTTGTGCATCTCGCCACGCCAAACTACTTGCATCATCCCCACTCCAAAGCTGCGCTCATGGCGGGTAAGCACGTTGTTTGCGAAAAGTGACGTGCCCCCCAAAAACTGGAAGCGGGTTTTGGACCTGATCAGTGACCATCGCAAGACATTATTGGTCGCCTGAAATATGTCAATCAGGATTTAAAAGTCTGTGGGGGGCTACATATATAGACTAGCGGAGTCCACCGGGACCGCCAAATCCTGTCTGTTGACCTGACTACTTATGACCTCAGGCACACCGGTAAGGGTGTAAATCCGGAAACCAACTCGGTTTTTTGCGCCATTGAATAGGATGTCCAATTAGCCGTCATTGATGGACGCAGATACCAGCTTATCGAATTGGATATTTACCAAAGTCGTACACTGCCTGAAGGGCTGCCATTACATTCTCTGGGGGAACATTGTATTGAATGTTGTGGATTGGGCTCCAAATAAAACCTCCACCTGGCGCAAAAACCCTTAAACGGTCAGCCACATGATGATAGACCTCCTCCGACGACGCAAATGGTAAGATCCTCTGAGTATCGATGCCTCCCCCCCAAAAAGTGATCCGGTCCCCAAACTGCTGTTTTAGCCAAACCGGATCCATTCCGACTGCAGAAGTCTGAACCGGGTTAAGAATGTCAATGCCTGCGCGGATCATGGGTTCGATGGTCCTGGTAATGCTCCCACAGCAGTGTTTAAAGATTTTCCACGGTGTATTTTGATGTATCCACTCGCATTGTGCATGGTAACAAGGCTCATAAAATTCCTCAAAAATCTTCGGCGAGAACAGTTCGGAACGCTGCGACCCTAAATCATAACCATCGATGCTGATAATATCAATATTCGGTCCGAGGGCCTGCCAGTATAATTTCAGGTTTTGGATAGCTGTCTCGAGGGCTAAATCCATAAGTTCACGAACATACTCTTTTTCCGTCACCAATAGAACGAGCCACTCGGCCACTGACCCGATCCAAGCCGGACCAAGAGTAGCATCTCCCCAATTGGTAAAGTGCAGCGCCTTATCCGTTGATTCGCGCAGTGTTCTTGCCCGTTCCTGGAAAAAAACGAGTTCGGGTTCTTTAAGGCGTCTCCACCCAGTTCTCCGCAGTTCCTCCACAGAGGGAGGGCGATAATCTTTATCCCATCCCGTGATGCTGAGTTGATCAAAATAAAAACCGTTTCGGGGCATACGTGCAACAACGGGCCTGGTGCGGTCGCCCCCATCATGCATCAGCCAATCCCCTTCAGAGGAGATCTCAACATTGAATTCACCCGGAACGAGTACTTCAGTCCCATCGAATAAACGCCAGGGTTTGAAATTGCGGTTTCGCAGGTTAAACGAAATGGCCTCAGGTTCAACCGGGATTACATCAACCTTTAATTTCTCCGCAATCTGTGGGGTTACCTCACCCAGCATCTGAAATTGATCATGGATGGTTACCCGCTGATTCTCCAACCCCAGAAATGGAAGTAGCCTGGCCAGCGCCCCAGCCATGATCCCGGTTACGATAGACCCACCAATATCAATGGGCACCCGATCCGGCTCTGTGTGATCGATGGCTGCTAAAACCCGCTCTCTGCTGTTCATAGGACCTCCTTTCTCTTGGTCCTGAGTGTAATATAAAAGTTGGATCAGTTTTCGGAGAGCAGGTCAATAATCGTTCTGGTGAAGTTATTTCTGGCTCTCTTCGTCTCAATCCTTCCAACACAATGCTTACCTTTTCTCTTCCTCAGCCATGGCTTGTAACTTTTCTTGCATGATAGTCCATTCTGGTTGAGAAAATCCACCTTATTTTATCGGCCTTTTCTGTCTCATAAGATCTGACACGCTCAATGACTAATCACAGGTGCTTTACCGATGTACGTTTTATCATTGAGTTGCTTGAGTAGAAAGTCGGCTAAATCTTCTCAGGTCAATGAAACGAGTTTTATGTTGCCGCCCCCAATATAGTCGCATAAACAACCAGAGCAGGCCGAACAGGAGCTTGAATTTAGACTCCGGAAGGTCATTAGGGTCAGCGGCGCTCGGGGTGGATGAAATGACCAGGCGGCGTACGCCGGTTTTCTGCATGGCTGCAGCCAACGACCGCAGGACCGTTGGCGCGGCGCTCTGCATAGCTGCGTTTTGGCAGGGATGTCCGGAGCGCCTGCGCTTACAGCCGCACCCCTGAAGTCCGGATGATCATTGCTGAAACGATCATCTCAACCCTGAACGGGCAGGATGATGGCCGACGGGTGAACCGTATCGTGGAATACCTGCTGGTCGGCAGGGATCAAGCGCGTGCCGGTGGCGAGTGGTTCACCGCTGCCGAGGTTGCGGGCGTAGCGCGGGTGAGACCCGCTGGACACCTGCACCCGGATGCGGTGACCCTGCAGGAAGCAGTTGGCGGTCGGCCACAGCTCGATCTCCACTTTTTGAACGCCATCAGCGGCCACCGCGAAACGCCCGGGCGACAGTCGGACGATGCCATCGCTGAGGTTGATCGACTTGCCCGAAGGGGCGACATCGCACAGCCGGGCAAAGAAGTCGGTGTGCTGCAGGCTGGATTTGACATACAGTGTCACGCGCAGGGAGCCGATCACTTCCAGGTCATGCTCGAGAGGCGCGCTGCTGTACACCAGCACGTCCTTGCGCCGCTCGAGCTTGCGGTTATCTTTGGGGCCTGAATTGGCGGGCACCAGGCTGGTACCGCCAAAGCAGGGGGTCGGGTCGGCGGGATCGTAGCGGTAGCGGTCGGGTTCAGACCCGGAAGGCTTGGATGTGGCGAGTTCCCCACCGGCCTGCAAATACCAGGTTTGAGGCGGGTAGCCCTCCGGAGGCCAGGCGGCGAAGTCTTTCCACTGGTTTTTGCCCATCACATATAGCCTGACAGGTGCCTGGCGCAGGCCGCTGCGGTCGTTCTTCAGATAGCCTCCCAGCCATTTCAACGACTCATTGAGCATCACTGGCATCATCCCGGAGGCGCCGTGAGACCAGGGCCCGATGGTCAGGTAGGGATTTCGACCGGCTTCATGTAGGAGTCGATAGCAATCCAGCGTGGTCAGACATAGCACATCATAGAACCCACCGATCAGGTGCACGGGGGCTTTCGCCTGGGGCACCGCTGCGCGGTGATCCATGCTGTCCCACCAGTGATCCGCGGGAGAGGCGTGTACCAGCCATTCCTGGTAAAAATCCTTGGTCTCGCTGGCTGCAACACGGTCAGCTTCATTAATGGGAAGATACATGAGAGCCTTCGCCATCCGGCGGGCAAGTTTAGGACGAGAGAGCGCGGCTTTGAAAGGCGGGGCTTCCTGATAAGTAATACTCTGGCTGAAATTCAAGGTTGTGTCGAGGGCAAAGCTTCCCCCCGGATGTAGAACCGTGCGAAAATCGGTCGCGGTGACGACTGGGATGAGTGCTTTCAGTTCCGGGCCTGCTTTATCTCCCACCGCCCATTGCACAAAGCTGAGGTAGCTTGGCCCGAATATGGCGAACTCGCCAGAAAACCAGGGCTGCTGCTTGAGCCAGGCGATGGTAGCCAGGCCATCCGGACGATCGTCCTTGAAGGGGAAAAATTTCCCACCGGAACCGAAGGTACCGCGACAGCTCTGGATCAACACCTGGTAACCGCGCTCGGCAAAAAGCCGTGCAACAGCATCGAAAGTAGTGGTTCGACGCCCGTACGGAGAGCGGATCAGGACGGTGGGCGGGTTGCCGCCCCCAGTGGGGTAGTAATGGTCCGCAAGCAGCACGGCGCCGTCAGGCATCGGGACGGGGAGATCACGAGCATGCGTGACCGCGTAGGTTTCTGCCGGGGGCAGCTTATACTGCCATGCCAGTAAACGACTCGTCAGGCTTATTAGAGGACTCCTTCGTGAATGGTTTATTTTGAAACTGGCAAGATCAAGGGATTAGTTGGACGACCAGGCTGCGGGTCTGATACGTTTCGGCAGGGTTGCGACCATGACTTGAGAATGCAACCCCGCCGGACGAAAAGGATATTGGTATCAGAAAATTATAACCGAAATTATTCAAGGGAAGTTATTTGATTAACATTATAACCATGATTCCTTCAAAGTGTATAAGCTATGGAAACTTCTCTACCGTACATTAACAGTAGACTCCAAGGGTTGAAGTCGGAAAATTGGGTCAAAGTCCAAGTTACGTTTCAAAGCGAACTTGATCCAGTCCAAACCCAGGCGAAACAGGCTTTTATCTATCCGGTCCGTGCGGTCAATCGAGCCTGTTTTGTCGGTTGCGATCACCCACAGGCCCTGGCAAATCATCCAGATATAGGCCAGACAAGCTGCGATCAAGATGCGGCTCAAACGGGCAGGATCAGACAAATGGCTTTTGCGGATGTGAAAGCCGCGGCTCTTCTGGTCGGAGAAAAAGGTTTCGATTTGGAAGCGACGCCGATAATATCTGCAAGCCTGATACGCATTGGATAGATTAGTCACCAGATAGATTGGTTTTTCGTGGCGCCGGCCCCACCAACCGACCAAGTTCAAAGAAACAGTTGCATCTTGAGTGAAGCCGACCTGGCTGCGCAGCAACACCTGACCTTTGGCAAGAGGAAAACTCCCAATTGGCTGGCTGTTTTGATCTTCACACACGTGAATTTGCGGAGCCGTCCGCAAAACATACTGCCAGGTTGTGTTTTCCTGTACCCAAACGATCATTTCAGTCGTGTCGTACTCCGCATCACCCATCAAAATCACTTCACTTTCGGGTGGCAGCAGCGGAATTACTTTCTCCAAGGCCTGAATATGCTTTTCTGCTGTTGTGTGACCTTTCTTCCCCTTATACGTTACCCAGGCAATCGGCAACGCCCGTTTCTTGTATAAGACGCCAACCATCAACACCATGCAACCTCGTCCCGCCTGGCTGCCGCGTCGGCGGGGTTCTCCGGCCAGCGCAGGCCATTCAGGTTCAGGTTTTCGAGATAATAGAAGTGCGTCTCATGGGCGTCCCAGGAGAACGTGCGCAACTGCGGGCCAGCTTCCGTCTCCTGGAAATGGGCGAACGAAATGCCGCGCTCGGACCCGAGGCCTGTAGCCGAGACGAACAACAGGTCGTTCAAATCCCAGGCGGCCTGGTGCGTCCGTCCGCCGCGCTGCTTGCGCACCAGCGCCCCCAGGATTCGCCGCATGACCACCACCGGCAGGCGCTTCGGCTCGAAGTCGATCCAGAAAATACCCCAGGCCAGGTACAGGAGCGAGGCGTACAGCGGGTGGCGGATAAAATGATAAATTCCTTTGGTGACAAGCCGAGTAGTCGCTTCGAGTTTATCGGTTGGTTTTCCGATCGTATGGAGCAGAAAAACTCCTTAAATGATGGGGATTAGTGAGGCAATTAAAAGAATCCACGATACGATTTGGTACCATGCGAACGGATTAGCAAACCAGCCATGCAGGTTGAGCACGAACAGACCGAGGATGGCTTCCCAGGCGAAGAAGCGGTAGAAGCCGTGCGATCCCGGCTGGCGCAGGGAGGGGATGGAATACCAGATAATCAGAGCAGAACCGAGGCTAAAAACGATTGTTTCGATCATACGGCCTCACTTTTGCAGGCAAGCGACAACTTGTTGCACTACTCCCTGCGGATCGGACGAGGGTATTGCCAGCACCGGCACGGTCGTGACTGTAAACACGTCTGAGACATTTCCCGCTTTCCAGTGACGGGTCAGTATTCCAATTGCGTTTACATTGTTGGCAATTGCCTGGGGTATTCGCCAGCCGCGCAGCGGAGGCGATTGGCGCGCCGCCCAGTGCGGCCTGCTCGAAAATTTGCTGAACGTCCTCGCCGGACGGAAAAACCCACACCTGGACCGGAGCGTCGGTACTGTTGATATCCTTCCAGGTCAGGACTTGGCCGGTGAACAGTCCACGCACCTGGTCGGGGGTCAGCTTGTTGATCGGGTTCTGCCGATTGACAATCACCAGGATGTCGTCGGTGCTGATCTGGTAGGCGGGGGAGGGCAGGTCGGAGGGTTGTCCAACGCGCATAACCAGGTCTGCTGCTTGAGGGTTGAGAAAGTCCGCTGCGTGAAGTTCGGCTTTCACAATGTTGTTGCCCGCGCAGGCATACAGGTCCGCCAGCCAGGGAGTTGTTGCGGCGGTGTACTGCATGGTCATCGGTTCCGGCGCGGCGGTCGGTGTGACGGGGGAGCAAGAAGTAAAGAGGAAGAAGGAAGAAGTAAAAAGTAAAAAGGAAGAAGCGTGAAGTAAAAAGGAGAAGATGCGATTCATTGCTCACCACTCGCTCAAAAGGGCTGATAACAGGCGGGCACGTTCGGGCAGGCTGGCAGCCAGGATGTATTCCCGGTCTGAGTGAGCGCCTTCGCCGGCGGGGCCCAAACCGTCCAGCACGGGGATGCCCAGCGGAGCGACAAAGTTGGCGTCGGATGCGCCGCCGGTGCCGCTGGCTTTGAGTTCAAGCCCTGCTCTGGCGGCGACAGTTTTGGCCTTCTTAAAGGTGGCTTTCATCCTGTCATCGAAGGGCATCGGCGGGCGGTTAAGTTCTCCGGTTACTTCGATGGATGTGCCGCCTAGCACAGTCTTGAGCGTGTGAAGAGTGGCGGTGATGCGTTCAGCCTCGCCGGGCTGCATCACGCGCAGGTCTACTTCGGCAGCGGCCTCGTCCGGGACGACGTTTGTTGCGACCCCGCCGCGGATCACGCCGACGTTGAGCGTGGTGCCTTTGGCATAGTCAGTCAATTTCTGGATGGCGAGCACCTGGTGGGCCATTTCTTCGATGGCGTTGCGCCCTTTTTCGTGGTCGCCGCCGACGTGCGCAGCCCGTCCATGCACCCGGACGGTGAAATCGCCCACGCCCTTGCGCCAAGTTTTAATCGCCCCGTCTGGCATAGCAGGTTCGAGCACCAGCACCAGAGTGGACTCTCTGGCCAGCTTTTCGATCAGCGTCCGGGAGGTCTGGCTGCCGATTTCCTCGTCAGAGGTGAACAGGGCGGTAATGGGACGGTCAGGCATTTGTCCAGCCTCAATCAACCCGGCGATGGTAGTCAGCCCGACGACGATCCCGCCTTTCATGTCTGATACGCCGGGACCGTAAATCTTATCGTCTTTGGCGTAGAAGGGCATCTTTGCCAGCGTGCCGAGCGGGAAGATGGTGTCCAGGTGGAAGAGAAGCAGGATGCCTCCCGGACCTTCACCCCAGCGCGCCTCGACGTGATCCCCGGATGCGGCCTGCGGATGGATTTCGACTCGCGCTCCCAGGCGGCAGCATTTTTCTGCTACCTGCGCGCCTACCCGATCCACGGCGACTTTGTTGCTCGAGGGGGACTCGGTCTCGACTAACCGCTTGAGCAGGGCGAACATGTCGGGCGTGCGGGTTTCAAAATCCGGCATGGAAACTTTCTAGATCGATGCGAAGACGAGGCAGGCTGCCCCGACTACTGCGCAATAGATGGCGAAGATGTAAAGCGAATGCTTGTTCAGGTAACCGAGCAGCCAGCGGATGGACAGCCAGCCGACAACGGCGGCGGTGACAAAACCGACTGCAATTAAGGTGACGAAACTGCTGAGATGGGGCAGTTTGAGCAGGTCAAGCGATTCGTAGCCGCCCGCTGCCAGCATGACCGGCACCGACATCAGAAAGGCGAAACGAGCCGCAGACGGACGGTCCAGGCCACGCGCCATTCCGCCGTAGATGGTCGTCCCGGAGCGGGAGGCACCCGGGAAGACTGCCAGTACCTGGGCAATGCCGACGAACAAGGCATCCAGCCAGGTCATTTTTTCGAGCGTGCGGTTACGTTTGCCCAGCCATTCGGCCAGGGACAGCAAAATGGCAGTGATCAGCAGACGAATAGCCGCTTCGAGCAAGGGTGTCTTGAACAGGGCTTCCACGGTGGACTTGAGCAGATACCCGAAAATCAAGGCCGGGATGGTGGCGATGATGATATACCAGGCCAGCCTGTTTTCGGGGCTGGAGAACGGTTTGGCGAAGAAAGCCTTTACCAGTTTCAGCAGGTCTTTCCAGAAATAGACGATCAGCGATAGGATCGTCCCGAGTTGGACCAACACCAGGAACGAAAACATGGCGTCGTTGGCGGGGAGGTTGAGTAATTTTTGCCCGATCAAAAGGTGGGCGGTGGACGAGACCGGGATGAACTCGGTCAGGCCCTGGAGGATACCGAGGAGGAAGGAGTGAAAGATGTTCATAGGAGTTTGGGTAATAGGAAATGGGAATTAGGAAATAGGGAATCGGGAATAGGGAATAGGTGAAGTGGTTATTGACTTGTTGTAGGTACAGGATCTTCAGGATCGTTGGTAAAGTAAGGAGCGGAGTCTTCCCGGATAGTGTGGTTCGCGCCGGGTTCGTTTGCGCCCTGTTTTGACCGCTTGAGAAAAGCGATGTAACCGTTGATGATACGAATCAATTCTTCAATTTGTCGTTTAAACTCCTCGTAAAGTTTGGGTGAAAGATAGCCAAGTTCATGTGCAAGCGTCAGATGGCTGTATGTTTCTGTAAGCGAGCCGCGGGCGATACAGCAAAAGCGCACATTGTCCTGATAATAAAACCGTCCATGTCCTTCGGCTATATTGGCCGGCACGCTCTGAGCCGACCGTCGAATCTGTTGGTTGAGATTCCACTTTTCTTCAGCAGGCAACAAGGTGAGCACCTCTTTGTATACTCGCAAGGCAAAATCCTTCGAGCGTTTCCATGCTTCCAGCGTATTCAGTCCTTGGATATTGTCAGCGGACATTTCTCGTCCTTTCCGAATACCCATTCACGATTTCCTATTCCCTATTATCCAACAACCATTTTTCTGCTTGCCAATCTCTATTCTCAATAATTGCCTGACGAATATTTTTAACCAGATTTACCAGCGTATACAAATTATGAATTGACAGGAGAGTACCTGCTAACATTTCTTTTGCCACAATCAAATGCCGGATGTATGCCCGCGTGAAGGTTCTGCAGGTATAGCAATCGCAATCCTGATTAATGGGCTTCTCATCTCGCGCGTAGGCTGCGTTCATCAAGTTGAGCCGCCCTTCGGATGAGAAGGCGGCGTTGTGACGTGCCAGACGGGTGGGCAGGACGCAGTCGAAGATGTCCACACCGCGGCGAACGCCTTCGATCAGGTCTTCGGGGGTGCCGACGCCCATCAGGTAGCGCGGCTTTGATTCAGGCAGGATAGAATTGACCAGTTCGAGCATGGCGTAAGTTTCCTCTTTCGTCTCACCGACCGAGAGTCCGCCGATGGCGAGGCCCGGAAAAGGCAGAGAAGAGACGAATTCGGCGGAGGCGGTTCGCAGGTCCGGGTCCACGCCGCCCTGAATTATCCCAAAGAGAGCCTGATCGTGGCGTGTCTTGGCCTTCAGAGAACGTTCCGCCCAGCGGTGCGTCCGTTCCATGGCGATCTGGCTGTAGGCGGCTTCGTTGGGGTCGGAGCATTCATCGAAGGCCATGATGATGTCGGCCCCCAGGTTTTCTTGAATGGCGATAGACTTCTCCGGCGTGAAGCGATGTGTGGACCCGTCAACGTGCGATTTGAAAGTGACGCCATCGTCGTCAATTTTGCGAGTCTGGGCCAACGAGAAGACCTGGAAGCCGCCCGAATCGGTCAGCAGCAGACGCGGCCACTGCATGAAGCGGTGCAGGCCGCCCATTTCGGCCACCAGCTCGTCGCCTGGACGCAGGTACAGGTGGTAGGTGTTGGCGAGCACCAGCGTAGCGCCCAGTTCATCCAGTTGAGCGGGCGTGAGCGTCTTGACCGTCGCCTGGGTACCGACCGGGGCGAAGACGGGCGTCTCGAGGTCGCCGTACGGGGTGGTGAAGATCCCGGCGCGGGCGCGGCCCTGAGTAGCGAGGACTTCATATTCGAACATGGAAATAATTATACCCGACCGATTGTTTCCTTTCGCATCGAACACGACGATGGATCTTCGTGCGGATTCGGAAAATGAGAAGGCCTGAAGGTATCCTTGTACGTACTTATCCGTTGTGCTAAAATATTTTTGCTCGTTTTTCGAGTGAGTTTTTCCAATTGGCGTTTGCAAATATCTGTTCAAACAAGAGGACTAAATACAATGTTTACTCACCGCAAGATTTTTATAATCAGTTTGGCGCTCATCATTGCTCTCCTGGGCAGTGGAGTAATGGTCCCCTCAATTCAAACGCAAGCTGCTGCCATAAACCCAAGCATGCGGGTGACGCTCTTCTCCGGTGGCAGCACCTATGCAGCGACGGTTTATGCCGGCAGGGGACTTACCTTTCAGGCGCAAGTCACCAATACCGGCAGTGTTCCTTTGCAGGTCATCGCCAATCTGACCGTACCCCAAAATTGGGACGTGGATGAAGATAAATATAGCGATTGTCCCGAAGAGTTGGCGGTCAATAGCGCTTGCACGATTACCTGGAAGTTCACCCCCCAGGCCAGTGGACAAGTATATTTGAGGGTCTATGTCAAGGGAATTTATGCGATATCTTCAACCAGCACCAACCGCATCACCCAGGCACCAGCCTTTATTTTTAACGTAAAATCATCAGGTCAAGCGCAGGGGGGCGGTTCTGTCACTACCCCGGTTGTAGTCAATCCTAACCCTGCTGCCGTATACCCGAATATGCGGGTGATGCTCTTCTCCGGTGGCAGCACCTATGCAGCGACGGTTTATGCCGGCAGGGGACTTACCTTTCAGGCGCAAGTCACCAATACCGGCAGTGTTCCTTTGCAGGTCCTCGCCAATCTGACCGTGCCCCAGGGTTGGGACGTGGATGAAGATAAATATAGCGACTGCCCCGATGAATTGGCTGTCAATGGCACTTGCACGATCACCTGGAAGTTTACCCCCCAGGCCAGTGGACAAGTATATTTGAGGGTCTATGTCAAGGGTATTTATGCGGTATCTTCAACCAGCACCAACCGCATCACCCAGGCGCCAGTTTTTATTTTTAATGTCCAACCTCTAAAAGGGCAGTAATAAAATCGAATTCGGCGTCAAGGCCAAAACGCTAGCCCCGCCTGAATGAAAGTCTCCCGCAGCCAGCCTGCGGGAGATTTGTTAATCGAGCCGGTAAGGGGAGGAATGCAAGGTCGGCGTGGATGAGGGATTTGGAAGAGGCCAGCGCGGGCGCGGCCTTGGGTGGCGAGGATGTCGAAGGAGAACATGAGGGTATTGTAAACGAGAATGCGGAGATTTTGGAAATCTCCGCTATTACTTCAGCGATTTCTTGCTGCGTGTCTCCTGCAGTTGGTTATCCGGGATGCGGCGGTTGAGCAGATCGAGGGAAATCTCGATCACTTCGCGCGCTTCATCGGGCGTGGTCGTGCCGACTGTCACCATGTCCTGGTCGCGGATGGTGTTCCAGACGAACGCCAATCCCACGACGGGCAGTATACGGCCGGCTGCCAGCGGCTTGATCGTCATGACCGGTTTTTTCGCTTCCTGGATGACCCGCATGACCCAGTCCGCTTCCACCTGCATCAGGAAACCGTCCGAGTTGTAGATCTGGATGTATGTCTCGACGTCGGCGCCCATCTTATCGGCGTAGACAACCGACTCGGGCATATGGGTGGAGAGGCCAGGGATCATACCGCGCTCCCGGATCATGCGAGTGTACTTGTCGAGGTCGCGGATCTCGCCGGTCCGCCGGTCGAGCAGGGCGTCGGTCACGGACTGGTGCGGCATGCAGAACGTGGCGCCGAGGGCAGCGCACTGGTCGAAAACGTCCGGGGCGCTGTTCCCCGGCGCGGGGTCCGAGCCGAGATCGAAGGCCGGGGTGTAGATGCGGAGTATCCGCTGGCCGGTACGCTGTTCAGCTTCGCGAATGGAGTCGTCGAGATGCTGGGAGAGCGGCCCCATGACAGTGTCAATGCCGTATTCCGAAAAAACGTTGAGCACCGAGACAATCCGCTCGCGGGTCTGGTACTCATTGATGAAGTTGTCCTTGGCGAGGCTGGTGTGAGACCAGCCGAGGAACCAGTTGGTCCCCACCAGCAGGCGTGGCAGGCTGACGCCGCCGACCAACGTGCGAGGAAATAGATTTTGACCGTTCATTACTCGTATGCTCCTTGCTTTTTTGGAAAATACGCCACAGCTTTGGTGTGCTTTCCTACATTGGCAAAAACCAGCCGATGGTGAAACTGACCAAGTTCATTATCAGGCTCAGGACCAACGCTTCACCCAGTTTGAGGTTGTTGCGTGGAAAAAGGTAGAGAAAAAGGCCTTCCATCCACCAGATGCAAATTTCTGAGACGAGCAAGGCTGTCAAATAGTGGTCAGAAAATTTATTCAGGACAATCCAAAGGATGGATTGGGTAACCAGGTTGGCGAGAATGCCTGAAAGGAGCAGGTGCATCAGAGGCTTTTTGCGCCAACGCGCATACCCGATAATAACTGCGCTTTCAATGAGAATGGTGATTGCAAGTGAGACAATCACTTTTTCCTGGTAACACGCCGCACGATGAGGACGATCGCGACAATCAGGATGGCAACCCCGACCAGGCAGCAGGCACACAGCAACAGATAGGTGATCGGCGAGTACCAATCCAGGCTGAGTTTTGGTTCTACCAGCAGGTCGTCCTGGCGAATGGTAACTTGATAACTTGACTGGAATTGCGCGGTTTTAAAGACGTTACTCTGGCGCGTCTTCCCATCCGAAAATTGAATTTCGAGCCGGTGGTAGGTGCTGAATCCATAAGCCAGGGCAGAGCAACTGGTTGCGCCACATGAAAATCCTTGCGGGCCTAACCGTTCCAGGGGTTTTGCATCCTGGCAGTCGGGTTGTTCACATTCGAATAGTATTCCGGAAGTGATGGTTAGCGGCAAGCCGGAGAACCCTTGTTTGAATTCAAAATCCATGCCGGGTTTGGGTCCTACGTCCGCTGAAACAGTCCAGAGGGGCAAGAGTGACGACAAAAGAAGGAACAGGATTAATCCAATTTTGATTTTTTTAGACATGGTATTCTCCTTGTTTTGTTCGGCCATATTCCAAATTATATAGCAAAACTCCCGGATGCAGAATGCGTATTCCGGTTGAACTTTAACTCGCCATTAACTCGAGTCCGGTCAGGAAACGAAGAAAATTATGATATAACATCAAGATCGGCAGAACAATTGTCCATGCGATCATCCAATGACAGACAATCCGCTTAATTACCGAGACGCCTTGCAAGATTTCAACGATGCCCGCCGGAAAGCTGCTATGCAGGAGGTATTGGCGCGGCTGACCGGAAAATCGAACGAACTACTCTCGTATGAAGAGGTAGCAAAAAAGTTGAAGTTGAACGTGCGTACTGAACGTGGCGTTCACGAGATTCCGGTCAAGGCGATTGTGGGCAGTGTTGGGCGTTACACCGAATTTACCCGCAGCTTTTTACCGCGTAAAAATAAGGACCAGGAACGCTGGGCGCGTGTCAAGACTGTGATTGACGATCCATGGGGTGCTGGTCTGCCACCGATTGAGGTCTACAAAGTTGGGGAAGTGTATTTCGTCCTGGATGGCAACCACCGGGTGTCGGTGGCGCGGCAGGAGGGCTTTGAATTTATCGAAGCCCATATCATCGAAGTCAGGACGGACATTCCCGTTACTCCTGACCTCCAACCGGACGACCTCATCATAAAGTCGGAGTACGCTGGCTTCCTCGAGCAAACTGACCTTACCCGCTTGCGTCCGGGTGTAGATTTAAGTGTGACCGTCCCTGGACAGTATGGAAAATTGCTGGAGCACATCCAGGTGCATCGCTACTTTATGGGCATTGATTTCCAGAGGGATATTTTTTACCCGGAAGCCGTTGGGCACTGGTACGATGCGGTCTATCTCCCAATTGTCGAACCCATCCGCGAGCGTGGTCTGCTGCGCTGGTTCCACGGCCGTACTGAAACAGACATGTACCTGTGGGTATCAGAGTACCGCGCCGCGTTAGAGAGCGAGTTGGGCTGGTCCATTCGCCCTGAAGCTGCCGCGGCAGAGCTGGCGACAAGGAAAAACCCAGAGAGCAATTTATCCGATACAGGGAGTTGGCGGATTACCAAGATGTTCGACCGCTATACTGACCGGCTTTTCAGGGATATTCTTGTTTCCATCACTGGGACGATGGAGAGTTGGCAGGCGCTTGAGCAGGCCATTTTAGTTGCACAGAGCGAAGAGGCTGTTTTACATGGCCTTCACGTCATTCCTCGAAGAGCAAAGGTGGATGAGCGCGGGACGCAGGAGATTCAGGTCCGCTTCAATCGGCGTTGCCAGGAAGCCAATGTGAAGGGAAATCTCGCCATCGTAAAAGGCGACATCCCCCGTCAAGTCTGTGAGCGTGCCCTGCTGACCGATCTGGTGGTCTTGAACGTGTCGCACCCGCCGTTGCCGGGTCTCTCCGGCCTCAACTCCGGTCTGCGCTCGATCATCTGGCGTTCCGCCCGTCCTATTCTGACCGTGCCGGGCAAAGTAAGCAAAATGGATAAAGCATTGCTGGCATTTGATGGCAGTCCCAAGTCCAAGGAAGCGCTTTTTGTTGCAACCTATCTGGTCGAGAAATGGAAAACCGACCTGACCGTCTTAACTGTTGCTAAAGATGCGGCTCCTTCCATGCAGAATTATGTCCGTTCTTACCTCGACCTGCATGAAATTCAGGCTGATATGATTATGAAAAAGGGCCCGCACGAAATTATAATGAAAGTCATCAAGGAACACCAGATCAACCTGGTATTGATGGGTGGCTATAGTGGCAGTGCCTGGAAGGAGGTCATCGTTGGAAGTATGGTAAACCTCTTGTTGCGCAAGGCCGATTGTCCACTGTTGATTTGTCGTTGAACTTTCCGGAAAGAGAATGTATTCCTGTCGGACTTGTCGCCCACATCCTTGGCAGGTTTTAGTCCCGCTTTTCTTCTTTTATGGAACAGGCACAAGGATAACCTTCAAATAAGGCGTTGAGTAACAACAATCGGGAATTGTGCTCACCAGATTTCGCCGTTCCCCCGGCAAATATGCTTGACTTTATCTTTCGGACTCATTATAATCAATCTTTGCATATCTGTCGTGGCAACCGCTCCCAGGCGGGGTATTGCACGCGGCACTGCCTATCCGCCAGGATACCCAAATTCAGGAGAAATCTATGGCATCTGATCTACCCGAGAAGAATTACGCGCGTATCCCGGTTACGCTTAACCTGCCTGACCTTATCGAAGTTCAACTTGACTCGTTTGCGCGTTTAAAATCAGAAGGATTGCGGGATCTCTTTCACGAAATCTCGCCAATTGAATCTTATAACAAGGGGATGAAATTATTTTTCCCCAGCCGCGGCGCCGAATCAAAGCAATGGGGATTAAAGTATTGGTTCGGTGAGCCGAAGCATGACATTGAAGAATGTGTCGAGCGTGACCTGACTTATGCCAGTCCACTTTACGTTTCAGTATTGCTGGCCGGGGCGGATGTCCCCGAACCGATCAAACAGGATATCTTCCTCGGTGATTTCCCCGAAATGACTGACAAGGGCACCTTCATCATCAATGGAACGGAACGCGTTGTCGTTTCGCAGTTGATCCGTTCCCCAGGTGTCTATTTTGAAGCTCCCACGGACCGGGCAACCGGTCGTCCGTTGGCAATGGCGAAACTCATTCCAGACCGCGGCGCGTGGATGGAATTCGAGACACGTAAAAGCGATTACATCATCTTGAAGTTCAATCGCAAGCGCACCGTGCCCATTACCGTCTTCCTGCGCGCCTTGTCCACAGTCAATGATGGGGATGGCGGTGAGCAACTCCTGACGTCCGGTACAGATGAGGAACTCATCAGCCTTTTCAAGGATGTGGATACCAATCCTGAACGTATGTTCATTGCTTCCACATTGCGTCAGGAGCCTGAATGGGATTTATCTGGCGGCTTAACGATTGCCGAAGCAGCGCTGATCGAGTTCTTCAAGCGTATGCGTCCAGGCGACCCGGCTACGCTCGATAATGCCCGTGCTTTCCTTGAAGAGCAGTTGTTCGATCAGCGTCACTACGACCTGGAGCGTGTGGGTCGTTACAAGTTAAACCAGAAGCTTGATTTGCATATTCCCATCCCGCACCGTGCAGTGACCAAAGCGGACGTTATTCGATTGTTGCGGCGAATGATTCTAATTAATAATGGCGTTGAACCGCCTGATGATATTGATCACTTAGGCAACCGCCGCGTCAAGACGGTTGGCGAGCTCATCCAGAATAAACTGCGTATTGGCTTGCGTCGCATGGAGCGAGTCATCAAAGAGCGCATGTCCATCCGTGACCAGGAGCAGTTGTCTCCGGTGACGCTGGTCAATATCCGCCCGGTGGTGGCTGCATTGCGCGAATTTTTCGGGTCCAGCCAACTCTCTCAATTCATGGATCAGACCAACCCCCTCGCCGAGTTGCGGCACAAACGTACCCTCTCCGCTTTAGGTCCGGGAGGCTTGCGGCGTGAACGCGCCGGTTTTGACGTCCGCGATGTCCACCATTCGCACTACGGTCGTATTTGTCCGATAGAAACTCCTGAAGGTCCGAACATTGGTTTGATTGGCCGGTTGGCGTGCTTTGCGCGTGTTAACGAGTATGGTTTCATTGAGACGCCATACCGCCGCGTCTTCAGGCAAATGGCCTGTAACGATCCAGCGTTGGAGGGCCGCGGCTTGCGCGAAGATTTGACTGATCCCAAGAGTGGGGAGGTACTGATCCAAGCTGGGGAGCGCATCACGGCCAAAATGCTTAAGGCGATCGCCAAAACCAAGCGAGACATGATGATTGTCCCGTTTGTCTCGGACGAGTACGAATACCTCTCCGCCGACGCTGAAGACAAGTACGTGATTGCCCAGGCGAACGCGATGTTGAACGAATTTCGTGAATATGAGAACCCGCGTGTCTCTTGCCGTTACCATTCCGGCTTTGTCTTCACCGCACCCGAAAACCTGGATTACATGGATGTAGCTCCGCACCAAGTGGTCGGCATCAGCGCGGCCTTGATTCCTTTCCTGGAACACGACGACGCCAACCGCGCCTTGATGGGCTCGAATATGATGGCCCAGGCCGTGCCGCTCGTGCGCCCGGAAATCCCGGTTGTCTCGACCGGGATGGAGCGTCATGCCGCGCTGGATTCAGGTCAGGTGATCGTGGCCGAGGCGGGTGGCGACGTAGTCTCGGTGACGGGTTCCTTCATCGCTGTCAAAGAGAAGGGGGGCGATCTGCGCACATACAATCTACGCAAGTATCAGCGCTCAAACCAGTCCACTTGTATTGATCAGCGGCCAGCGGTAATCAAGGGCCAGATTGTCCACAAAGGTGACATCATTGCTGATTCCTCCTCGACCGAAAACGGAGAATTGGGCCTCGGCCAAAACGTTACTGTGGCTTTCATGTCGTGGGAAGGCGCCAATTTCGAAGATGCCATTGTCATCTCTGAACGGCTGGTTCAGGAGGATCGCTTTACTTCGATCCATATCGAGAAATACGAGGTCGAGGCGCGTGATACGAAACTTGGTCCCGAAGAAATCACTCGCGATATCCCGAACGTTGGCGAGGATGCTATCAAAGACCTCGACGAGGAAGGCATCATCCGCATCGGTGCGGAAGTTGGACCGAACGATATCTTGGTCGGTAAGATCACACCCAAAGGCGAAAAAGAGCTTACACCTGAGGAGCGTCTGTTGCGCGCCATCTTCGGTGAGAAGTCACGGGATGTGAAGGATACCTCTCTGCGTATGCCGCATGGTGAACGTGGCAAAGTCGTGGATGTGAAGGTCTTCACCCGCGAGGACAACGCCGACCTTTCTGCCGGCGTGGATAAGATGGTGCGTGTCTCGGTAGCACAGCGCCGAAAGATTACCGCGGGTGACAAGATGGCTGGACGTCACGGCAACAAGGGCGTTGTCTCTCGTGTCGTTCGCGAAGAGGATATGCCATTCCTGGATGATGGCACGCCTGTGGACATTGTTTTGAATCCGACGGGTGTCCCTGGCCGCATGAACCTGGGTCAGGTGCTGGAAGTTCATCTAGGTTGGGCGGCGCAGAAGCTTGGTTACCGCGCTATCACGCCGGTTTTCGACGGCGCCCGAGAAGATGAGATCGAGGCCGAACTGGCGCGTGCCTGGATGGTGGACTACGCTTGGAAAGAGACCGCCGAAACCGCCTGGGATTGGCTAAAGGATCAGGAATACACTCCCGATGCGATTGAAGATGATGACGAGGTCCGTCGCTTATACCTGGAGCAATGGCTGGGCGAGCGCGGTTATGATGTCTACCGCCTGAATGAAGTGAATTATGCTCGCCATGCGACTGTCACGGAGTGGCTGCGTGACCACAGTTTTGACCCCGCGAGCATTTTTACTGACGAGATTCCTGGTCCATCACAGCGCACGGTATATAATCAGAGCGCTATTCGCGCGTGTCTGAAACTTTGGTTGCATACCTTTGGTCACGACCATGTTTCCGAGAAGGAACTTAATGCCAAGACCAAAGCGGTCATGCTGGAGTGGGGTGTCCCGGCTCCTATCTTGGGTAAGCAAGTTTTGCGGGATGGCAAGACGGGCGCTCCCTATGACCAGCCTGTCACCGTTGGTGTGATGAGTATGCTTAAGCTGCACCACCTGGTCGAGGACAAAGTCCACGCCCGCTCCACCGGACCCTACAGCCTGGTCACCCAACAGCCATTGGGCGGCAAGGCTCAGTTCGGCGGCCAGCGCTTCGGCGAAATGGAAGTATGGGCACTGGAGGCTTACGGCGCGGCTTACACGTTACAGGAGATGCTGACCGTCAAGTCTGACGATGTACAAGGCCGCGTAAATGCTTACGAGGCTATCGTCAAGGGAGAGCCTATTGAAGAACCGAGTATCCCGGCCTCCTTCCGCGTGTTGGTCAAGGAGTTGCAGTCGCTGGGTTTGGCTGTGGAAGCTGTCACTGATACTGGCGAGGTCATCAAATTTGGTAAGGATGAGGAAAAAGTCCATCCGCCAAAGTACACAACCGGACTGATGGACATCGGAGAGGATCTGATTAAGAGTAAAGGCAGCGGAAAATCATAGGAAATTTCCTTGACGGGCGTCCGCTCGTCGTGATAGAATTGCTTTTCGTTGCCTACAAGGGCTGTTGCGTCGCACTGCCCACTACGTAGTTTCGTACGAGTGAGGCCATCAGGCACGTTAGTGATGGCCTCACTTATTGACAGAATTCAGTTATTTTGCAAGGAAATTTGTTCCGGAGGCGAACGTGCCCACAATTAATCAACTGATCCGTAAAGGACGCCAGTCAAAGAAAGTCAAGAGCAAGGCTCCAGCGTTGCTGTACACGCTAAACACCAAGAAACAACGCCGTGTGCGCCAGCCCAAAGGGGCTCCACAAAAACGCGGTGTGTGTACCGTGGTCCGTACCACGACACCCAAGAAGCCGAATTCAGCGCTCCGCAAGATCGCACGCGTGCGTCTGACCAACGGTATCGAAGTCACAGCTTATATTCCGGGTGAGGGTCATCAATTGCAAGAGCACTCCGTTGTGCTGGTACGCGGTGGTCGTGTGAAGGATCTGCCGGGTGTGCGTTATCACATCGTGCGCGGTTCGCTCGATACGACTGGCGTTAATAACCGGAAACAGAGCCGTTCCAAGTACGGCGCCAAGCGTCCGAAAGAAACTGCTGCTTAGTTGATTTATGGAGTAATAATATGCGTCGAACGAAGCCAGAAAAGCGTAAGATTCTCCCCGATATCCGTTATAACAGTATAACCATTCAGACGATGATCCATCACATGCTCCATCGTGGCAAGAAAAGCACGGCGACGAGTGTGATGTACGATACGCTGGATATCATCCGTGAGCGCAGCGGCGGTAAAGACCCAGTAGAGGTCTTTGATACTGCCATGCGGAACGTCGCGCCTTCTATGGAAGTGAAACCCCGCCGCGTAGGTGGTGCTACCTACCAGGTCCCGATGGAAGTCCCGCCGATCCGCCGTACGACCCTGGCCATCCGCTGGGTGCTTGATTCGGCCAAGGCACGTGCCGGTAAATCGTTCGCTGAAAAACTGGCGGACGAGTTGATGGATGCTTTCAAGAACGAAGGCGCTTCCATCCGTAAGCGCGAAGAAACTCATAAGATGGCGGAGGCTAACCGCGCCTTCTCGCATTATCGCATGTAGTTGGCAATTTTTGGACTTTAACAGGTAGATTACTATGGTACGCGCGTTCCCACTCGAACGGTATCGAAACATTGGCATCATTGCTCATATTGACGCTGGAAAAACGACTACCACCGAGCGCATCCTATTCTATACCGGGAAAACGCATCGCATTGGCTCCGTAGATGATGGCACCACCGTTACGGATTGGATGGAGCAGGAGCGCGAACGCGGGATTACCATTGTCTCAGCGGCAGTGACAGCCGAGTGGAAGGGTTATCAGATCAATATCATTGATACACCCGGCCACATTGACTTCACCGCGGAAGTACAACGCTCGCTGCGCGTACTGGATGGCGGCATTGTCGTCTTTGACTCCGTCCAAGGTGTGGAACCGCAGAGCGAGACGGTCTGGCGCCAGGCCGACCGCTATGGCGTGCCGAGAATATGTTTTGCAAACAAAATGGATCGCGTCGGGGCTTCCTACGAGCGTACGATTGAATCCATCAAACAACGCCTTGGAGCCAACCCGATTGCAATGCAAATGCCGATAGGAATGGAAGCCTCCTTCCAGGGTATCGTTGACTTGATGACGATGAAAGCCGTCTTCTGGGACGACGAACTGGGCAAGGAACCGCGCGAGGCTGAAATCCCCGCCGATTTAAAGACCGAGGCTGAAGAGCATCGCCATACAATGGTGGAACGTATTGCCGAAGTGGACGATGGCTTGACAGTCAAGTACCTCGAAGGCAAAGAAATCGGCATAGATGAATTGAAAACAGCCCTCCGGCAGGCAGTGCTTACCAGCAAAGCCGCGCCGGTGTTCTGTGGTAGTTCGCTGCGCAACAAGGGTGTCCAACTGGTGCTTGACGCAGTGATTGATTACCTGCCTTCACCGGTGGATGTCCCCCCGATAACCGGTACGGACCCTCGAACTGATAAGGTCATCGAACTGCCGCCTCAAGATGACGCTCTTTTGAGTGCACTGGTCTTTAAAATCGTCACAGATCCTTATGTAGGACGCCTGGCTTACTTCCGCGTCTATTCCGGGACCTTGAGCCAGGGTCAAATGGTCACCAACTCGACCAAAGGGAAGCGCGAGCGCATTGGACGTTTGCTGCGCATGTATGCCGATCACCGCGAGGACATCACCGAAGTGCGCGCCGGAGATATTGCCGCCGTACTGGGCTTCAAAGACACCTTCACCGGCGATACTCTATGCGAAAATAAATTAGTGGTCCTCGAAAACATTACCTTCCCAGAACCGGTTATCTCGGTCGCCATTGAGCCGAAGACGACTGCCGACCAGGCCAGGATGGGTGAAGCCCTGCGTAAACTCTCCGAGGAAGACCCGACCTTCCGCGTCCACTCGGACGAGAACACTGGCCAGACTATCATCGAAGGCATGGGCGAGTTGCACCTTGAAGTGATTGTAGATCGCATGATGCGCGAATTCCGCGTGAAGGCCAATGTTGGCAGGCCGCGCGTGGCCTATCGCGAATCAATCACACGGCTCGTGTCGGAGGTTAATTATAAGTACGTCAAGCAGACCGGTGGGCACGGCCAGTATGGTCACGTTGTCATCTCGCTGGAACCGGGCGAGCGCGGCAGTGGTATCGTTTTCGAAAATAAAATTATCGGTGGCACTATCCCGCGCGAGTTTATTCCGGCGGTGGAAAAAGGCATCAAGGAAGCCGCCGAAAGTGGTGTGCTATCCGGATTTCCGGTAGTTGACTTGAAAGTGTCGTTGTTCGACGGTTCGTACCACGAAGTTGACTCGAGCGAAATGGCCTTCAAGATGGCGGCTACCTTTGCCTTCAAAGAAGGTGTACAAAGGGGTGGGCCGGTCCTGCTGGAGCCAATTATGAAGGTGGAAGCGGTCGCTCCAGAGGAATTCTTGGGTGATATCATCGGCGGGTTGAATGGCCGCCGGGCAACTATCCGAGGCATGGAAATGCGACCGGGTAACGCCCAGGCTGTCAACGCAACCGTGCCACTGGGTGAAATGTTCGGGTATGCGACCGAACTACGCTCGGCCACCCAGGGCCGAGGTGTGTTCTCGATGGAATTCGATCATTACACGCCCGTACCTGAAGCGGTGGCGAAGCAAATCTTAAATTCATAGTTCTTTTGTTCGAGAAGGAGAGATTATTCATGTCGAAGCAGAAGTATGAGCGGACGAAGCCGCACATGAACGTCGGGACGATGGGTCATATTGACCATGGGAAGACGACGTTGACGGCGGCGATCACGAAATACTGCCAATTTTTGGGGAAGGCG
>Ga0315284_10001847_pt1 | contig 30205 bp, 31 predicted proteins | sample YL17G09_16_MG_FD_203696 | JGI IMG/M metagenome (GOLD analysis project Ga0315284, IMG submission 203696) | Sediment microbial communities from Yellowstone Lake, YNP, Wyoming, USA - YL17G09_16 | ecosystem: Environmental > Aquatic > Freshwater > Lake > Sediment | place: USA: Wyoming | collected...
TTCTACTTGACAAATAATCTCATCTTTTTCTACTCTATCTCCTTCTTTTTTTTTCCACTCTACAATAATACAGGACTCCACTGTCTCTCCTTGTTTTGGCATAATTACTGGTATAACCATTTATAAAACACCTCCTATTCTAGTCTACTATCATACTGCACCAATTCGTTAAATAAAATTAATTAATAAATAGAAAAATCCTAGTTTCGTCAACCGGAATTAAATCATAACGTTATGAAATACCGAAGGTTTTTACTCTTTAATTTTCGAAATTACTTCTAAGGCAGTAGATTGATCAGTAATTAATATATTTATTCCTCCTGTTCTTAAAGCACCTAAAATAGCTTCAGCTTTTTCAGGTCCGAATGCTACACCAATTACATTTGGTATTTTTTTTAACTTTTCAAACTCAATTCCTATTACCCTTTCACTAACCGTAGTATCACATATATGACCATTTATATCAAAAAAAATACCACAATAGTCTCCGACTGCTTTTGATTCAACTAAAATCTTTAAATCATTATCATTTAAATAACCTGAGGAAACAAAAGTTGACTCTTTATTAAAATTTCCAATACTTGTAATGGCAAACATAGCATTATTTGCTTTTTTAAAAATATTAATTATCTTACTGTCTGACATTATCATTTCTTTTATTTTTTTATTATCAACTATAGCTAGTGCAGGAATCAGATAATATTTACCGATAAAAGCTTTTGAAAATTTATTAACAATCTGATAGGTACCCAAAGTATTGGGATCAATATTTCCTAATAATTGAACAATTTCGACATTTTTCCCACAATATTGTAAAAATCCCGTAATCCTTTCAAGTGTTTTCCCCCAAGAAATACCTAATACATCACCATCTTTTAAATTATCAGTGAGATATTGAGCAGCAAATCTAGCGATCTCATTGAATATTTGATCCTTTGAATAATACTCCGAAGATATAATTAAAGCTTCTTTCAAATTAAAAATACTTTCAAATTTTTTTTCCATTTGCACATTACTATTTATTGGATATTTTATTCTTATCTCTACTAAACCTATTCCTTTTGCTTTAGATAATATTCTTGAAACTTTTACTCTAGAAATATTCAACTTATTGGCAATTTGCTGTTGAATTAAGTTGTCAATATAATAATATTCAGCTACTTTAATTAGTAAATGTTCTTCATATTGAGGCATTATAACCTCTCCCTACATCAATATTAAACTTAATCCACCTAAAAATCCCCACCTTCACAAATGGGAAATTCCTGCTATATTAAAATTTACTATTCTATTATAAACCTTCCTGCAAAAAACACAAAAAATAAAAACTAAATGCATACAAGCGTATATAACGTAAATTAAGCTATCTAAGATATTTCTTGAATTATCTTAATTGTTTAGTAATTCTCTTATTTTTTCCCTAAACTTCCTCCCGGATGGTCAAGCGCATATTCTTCTTTGGTAAAGCCTTTAATTTGAGAGGAGGTAAGCACCAAAGCATCCCCAAGTACTAATGTTGCTGTAGAACTGCTGGTAGAGACTAAATTAAATGGGCAAGCCTCTTTATTACAACCAATATTAATAGTAATATCACTATTTTCCCCCAAAGTCGAATTCTCTTTGCTCGTTAATGCAATGATCCTGATTCCTCTTCTTTTTAAAATGGGTAATAAGTTAATTACTTCTTGAGTTTCTCCACTATTTGAAAAACCTATAACTACATCTTCTGGTTTTAACATCCCAAGGTCTCCATGAACGACTTCTGTGGAATGGACAAAAAAAGAAGGGATCCCTTTATACACTTCTCTTTCATTTTTTATAACTTTTCTGCCAATTTCAAGTATCTTTCTATTATTCAATTAAAATTTCTCCTTATTCACCTTTCTCAGAGTGAGGAGGAATTACCTCCTCCTTTAGAGGAAGATCTACCCATTTATCTTCTTCTATAGATTTAAATACTGCATTCTTTTATACTTATTTTTTGATATTGTTTTGAATCATCTGATTTAATTTGTTACGATAATAAACAAATAATTCCCAAGAAATATCCGGTGGAGCTAAATGATCCAAAGAAGGAATGTACCCTCCCCGTTTAAGTACAAAAGGTACTTTTTCTTCCAATTCTTTATCAATTAACTCTTTGCTCTTTAGTTTGGTTTTATCTATTCCACTCATGATTTTTAAGGTAGGAAAATCCTTCGCAATTTGTGCCACATTCATTCCTGCTTGAACTTCAAATGGGTACATGCCTGTCACTCCACCATCCATAAAAATAGGAATGAGCTCAGTACAATTCCCATCTGTATCAACAATTATTGTATTAATCCCATGAGATTTTATAAATCCAGTTAATCTTTTATAACAAGGCAACATAAACTCTCTAAACAAAGCTGGCGAAACTAAAGATCCACACTTATATGACATATCCTCCCAAATATAAACAGCATCTACAGTAATATAGGATAATATTTTTTCCCAAAGATTAATCCAAAAATCCGTAAGAAATGTCAAAATGTTTTTTGTTAATTTCGGGTCATCATAATAGCTTGTAAGTGCTCCTTCAAAACCCATCAAATCTCTAAGAGATCCAAAAAAACCAACAGGTCTTCCTCCTAATGCCATAGGATAATCTCGGTCACCTAATTGTTTAATAACATCTGACAAATTCTTTGGAAACCTTCCTGGATCATCTGGATTGAATCTTTCCTTTATCCTTTCAAAATCATCCCGTCTTGACACTGGATAGCTTAGAAAACGAGGCATTGAACCTCCCTTTTTAAAAATCTCTTGCTTTATACCGTTCTCATCTATTAAAATAATATGGGTTTCAGTCTCTTCAATGACAGTTTTTTCGAACTTGGGGTATATCCAGTGTTCTACAGGAAATCTCATCATACCCTTATCTAATCCCATCGCTGATGCTACCTCAACATCTCTTGGACTATCAAATTCAGGCGATGGTATCATCTCTCCTGTTACTGTCTTATCTGAAGGAATAGATTCTAAAATTCTCCCCTGATTTTGTAATCCTTCTTTATACCATCTCCTGATAGTGCCTGCCCAATATCCCATTTCCCAATATAGGGTCCGGCTACCCACTTCAAAATTCATTACACTATTAAACCGCTCTCTTGAATTCACGTTTTATCACTCCTTTAATTATAAAATAATTTTTGCCTAACCATTTTCTTATTATATCTTTAATATAACGGTTTCTCTTGTTATTTAATTCTACACTTTCTTTAAAACTCTTTCTTTTTTAAACATTTAATTTTTTTATAAAAACGATTTCCCTGTTGAAATATATATTATATCCTACGTATTTTTAAGCTCAACGTTTTTTCCAAAATAATTAATCTCACCCTCATCTTTACTATAAGTACCCGCAGTAATTTTCACTAAAGTAGATTTACCAGCACCATTTTCTCTCACAATACAATGTACTTCTCCAGGACAAAAATCTATAGATTCCCCATCGAGAGCCGTTACACCCCCAAATTTCTTTTTAATATTTTTTACTTGAAGTATAGGATTAGAAAGCTTATTATCTTCCATTTTTTATAACTCCTATCTAAATGTTTATAAAAACAGTACCAGTTAAATAATAAAAATAATCTATATTAGGATTTAAAACCTATTATCCCTCCACCTTTACTAGCAAAAATGTATACAATAAATGAAATAAATTATCTAAGATATTTCTTGAATTATTTTAATTGTTCAATAATCTCTTTACTTTTTCCCCTAGACTTCCTCCCGGATAGTTAAGCGCATATTCTTCTTTGGTAAAGCTTTTAATTTGAGAGGCGGTAAGTGCGAAAGCATCTCCAAGTACTAATGTTGCTGTAGAACTACTGGTAGGGGCTAAATTAAATGGGCAGGCCTCTTTATCACAACATATATTAAGAACAATATCACTATTTTTTTCCTAAAGTCGAATTATCCTTACCCGTTAATGCCATGACTCTGATTCCTCTTCTTTTTAAAATAGGTAATAAATTAATTACTTCTTGGATTTCTCCACTATTTGAAATAGCGAGTACCATATCTTCTGGTTTTAACATCCCCAGATCTCCATGAACGGCTTCTGTTGAATGGATAAAAAAAGAAGGGATTCCTATACTGGCAAAAGTTGCTGCCATTTTTTTTCCAATATGCTCACTCTTTCCTATGCCAGTTACAATTAACCGACCTTTTAATTCACTTATTAACTTGGTAGCTAGAATAAAATTATCCTGCAAGTTTTTTTCTAATTTTTCCAATACTTCTCTTTCATCTTTTATAACTTTTCTGCCAATTTCAAGTATTTTACTATTATCCATTAAAATTTCTCCTTATTTACCTTTCTCAAAGTGAGGAGGAATTACTTCTTCTTTTAGAGGAAGATCTACCCAACCATCTTCTTCCATGGATTTGAATACTGCACAAAGTACTTCCATATCCTTTGCTCCGTCTTCCATCTTTATTATCGGTTCTTCATTGTAAGCGATACAATTAATAAAATGTTTAATCATCTTTTTATATGCCCATCCTCTAGGAGGATAAATAGAAACCCATCTTTTAGATACTGGTTTGGTTACATTGTCTGTAGCCCAAAATACTTGTGGATATCGATAATCCTTAATAATTTCCGGTAAATTTTCCCAATCGTAGTCTTTATCTGTATAAATTGCTAAAGGAGCGGACTGATAAGGATTTTGAGATTCCGAGCTGGTTAAAATTGTGCCTTCCGTACCCAGTAATTCACAACCCTGGGTTACTACAGGAGAAAATCTATTCAAATCCACTATCCCGAACGAATTATCGGCAAACTCTATCTGGATGTAAACACAATCGTCTAAAACAGTGTAAGAATCCGGCCTGGTAATATTTTTGGCAATACCACATACTCTCTTTACCTCTTTTCCCATAAACCACAGTAATAAATCGACCATATGAGATCCCAGATCAAAAAGAGCACCGGCAGCGGCTAGCTTAGGGTCACTCCTAAATTTTGAATAGGAAATCAATTCATGGTAAAGGTCCCAAGATTCATGTGATTTAGAGCTTCCCATCTTGAGTTCGCCAATAATTTTTTGTTCTATTAACTTTTTGGCAATTAGATGCTGTTCCCAAAAACGGTAATTACAACCAACCATTACTTTAATATTGTATTTTTTTGCTGTATTTACAATATCCCATGCTTCATAATTGGTACAGGCAAAAGGTTTTTCAATAATGATATGTTTACCTGCTTGAATACAGGCAATAGCCTGTTCGTGATGATAAAGATTGGGTGAAGCGATGATTACTAAATCTATATCATCTCTTTTTAGCATATCCTGGTAATCTTCATAGGTAGCTTTTGCTTTCCATTTTTTTTCTGCCCGTATCCTATACTCTTCAACCGGATCAGAACCAGCAATTAACTCAGCTTCTTCAACCTGCTGGATTGAGGGAAAATGAGCAATTTCAGCAATACTGCCACAACCTATTACTCCTATGCCTACTAATTTTTTCTTTTCATTCATAATTTTACACTCCTTATTAGATGTTTTTTTAGAATATAATCATCCATCAAGTATTAGAGTCTTTTGTTAGATTATTAATAATCTTAACTCTTCGCTCTATTTCTTGCTTTTTCGGCATCCTTTCTATCACTACTCCTCCACTGCACTCGATTACATAGGAAGTAGTAGCAGAAGCATAGACCGCAGAGGTATAAGGGTCTCTATTATGGAGAAAATGAGTTAAAAATCCCGCAGAAAAACAATCACCGGCACCAGTACGGTCCAAAATTTCATCCAATGGTGTAGGAAAAGCCGGAATATAATATTTTGCATCTTTTGTTTTTACAAAAGAGCCTTCTTTTCCGAGGGTGATAAGGCTAATCTTTGCTCCCCATTGAATTATTTTTTGGGATATTTTTTGTTCATTACCAACACCTGCACCAAAGATATGAGAATAATCTTCAATTGAACCTTTAACGATATCAAAAAATGAACACAGCTCTTTGATCTCGTATCCGTTCTTTTCCTGGGGGTGTGTATCGGAAGTACCCCCTCCATATCCGCCTATATCTACAGCCATTATTTTCCCAAGGTCAGAAATCTTTTTTATTGTTTTCATGTTGATCTCATAATCCATGGGGCATATGTAAAATATTTTGGCATCAAGATAAGCACTGGGAATATCTTCAAAAAGCACATCTTCCGCCTTGGTGATAAAATTTACAGTTTTATTACCCTGTTTATCGTAAATAAGTTCATTATTGGTAGAATTTTCCCCTATGGTTATTCCCTCTTGATCTATTCCTAACTGATTAAATATTTTAAGTAAATCTTTGGGGAAATCTTTTCCAATTTTACTTACGATGCCAATTTTTACTCCCAGAGAAGCCATACATGAAGAAGAATAAGCTACCGGACTGCCTAATACTGGATATATTTCTTTATCCGAGAATATTATTTTTTCATTTAATATATGACCTAATACGGCAATGTCTAATTTATTCATATCTTACCAATCTATTTCGCCTTTAATAAATTTTTCACAATTTTCTTTTGCTTCATCATCCTGATAATATTTGGGAGGATGTTTCATTAAATAGGAAGAAACAGAATACAACGGACCACCTATTTTTCTATCAAGGGCAATTTTTGCATATCTTATGGCATCAATAATACACCCTGCGGCATTTGCCGAATCTTCTATTGAACACTCTAGGTTTATTGTTACTGGATTCCCACCAAAATTTTCTCCTTCAATATAGAGGCGACAGATTTTATTATCATGCTGCAATCCGATATATCCGAAACCGACTGAAACTTCGGCTTTATAAGGAATAACACTTTCTACAGATGCTTTCTTGGAAAACTCTTTAGTCTCTCCTCTTTTTACTAAATTGACAAAATCGGTATTACCAGCAAAGTTTAATTGAGATGTTTTATTTATTTTAACTCCTCTATCAACACAAAGCTGTGCTAAAACCCGATGAAGAATGGTAGCTCCAATCTGGGATTTTATATCATCACCTATTAAAGGAACACCTGCCTTTTTGGCTTTCTCTACATATTCTTGATTACTTGAAATAAATTCAGGCATACAGTTTATGAAGGCACAACCTGCTTCAATGGCACAGTCTGCGTAAAATTTGGCAGCCTTTTCTGATCCGGTGGGGATGAAGTTAACCAGAATATCTGCCTGTGAATCTTTTAATTCTTTTACTACATCACAGGGCTTATAATCATCAGCTACATCAAAAAATTCCCTTAGATGTGCAGGAGCACCATCTAATATCGGACCCATTTTAACCTCAACATTTTGCTTGGGTACATCTGCAAATTTGGTCATATTATTAGGTTGGGCAAAAATAGCTTCAGAAAGATCTTTTCCAACTTTGTTGCGGTCAATATCAAAGGCAGCTACATATTTAATGTCCCTAATTTTATAACCTCCTAACACCGGATGCATAAGACCCGGGATCCAAGTTTTGTTGTCCTCTACATCGTGATACTTATAAATCCCCTGCACTAAATGACTGGTGCAACAACCAATTCCAGCGATTGCAACTCTAATTTCTTTTTTTGACATACATTTCTCTCCTTGTTCGGTTTTTTTCTGAATTTTTATATTTTATTTATATTAATTTTCATCTTTTTAATAACTATTCATTTTGAGTTGATATATTTCTCCATGCGCGATTTAGTCTCACAAGCAATCTCTAATAAGTCCCACTCCCAATGCTTTGGACTTAATAATTCTGAAGAATAAACCCCATCAAAACCCGTACTTTTTACTGCTTCTACCCATTCTTCTATTGGAATCTCCCCCTCTCCTGGCAAAAACCCACGAAGATCTTCTTCAACCCATGGTGTAACTTCTGTATGACGAATTCCATCACAAAAATGGACACCATATATAATTGAACTATCTAATTTTGCTACTTCATCGGGTGTTGTTTCTCCTCCTGCCCACAAATGCCAAAAATCAACTACTATTCCAACATTATCTCTTCCTGTTTGCTTTATTACTTGAAGACTTTGAGAAAGGGAATGAATGGGTGACCAGGCGATGCATTCCAATTGAAATCTTATCCCATATTTTTTCCCGATATCCGCAATTTCTGCAATATTTTTTGAAGTCAATTCGAGGATTTCGGGCCAAGGTCTGTCTTCCAGTCCGCAAAAAGGCACCAATTGTATTGTGGGGCATTCTATAATATGAGCAACCCTGCAAAGACGTTCAGCTTCTTGAAGAAGTTTGGCATGTTCATTTGGCTCTATCCGCTCGATATCTTTTAATGCATTAATACAAACCGGTTTAATTGAATGCTTTTTAAACAAAGGTATCAGCTCTTCAGCTTTAAATCCAAGATCTAGGTAACGTAAAAGTTTAGATTCAACAATTTCAAGAGCTTCAAATCCACTTTCCCGGGCAATACGGATATCGGTCTTAATATTTGAATGCATTGTAGATAAGCCATGCATAGTGATAATCATATTTCCTACTCCTTTCTTGGTATTTAAATCCTTATTAATTCTCTGCTACTCCGTCCTCAAAACTTTCTTTTTTTTCAGGCTCTTTTTCTAAACCTCCCGAGTCAACCCATTCTTTAATGCTTTTTATAGTTTCAACCATAGTATATTTTGGTTTAAAATTAATTAATTTTTCCGCCTTGGTCATATCTAAAGCCATCTCTTTTCCTTGAGCCATGCTCCAGGGGAAACCATATTCTACCTTAATATCAGACAATAATTCTTTAACGATGGCGGCAAACTCAAAACCTCTAATTGGTTCTGGACCAGCACAGTTAAAAATCTCTCCTATAGCTTTTGGGTGCTCTGCTGCAGCAATAAACATCCGGGCTACATCTCTAATATCAATATAATGGCATAGTTCCTCGGGAATAAAATGAGGAATTTGAATTCTTTTACCTTCAGCTAAGCTCTCAGCAAATTTACGCCAACTACGACCTCCTCCCTTCCCTCCTGGACCAACTACCGCTGTAAGTCTCAATATGATTACAGGTACTTTATATTGATAATAATAAGTTAAAGCTAATAATTCTTGCATATATTTGGTTGTTGAGTACATGTCCTTTGGACGACAGGGGTGTTTTTCATCTACCGGTAAATAATCTGGAGGATTAAACTTTGTACCTGGAAACCATTCATATGCCGAAAGACTACTAGCTAATATAAATCTTTTCGTTTTAGATTCCCGGGCAAATTCCAAAATATTTTGACATCCATTAATATTTACTTTTACCATTTGTAATGGATTGCCAGTATCTCCTGGAAGGGAAGCAAGATGCAAAATACAATCAAAAGATTTACCTTTTAAAGCTTTTTTTAACTCCTCCTGATCGGTTATGTCGGCCTGGATAAAACTAATTTCCTCTTTGGGGAAGGTACGACCTAAAGCGGTAACTTTTTTCTCCAATTTTTTTAACTGCTTCACCACTTCACAACCTACATATCCTGTAGCACCGGTAACGAGAACATTATCCATTATTGATTCCTCCCAGTTATATTATTTTTTTAGAAAGCCATCTATCTTTCTTGTTTTATTTTAAAAATAATTTAAATTTATTTTATAATTTAATTCTCTTGAGATCTAATTCTAACAATCTAGATTTAGTTGGTATTCCTTCTCTATCCCATCCTTCAAATTTATAATAAGTAGCTAAGGTTTTTTTTAAATTTGTCATGATCTATAACTTTTTTTTAAGAAAATTATTTCTTAAGGGCTCAAGTTGGTACCTACGAGCATACCCGTGGCACTTTAAAACAGTTCAAGCATCGCTTGACCTAAATCCTGAATCTGTTGCCATTTAACGTATTCTAATATACTCTTTTCATCCAAGCCTATAGTAGAGACAAAGTAACCTGGTGACCAAACAATATTTTCTTTCCAATATACCTTGGATAGCCAGGAAAACTTTTTCCTTAGTCCACTTGCTGTTTGAGCTTTCATTCTACTTATTACTTCGGACACTTTATATTTGGGTGGTATTATCATCACCATATGGATATGATCTACCTAGATATTGTATTCGATGATCTAACAGCCGGGTAGACTTCTTAGTATCTTCGGAAAAAATTTTCTTAAGTACTCCCGTAGGCCAGGATTTAGGGTACGGAGGCGATATTTGGATATCCATACTAGATGATATTCGGTGCGATATGCACTATGTCCTGATAGTCTTATTTCCATAAGCACATCGTAACATATCGCCGTCTATTCATTCATCCACGGGCAAGCCCGTGGTATTCTGCCCTTCGGGTTAATAAAGTTAAAGAAGATACTCATTCCCTGACATCAAAGATCAAATCGATACCCGCGCCTTTACCAGACGTGGTACTTACGTCAACAGATTATCATCCGTCCCAGCTTGCTGGGAGCTGGCTTCTATCCCCCCTTTACAGACGGGGATTTCTCGCTAAATTAAAAATTTACAGAAAGCGTAACTGATAATATAATAATGCTACATTGCCATAAAAATTTATTGTCTCAATTGCGACCACTAGAATTACAATTGAATCTAAGAACCTTCGTGTAAAAAATTTCTGTTTTTCAAACTAAATCCCTGGTTATGGTAGCTTTAAATTTATTATCAAAATACCTATCATAGTCAAAGAAACAGAATTTTACTTTCGTATAAGAACAACTTTTCCTGTTTTTCCTTGTTCAAATTCGCGATAAGCTTTGTCTGCCTCTTCAAACAAAAATTTGTGAGTTATTAACTTTTCTACAGGCAAACCTTCTTGGATTAAAGAAACAAGTTTTCCATAATTAGACAAGTTATATCCACAACTACCATAAATTTTAAGTTCTCGATGAATTATTTGTTCTCTTACATTTCGAAAATTAACATTTTCTTTTTCTCCTACAAATACAACTTTCCCACCTTTTTTTACACTATATAAGGCTTGATTGGTAGTAACATCTGTATTTCCGGCACAATCTATCGCTTTACTAACACCTTTATTATCTGTCATTTCCTTAATTAAAGTTACTGGATTATTTTTAGAAGCATCTATTACTTTATCAGCTCCTAATTTCTTTGATAAATCTAGTCTATATGGATTAATATCAATCCCGATTACTTTAGCTCCCCAAAATTTACCAAGCAAAATAATTCCCAAACCAATTGGGCCACATCCGAAAACTGCTATTTCTTCTCGACCCCTTAATCCTATCTTTTCAAAAACATTATAAGGTACTCCTACTCCATCGGGAATAACTGACCCTATAGTATAATCAATATCATCAGGTAAGAGAAGGCAATCTTTTTCAGATACAAGTACATAGTCAGCATGTCCGCCATCAAATCCTGGAGTAACTCCCATCGTTTTTACAGATTCACAAAATAATACTTTCCCTCCACGACAATAATCACATCGTCCACAACCAATTTGAGTATTTAACACTACTCTATCACCAATCTTAATATAAGAAGTTTGATCAATCTCAACAACCTTTCCTGCCAATTCGTGTCCGGGGATACATCCCAAAATATCTTTTTTAGCCCTGTAAAAAGGCAAATCTGTACCACACAATGCAGAAGCTTCTATTTTAACAACCACATTAGAATCCTTAGCCTTTGGTTTAGGAAATTCTCGTATTTCTACCCTTCTATTACCTAAAAATCGCAGTCCACGCATATTTTTATCTCCATTTCTATATTATTATTTTAAATTGGTTTAAAATTAATTAATTTTTCCGCCTTGGTCATATCTAAAGCCATCTCTTTTCCTTGAGCCATGCTCCAGGGGAAACCATATTCTACCTTAATATCAGACAATAATTCTTTAACGATGGCGGCAAACTCAAAACCTCTAATTGGTTCTGGACCAGCACAGTTAAAAATCTCTCCTATAGCTTTTGGGTGCTCTGCTGCAGCAATAAACATCCGGGCTACATCTCTAATATCAATATAATGGCATAGTTCCTCGGGAATAAAATGAGGAATTTGAATTCTTTTACCTTCAGCTAAGCTCTCAGCAAATTTACGCCAACTACGACCTCCTCCCTTCCATGGGGTCCAACTACTGCAGTTAATCTCAAAGCTACTGCTGGAACACTATATTGTTTATAGTAAGTTATAAGCATTAATTCCTGCATGCGCTTTGTAGCTGAGTACATATCCTTTGGCCTACATGGATGACTCTCATCGACTGGTATGTAATCTGGACTATTAAACTTGGTAGCTGGATACCATCCATAAGCTGATATGCTACTTGCTACTACTACTTTCCTAGGTTTGCTGTTTCTATCAAATTCTAAAAAATTTTGCAATCCTTTAACATTTACATTAATCATCTCGCAAGCCATTGCCTGCATCCACTGGCAGGGAAGCCAAGTGCATAAGATAATCAAATTTTCTGCCCGCCAGTTTTTTATCTAAAACTTCATTGTCACGCAAATCCAACTTAACAAATTCTACATCATCTTCGGGTTTTGTCTTACCGATAGCAATAACCTCATAGTTACTATTTAATAGTTGCCGCATAAGTTCCCTACCTACAAAACCAGTTGAACCAGCTAACAATACTTTATTCATAATTACCCATCCTTAATCAATATTTCTGTTATTTAAAATATGATTTTAATCTTCTGATATTATTATAAGCGTGTTGCTGCCTATCGTATTCTTTTCTTTCTACTTCAGGTATCCACCACCCCGAGTAGCCCAGTTTCTTTAGGCGAACAGCTATACTCCTGTTGTCTAATACACCTTCTTCAAGATTTGTATACTCTTCCCATAAATGATCCAGATCCCCCCATCGCCATTCTTCAACTGGTCTTTTCTTATAAAATTCAAGCCTAGTTAATTTCATATCCTTCAAATGAACATATTTAATGTATTTTATAAGTTCATCTAACCATCCTATGAGATTATCCTCAAACAGGGCAAAATGAACAGAATCAAAACAAATACCAAAATTCATTTTTTGAATTTTAGTACAAACTGTCATAGTTTTTTTGGGCGATTCCATATATGTGCCTGCATGATTATGGATAACTAACTGTATATCTTTTTTTTGTAAATAGTCACAAGCAATATCTACACCTTTTAAAAATCCATCCTTATCGATACAATCTTTTTGCGGAGACACAGCAAATATATATCTTGAGCCTAAAAATTCTGCGATATCAGCAGCTTCTTTTACGACCGATAAAGATGATTCATTTTTTATAATACCCCCAAATAATGCAGACACTTTGAGTCCACTTTTATTAAAAAGCTTCTTAAATCCCTTTTGTCCAAGCTGTTTTATTCCCCAACGCCAATCTTTTTCATATAACTCTACACCATCGTAACCAGCTTTTTTAATATGTTCAAATGCCTTAGGTAACTCACTTCCATCATAAATTAGGGTACAATAGCTAAACATATCCTTCATATTCATTCACCACCGATAAACAAGGTTTTCTTAACCTTAGAAGATTCATATGCCTTAAAAGCAATTTCAAGGGTTTTCAAATTATCTTTAACGCTTGTAATTGGCTTAATTCCTTTTTTTATACATTCAATGAAATGTTTTTCTAGGCTTGTAAAACAACGCGCATAATAGTCTTTTGCGTCCATGTCGCGAATAATTTTCGTTCCATCTCTTAATGTAATTTCTAATCCCCCAGTTTCCTCCGTTCTATGTGGCGCTGCCCCTGCAGTACCATTAAAATATATACTACCTTTTTCTCCCTGAACAAAAGTAACGCTTGTTTGCTCCTGACCATTAGTACACCAAAGATCCTCAAGCACTGCAACAGTATCATTAAACTTTATTATTACTATACAAAGATCATCACCAATAACGTATGGACTTATGGAATCCACATATCCGTTTACAGACTGTGGCTCACCAAAGAAATATCTAAACACATCAATATAATGGCACCCTTGCTCTAACAGCATTAGTTTTTTAACATTTCTATAGAATGGCTGGTCTTCTACCAGCGGAATTCTATTTTCTTTACCCGTGGGAATATCAAAGCTTACTCTTTGCATTATGTTAGCATAGTACGGCCTTCCAATTATTCCTGAATCCAATTCCTTTTTAATTTGCTCATACCATGGGTGCCACCTATAAGATTGACAAACCATAGCTGTGCAACCAAATTTTTCACATTCATGTACAAGGTACTTGCCATCTTGAATATTGTCTACAAAAGGCTTCTCGATTAAAATGTATTTTGCATGCTTAATGCAATACGACATTATTGTCCTGTGTGTTTTTACTGGAGTTGCTATATCTATGATATCTAATTCTTCTTTATCAATCATTTCTATGTAATCCAAATATGTATTTTTTACCCCAAATTCTTGTGCTCTTGTTTCTAATCGTTCTGCATTTAAATCACAAAGCGCGACAACTTCTAAACCATTCTCCTGCCAGCCCCTTATGTGGGCATAAGAAATAAAACCACAACCAATTACACATACTTTTTTTTTCTTCATTATTGTTACCCTATATCCTTTCTACATTAAATTTAAAGTGTAAACATCACTTAAAAGTAATACATTTAAAGAAAAATTTACATTTTTTAGTGTATATACTTTTTTAAATGTTTTATTGATTTTTTCTAATTTTAGAATATTTTCCTGCACTTTAGCCCACCTCATAGGCAACTGCTCTTACCCATGCACCACCGCAATTTTTTAAATAAATTGGAAAACAGCTAAATAAGTAAGGCTTATTATCAATTAATCCCTCTGGTACATTTAATTCTTCAACAATAAATTTACCTGCTCCTAATAATATTTCATGAGGTGGTCTTCCTTTCTCGGGAGAACCCCAACCTCCTATACTTAAAGTATCTATGCCAACTCCTTTAATATCAACAAATGAAAGTAAAAATTCAGCACCTGTTTTATCTAAATAAGGCCAATTAAATAAATATTCTTTTGTTAGATCTCTCTTCTTACACCAACCTGTAACAATTATTGGTATTTCAATGTTCTTTAATATATTTTTGTATTTATTCAAATGTTTTGCAGTAATTGCTTCTCCGGGGGTTAAATTACGAAAATCTAAAAATAGTGATAAACCAGCGAAGGTTTCAATAGGAACTTGATCAACCGTTTTATTATCATTAAAAAAATGAAAAGGAACATCGATGTGTGTACCTGTATGTGTATTCATAGTTATTGTTTCAGCATTGAAACCATGTATCGAAGAATTATATTCCCTTAAAATAACAGGGGGTGTATAATCAGGCCATACTGGACATTGATGATAAATTGGTTGACTTAAGTCATAAATATTCAAAAAATTCATATTTTTTCCTCCTTATATAATATCATCAGACTAGACACTTTAAGTCTTAATACACCATTAAGAAAGGATCCTAAATCAGAAACACTGTGGTCATTGTCCCTTACGTAAAGATTGTCTGGTAGTAAAACAGAAGAAGAGTTACTCTTTTAAGGCATCAGAAACCAAGTTACATCGTTCTCAGCTTATCGCCAAGATGGGAACCTCCGAGTATCAAGAGTTAGCTAGAAAGAGAGCTGGGATAGAGGATATCCCTTCAGTACTAAGGAGAAGGTAGAAGATAGATCACCTGCCGGTAAGGGGATTAATACGTGTAAAGGTCTACTTAGGGTTTAAGATATCAGCCATAAATTGTAAAAGATTGATAAAAGGCTTGATGAATAGGACTATACCTGAGCTTTCTACTCTTTTATATAACCATCTATTTTCGCTATTTAGTTTTCAAAGGACCTATAGAGTTAAATTTGCTGCTAAAGTAAAATATGTTGTATTAAATAGTTGGTTTTTGGGAGATAATCATAATATTTATTCTCTTATTTTTTAAAATCTAATTTTCATTTTTCCATCATGATTAAAAGATAATTTTTCCCAATCTCCACATGCTTCAATCTTTTTACTATCTTTGATTTTATTCCAAGCTGCTTTTGAAACATATAAATATTCAAGATCTAATGTATTTTTCATTATTAGTAGTTTTAAATTACTTTGTTCTAAATTCCAACAAGTTTTTACTGCTATTTCAACGGCTTTTTTCTCTGTATCTGCAGTTATAGGTATTTTAGCACGGTTTAAGAAAGTGCAGGTTATAGCGTTAGCAAACATATCTTTATAATTTATCTTATTAACCAGCTGCTTGGTTGTAATATCTGCTAAACCAATCCCTAATGCATTACCATGAGATCCTTCTGAAATATCAAAAACTACTAATTTTTTAATATTAGGTTTTTCAATTTCTTTTTCTCCATTAATATACAGTCTTCCTATTACATTTGTATCAAATCCAGTTCCACTTATATTTTTGCCGATCTCCTGGACTATTACTACGTCCAGTTCGTCTAGTGGTAACATTGGCATTACTTCTTTAGATATTTTTAACAATTCACTATCAGTTCTAATTATATCCTCCGGTGAAACAAAAGACATTTTCATAGTTTGGTCATAACCATTTTCTAAAATACCTACACCTTGAATAATAGGAGCCTTTCTAATTATTAATTCTGCAGCCTGAGGAATAACATTTTTTAAGCCATATACTCCTAAAGAATGAATGGATTCGGCTCCTCTTTTCTTACCTAAGCCTATAGCTAAAATTTTAGACATCCCACTTTCAACAATATCACTTTTAAAATCTGTATGCATTTTAACTCTATTTAAAGCAATGATGCCATCTGCTTCCATCGCAACTTTGCTAAAATATATAGGTATCCTATCCTCCACCTTTCCAATTTGCACCACGTCCATAGAAGCCCTAATGGGAACACCCATTTCTTTTTCAGTTATACCATAAGAACTTAACATTTCTTTTTGTCCTTCACTATTAGCGCCTCCATGACTTCCCATTGCTGGTAAAATAAATGGTGAAGCATTGATATTTTTTAGTTCAGAAATAATTTGTTTTACGATTAATTTAATATTATTGATTCCTCTGCTACCCACAGTTATCCCGATTTTGTCACCTGGCTTTATTCTTTTCTTTAAATCAGATTTTTTAAAGCAGTGATGAATATATTCAGATAAATTGTCTATTTTTGTTTTATTAAAATTTTGTTTTATTTTCCTGACTTTAATATCTTCTATCATAAGCCCTCTACTTCTAAATAATGTCGCTATCCTTTTTTATCAAACACTTCATAATTTACTTTATAATTTCAATCAACATATAGGATTTATTTAACTCGCAAAATCAATAGCCATTTTGATAGCTTCTACCATACTTTCTTCATTAGCTCTACCTTCTCCAGCTTTACCAAAAGCAACTCCGTGATCAACTGAAGTACGAATAATGGGTAAACCGATCGTAACATTTACTCCACTCATCGTTGACCATTTATTAGTTTCTTTATTGTATTTAAATCCAATGACTTTCATAGGAATATGCCCTTGATCATGGTACATAACTACAGCAATGTCATATTGTCCACCTATCGTTTTAGAAAAAATCGTATCTGGAGGAATCGGTCCCTCAACATCTATCCCTTCTTTTTTAGCTTGAACTATCGCGGGAATTATTTCTTCAATTTCTTCTTTACCAAAAAGCCCTCCCTCTCCAGCATGAGGATTTAATCCAGCTACTCCAATTTTTGGATTTTTAATTCTTAAATCTTTCAATGCTTTATCAGCCAAATGAATAACTGTTAAAACCCTTTCCTTTTTTACTAAATCACATGCCTGACGTAAGGAAACATGTGTAGAAACATGAATTACTCTTAAATTTTCATCTGCTAACATCATGGCATAATTCTTTGTTTTAGTACGAGATGCAAATATCTCAGTATGGCCAGCATAAAGTGAACCAGCTGCTTTGATTGCTTCTTTATGAATAGGTCCAGTTACTACCGCATCTAATAAGCCCTCCATAGCTAAATCGATCCCCTTATAAATATAATCCAATGATGCCTGGCCTGCTTTAGCGCTTACTTTTCCATAATTAAATTCATCGAGTTTTATATTGTGCAAATCTATAAGATCTATTATTCCGAATTCTCCTTTTATCTCTTCTGTATTTTTAATAACGTTCAACTTTAAATTTGAAGGAATAAATTTTAGTGCATCATCTATAACAGATTTACTTCCAATAACTATTGGTTTTGATTTTCTATAAATCTCTTCATTGCCTAGCGCTTTTACTGCAATCTCTGCTCCTATACCTGCTGGATCTCCCATGGTAATACCAATAATTGGTCTTTTCATTGTAAAATATAATCTAGTCCACTATCAATGAATAATGAACCCTTCCTCCATTCTTAATAGTTTTTTAATTTATTAATTAAATTATATAAGGCATCTTCTTTGCCAAATCCCCCTGCTTTAGTTACAATGTTTAAATTATAATTTTTATAACTAGCGATAGCCAAAGGAATGCCTGGTAAAAGTTCATCTAAAATATTCATATTATATATGCCTAACTCTTTACAAACTCCTAAGGCTACATCTCCACCAGTTAAAATTAAATTCCTTACATAACTATTTTTTATTATTTTAGAAGTAAGTTCTCCAAGAAAAGTTTTAATCTTAATCTCTAATTCTCTAAAACCAATATTGTATTGCAACATCAGCTTTTTATTGATTAATTTCTCTTCATTGCAAATGGCATCAGTATGTATTACTAAATCGTGATTACCTTTTATAGCCTTAATACATTCAGCAGCATAATTATCTAAGATTCTGTCTTTATTAGAAAAAACCTGCTCTAAATCAATTTTTAACTCAGTAAAATTTACCCTATTTTTAAGATGCTTTATTTGCTCTTCCATTACAGAATGCCGCGAACCTGCAGCCACTATAACCGGACCTTTATTATTTTCAATCTTTATTTTGAGCTCTTCATTCTTATTATCTATACTAGGAAAATGTTTAGCTAAACCTGCGGATCCCGAAAATAAAACTGATTTATCAAACTTTAAGCCGCTAGCAAATATATCCTTTAAATGTTCCTCGTTAGTAGAGTCAATAACAATAATTTGATTTCCCTTTTGATATATATCATTGATCTTTTTTAAAATAGTTTCTTGTCCTCTACACACTTCTTTTAAATCTATCTGCCCTATGGAAAATTTTGTTTGCTTTTTCAATAAGAGTGGGATAAAAGAATTTTCTCTCTGATCTAAATTATTGGATGAGTATTCGCTTAACCCAAGGGGTTTCTGCTGTACAATAAGATATCCTCCCACAGTAATTCTTTGGTGAGAAGGAAAGCTGGGACTAAAAATACAAATATCTTTTTTTAAAATATTCATTATTTCTTCGATTTCATGACCTATATTACCTCTTAGAGTTGAGTCTACCTTTTTATAAATCATATCGCTTTTATTAATATTTAATTTTTTTAGGATATCCCTTAATATTTTTCTGGCAGTTTTACTTTCTAATTCGCGGGTCTCTGTATCCACTACAAAAACATCCAAATTATCAGGAATAATTATTGTTGATTGTTTATCGAATATTAATAACTTGGTATTATAACCTTTTTTGGCGAATTGTACTCCGGTATCGTTAGCACCGGTTAGATCATCCGCTATGACATAAATCATTTATTATCCCTCAGTAGTATAGTTTTTAATTTTATTAGAAATTTTAATAAATTATCTTCAACTTTATAATAAAAGCAACTTTCATGCCAAGTTTATTTCTACATAAGCGCTTATCTTCAATTCCCAAATAATTTAAAGCAATTTTTAAATATTAAAAATTATATTCTCATATATTAAATTTCTTTTTAAAATATAATTGTTTCATTATGAAACTTCTAAATAAATAAAAAATACCATTAATAAAACAAGGGGTATTTCTACCCAAAGCTAGAAGAATTTTTTTCACCAAAAAAACTACCCCAAAGAGTTCCCTTTAGTGTCAAGAACTTATGGGGGTTTTCTTATTCCCCTGATTGGAAATTTCTTCTCTTTCTCTTTCTGCTATCAACCTATCATCTATTATCTGTAACATCTCTTCTAATAATTCTTGACCGATCTTTCGGGTTAAGTCAAAGATTAATTGCTCCAGTTTTATCTATATTTTGGAAAACTTTTCTTTTTAAAACCCCTTACTAAGATTTTACTATTAGAGTCCCATTAAATTAAAAACTTATATTTTGTAAAATGTTTAGCAATTAACTGCTTCTTTTACTTTATTTATAAAATATTCTATATCCTCCTTTTCAATACCCCAATGAGTAACAAGTCTAAGCATAAGCATGCCGTTATTTACATCAGGCGGATTTATTTTAATTTCCCCTGTCATAGTAATTTTTTTATAAAATTCATGTAAGTCGATTAAAGAAGACGGAGTGCTAATATAAACCATATTAATTTGTACAGGGAATATATCTGTTTTTATACCTAATTTTGTTAATTTCTTAGCTAAAAATTTGGCATTTTCATGATCTTCAGCTAATCTATCAACCATATTTTTCAAAGCATAAACACCACAAGCTGCCATATACCCTATCTGCCTCCAACCTCCTCCTAACATTTGCTTAAAATATCGAGCGCGGCTTATAACCTCTTTTGAACCAACTAATAACCCACCAAATGGACCTGATAGCCCTTTAGATAAACAGAAACATAAGGTATCAGCATCTTTTGCTAATTCACTTGGTTTTACCCCCAATGCTACAGCAGCATTAAAAATACGTGCTCCATCTACGTGAATCTTAAGTCCATATTTATCAGCTATCTTCCTATATGCAGCCATTTGCTCTGGAGTTGTACAAGTACCCCAGGTATGAGCGTTTTCGACTACAAGCAACTTTGCTTCTGTAAAATCATAAAATATTGAATCTTTACGGGGGGTAGGAATAGCAGCTTCAATATCAGTAATATCCATAATTCCTAAAGGTGCCTTTATCAGTTTTGGTAATAATCCACCAACTACTGCCATATTGCTAACTTCATGAAAAGGTAAATGAGTTGCAGCTTCCGCTATTACAACATCACCTCTATTGGTTAGAGATAACAGCGCTACTATATTGCCCATTGTTCCACTAGCTGTAAATATGGCAGCCTCCTTACCCATTATTTCACATGTCAAATCCAAAAGTTCATTAAGAGTAGGGTCATCATTATATTCTTCATTCCCGACCTTCGCTTCTACCATGGCTTTCAACATCCCTTCAGGTTGTAATGTACAGGTGTCACTTCTAAAATCAATTAATCTTCTCATCTTTTTTTAAATACTCCTTAATTAAAATTTTTATAAATTAATTTATAAATAATAACTTTGTTCTAATCGCAGTAATTTGATATTTTACCTTGGGTCTCCATACGCACAATTATTATTTCGTGCGTATGGAGACCAATATTACAACTTAGGTATATAACCTAAGTGTAAAAGAAAAATACTTACTTGGACTCTACTTTATCTCTGTATAATCAATTATCTGTTCTGGTGCACTACCAAGCCATTTGATGTATAGTCTTTTGTTTTCTCCATACGCGTTAAATTCGTGGAAAAAGAGATTGCACCAATTCCACCATTTGAAATCCCCATAAGCTACTGCAGCCGCAATTTCTTCTGTACCAAGTATTCCTGGCACGTTTTTAAATTTTTCAGGATTCGCCGCCTCTTGGACAGCAGCTGCTATGGCGTCATTACCCATAACATCAATTAATCCTTTGCCCAAGGCTAGATATGCATCTGGAACAGTTTCAAATCTCATCACTTGTGCATTCGGAAAAAGTTTTGCTGCCCATTGTTCTGCCATTCCTCCTCTATCGATCCCAACCTTCAACTTAGCTTCATTTGCTTGCAGATCTTCCAGTGTTTTGTACGGACTATCTGGTCTAACTATTAATTTAAATCCACTCATGTAATAGGGAACATCCATATAAGCAACACTTTTGGCTCTTTCGAGGTTACGCGTAAGACCAGCAATAATAATATCGGCTTTCTTTGCTTGTAATGTAGGGATACGTGTTGCACCACCCATACATTCCACGACCTCAAGCTTTACCCCAAGTTTCTCCGCTAGTAACATTGCCATATCGTATTCATATCCAGTAGGTTCTCCTTTTTCGTTCCTAAATGCCATTGGATACGCTACTAGAACCATAGCGACCCGAACGGATCCCCTTTTAAGAATCTCGTCCAGAACACTTACTTCCTGCGTAAAGGCTCCCATTATCAAAGAAGCTAACAAAATAGCTATTATTAACAAGCATCCTACTAACTTTTTATTAGTAATCATTTCAAAAACTCCTCCTTATTTTCCTTATATTTAATAAATTATTAACATAAACGTTTCACATGTTCTACAACTTTTCTTACTCGATACAATTCATTTTTCTGTGGAAAGCTCTCAAAAGAGATATTAATCCTTCAGCATTTTTCTTTTGGGAAACTCTCTTTCATCCCAGCTGACAAGTTTCCACTGTATTTTTTTACATTTTTCTACACCTCCTTCTTTTTATATTTGATGTCCTTTTTTGGATCTTTTCTTGTCTAGACTCTGACTTTTCATCACCTCTTTCCGCGATACTATTCCCATACTTCTTCTTACCTGGTAGCTCTTTTTCATTTCTCAAAGTTACAAATCTATCTTCGTTTTTATAAATTAAGTAAGTATATGCCGTAGAAATTCTTTTGTTCTTTCCTGTTTAGGATTTAAAAATAATTCTTGGGGAGTTCCTTCTTCTAAAATCACTCCCTCATCTAAAAAAATAACCTTATTCGCCACACTTTTTGCGAATCCCATCTCATGAGTCACCACAATCATGGTCATGCCTTTTTGCGTAAGGCTAATCATTGCATCCAAAACCTCTTTGATCATCTCCGGATCTAAAGCAGATGTTGGCTCATCAAATAACATTATCATTGGATCCATCGCTAAAGATCTAGCAATAGCTACTCTTTGTTTTTGACCCCCGGATAAAGATATAGGGTAGGATTTTGTTTTATCGGATACACCCATCTGATTTAATAACTCGATCGCCCTTTGTTCAGCTTCTACTTTACTTAACCCTTTTACTTGTCTCGGAGCAAGGGTAATATTTTCTATTGCAGTTAAGTGGGGAAATAGATTGAAGTTTTGAAATACTATCCCCACCCGCTTTCTTACCTCCCTAACAGATTTTCTATTATTGGTGTCCAGAGAAATTCCATCTATAGTTATTGTACCTTTCTGGAAGGTTTCAAGGCCATTAATACAACGTATTAAGGTACTCTTTCCCGAACCACTTACTCCACATATTACTACTACCTCACCTTTATTTATAGAAACATCAATTCCCTTCAAAACATGCAAATCCCCATACCATTTTTGAAGACATTGAATTATTATCATTGCTTCGCTTTTCATATCCATAAATATATTCAATCTCCTTTGAAAAATTATAATAATTTATTTATTTACATCTTTGATTTCGAGTCTTTTTTCCAGATAACTACCCAGTCTCGACAACCCATAGCACATTACGAAATAGATTGCAGCCGTTACACCCAGCACGTCAAAAGCTGAATATGTTATACTTCTAATCATAGCAGCCAACCTTGTTATCTCTACAAACCCAACTACTGAACCTAAAGATGAGGCTTTTAATTTACCCACGAATTCGCTTATCAAGGGTGGTATTGCAATTCTAAATGCTTGCGGTAATATCACGTATCTAAGTGATTTTAAGTGGGATAATCCCAACGAATATGAAGCTTCCCATTGTCCTTTCATTATCCCTCCAATGGCAGATTTAAAGATTTCTGCTATATAAGCCGAACTATTGAGAGTTATGACAATAGTTACGACTACTTGAGCAGAAACCTGCAGATTAAAAAAAATAGGCAGCCCATAATAGAACAGAAACAATTGTATAAGAAGAGGGGAATCTCGAAATAGTTCAATATAAATTAATGATAACATATTTAGAATTTTCATCTTAGAAATTCGCATTAAGGAGATAAAAAATCCCAGTACGCAACCTAGTATAATCCCTAATGTGCAGACTTTCAAACTAACTACTGCACCTTTAAGTAATAACAATACATACATCGGAGTCATAATCAGAAAATTCCTCCTTTACTCTAGCTCGCTTGGCTTCAGAAAAATTCTTTTGATTATTCTAAGAATTAACGATACGCTTAAGGACAAAGATAAATAAATAATGAGCAGGATTATGAATATCTCGATAGCTCTAGCCTTATTTACAGCTATATTCATCCCAAAGTACGTCAATTCCATACAAGTAATTACTGATACAACAGAAGAACCCAAAACAATATCTACGGCTTGATTACCTAGCGCTGTCCAGACTATTCTCATTACGTAAGGAATTATAATAAAACGATACATCTGAAATTTAGATAGTCCTAGCGACTGAGCTGAATCTATTTGCTCTTTTGCTATCGCCTTAAGTCCACCTCTTATAATCTCTGCTTCAAATGCCGCAGAATTCAAGGTCAACGCAATCACGCCAGCTACAAAGGGTGTAAAGTTTATCCCTATATCAACGTAAAAGACGATGTAAATTATAATCAGAAGGGGCACATTGCGGAAAAATTCTATATAACCAGATGCAAATGCAGATAACAATTTATTCTTGGAAATTCTAGATATTGCTATTATTATTCCTAAAATCAACGAGAAGAACATAGTCAAAATACTTAATTCTAATGTAACCCACAATCCACTAAGCAGCATATAATTGTATTTTAGCACCTGTCCGAATTGCAGTATATACATATCGCATCAAACCTCCATCAGTATTTTACTTTGCTAACACTTGATTCTCCGCATATTTCCGAAAAAACCTCTATTAACCTACGCGCCACTATTTTCTCTTCCCCATCACGTAGCATTTGGGGGTTAAGGGCAATACCTCTCTTAGGCCAGGGATTCACTGCTATCCCAGGATTTCCCTTTTGGAGTATATCAATCACTTGCTCTTTTTTTAATCTCCGTTCTTCCTCATCCCAGATTATATAGGCTTTAGGAATACAGACAGGACTCATACCATATAAGGAGATATTTGGAAATCCCCGTTTTACACTCACACAAGATAGTTTAGATAAGCTTTCTACCCAATAATCTACTTGCTTACTCCATTTTTCCATTTCTGCATCAAAGTCTTGACTTAAATAAATTTCTAATGCTTTCACTAAACCTACTATCGTTTCTTTACTTACTTTCATTGATCTGCCAATACTATTATTGGGACAACTATTAAGAGCACAAGCTTCAATTAGATCTTTCCGCCCTATAATAAGCCCAGAATTTTGAGGACCCCGAATATCCTTTCCTCCGCTGAATCCTACTAGGTCTACTCCCATCTTTGTAAATCTGTGAAGGTTACTAACGGGAGGAAGTTCTGACGCTGCATCAACAAGAACAGGAACTTTCTTATAGTGTGCAATTTTTATTATATCTATTAAAGGTAAAGAGCCCCTTGTTGTTTCGCTGTCAGCAAAATAAAAAACAGCCGCAGTCTGGTCATTGATTGCTTGTTCAAGTTCCCATAAAAATGAAGATCTTGCTTGACCAATCTCAACTATTTTGCCTCCCGCTTGTCTAATCTGTTGCTCGTAGAAGCAATAATGAGCTCTTAGAATTATCACCTCATTTCTCATGCCCTTCGTATCAGGCAAGCATCTAATTTTCGCGGGATCCTTACCTGCTATACATGCTGCTGTGGAAATTACCACAGCAGCAGCTCCACCAGAGGTTATAAAAGCTGATTCGACACCGATCATATCAGCGATTTTTTGTCCTGCTTTCTTAAGAAGATCATCCAAATCTACATAGGCGTCAGAAGCGCTTTTCATAGCTTCAAGCACTTCGAGAGGCATAATAGAACCACCGATTATTGTAGCATTACCCCAAGCATTAATAAGCTGCGTTACGCCTAACTTTTCATATAAATTAACCATATATATATCCCACTTTCTAAGTCCTTTAATGTCTATAAATTCCCTCTTAAAAATTTTAATTTCCTTTCATTTCATTCTCTGACAATTTAAATAAATTTGCCTAAACACATTCCTCCATGTAAAGAGTCACCCTATATATTAGTAATAACCAGTACTTTTGCACCTAAATTAGTATTTCAGAACTAATGCCGGTAGTTTTTAGAATTTTTACATAAAGTTCCATGAGATGATTAAAATCAAATTAATAGCAATAAAAACTCCTTACATTTTCTATATTATTCTTCTTTTGGTAATAACCTATAATAAGGAGGTATCACCTCTTCTTTTAATGGTAATTCGACCCAGCTATTAGTTTCCATTGATTTATAAACTGCACACATGACTTCTATTGCTCTGGCGCCATCTTCACCAGATACTAATGGTTCTTTATCGTTTATCAGGCAATCCATAAAATGTTTGGTCATATTCTCATAATTATTAGGATATTTGGGAGGTATTATCGGAACCCATCGTTTCTCTACCGGACGATTAATGATGTCCTCCACCCAAAATTTTTGAGGCCAGCGATAGTTTTTGATAATTTCAGGAAGATCCTCAAAATTGTAGTCTTTATTTGTATACACTGCCATAGGCACACTCTGAAAAGGGTTGGTACCATCTGTCGAGGTATAAATTGTACCTTCTGTACCATATAGTTCCGTTACATTAGCACTAACAGGTGAAAAACGATTACAGCTAATACAACCATAACTGTTATTTTCCATTTCCAAGAGGATCCATACGGTATCATCACATTTTGTATAAGACTCAGGGAAGGCTAATCTTTTCGCTATTCCGACAGTACGCTTTACTTTACTATCCATCAACCAAGTTAATAAATCAATGGCATGAGCACCTGTATCAGGTAGAGCTGCCCCTCCGGCAATTTCAGCTCTAAGACGAAAATCAGTCTCTGCGACATTATTTTGATAAAGATGCCAATGCTCATGTAAAGAGGACCGCGCCATTAGCACCTTACCAATTACTCCTTGTTCAATTAATTCTTTTGCCCATTTGTTTTGAGTCCAAAATCTCCTGTCACATCCTACCATTAGTTTTACTTTATATTTTTTACATGCATTTACAATATCCCAAGCTTCAAAATTAGTTACTGCTAAAGGCTTTTCTACAACAATATGCAAACCAGCCTTTGCAGCAGCAACTGCCTGATTTCGGTGTACATTGTTAGGAGTAGCAATAATTACTGCATCTAATGCATCGCATTTTTCAAACATTTCCTTATAATCTGTAAACCAATATTTAGCTCCCCATTTTTGAGCAGTACTTTTAGCAGTTTCTTCATTGATATCGCAACAAGCAATAAGCTCTGCTCCTTCTGTTTTTTTGATAGAGGGAAAATGAGCAATTTTAGCAATACTTCCACAACCTAAAACAGCAAAGCCTAAACATTTTTTCATAATTATTACTCCTTTTTTATTTTTTAACTTAATTTTATTCCATTATGTTTTAATATATTTTCTACATCTTCCCTTGTAGGCATTCTTTCTAACAAGACTCCTCCAGTTCTTTTTATAACATAATTTGCCACGGCAGAACCATAATAAGCTGAAAATTCTATTTGACGGGAATGTAAATATTCAACTAAAAAACCAGCGGTGAATGCGTCTCCGGCACCAGTACGATCTATTACTTCTTTTTCACCGTTAAAAGCGGGTATTTTATACCTTTTTTCTTTTGTAGCAACAAACACGCCTTTTAAACCTTTGGTTATTAATACATTTTTTACACCCCAGCTTAAAAATATATCTACAACCTCTTCATCGCTTCTATCTCCGAGCAATAGCCGGCAATCTTCATCGCTTGCCTTTACTACTTCAAAATTAGCTATATAGGATTTTAGCAAGGTAGGTCTTTTTTTCTCTTCCTCCGAAGGGTGCGTCTGTCCATGAGCTCCTCCGTACCCTCCTAAATCTATAGCTAAAGGGATACCTAAATCTTTTAATCTTGTGATTACATCTAAGGGTACTTCATAATCCATTGTGCATATATATGCTAATTGGCAGTTTAAATATTCCTTTGGTATATCTTCAAAACTAATTATTGGGGCTTTCTGAGGATATTCTATTCGTTTATTTCCGGAATCTAAATATATTAACTTACTTAAAGTTGTTTTTTCGCCTTCTATCTTGATTCCTTTTTTGTCTGCTACTACTTGAAAAATGGGAGAAAGCAGGTGGTTAGGCACATCTTTGCCTGCTCGAGTAACAACAACAACTTTTGCGCCTAACTTACCTGCAATAACTGAGGAATAAGCTACAGGACTGCCTAAGACAGGACCCTCTATTCTATCTGGGAAATAAATCATTTCCTTAACGATATGACCCAGGATTACTATATCGTAGCTCATCTTAAAATTTCCTTTACAGTTTATTAATCTTTTCTTTTCCCGGTAATAAATTGCTCAAGCATTTCTTTTGCAGTTTTATCATTATATTGGACAGGAGGATGTTTAGCTAAAAACGCACAAGCAGAAGTCAATATTCCGCTTACACCTCGATCCAATGCTATTTTACAGTAACGTACAGCATCAGCAATAACCCCTCCGAAATTAGGACTATCTTCAACTTCTAATTTTGCCTCAAAGAGCAAAGGAGCTCCGCTATAATTACGCCCTTCAATTTTGAAAATAGCGGTTTTGCGATCTCCCATATTCGAAATAAATGAAAATCCTGTAGAAACATGGGCATCGTAAGGTATTGCAGTTGTCAAGGCTTCTGTTTTAGTTTTTATTTTGGATTCTCCTCTGTTTACTAAATTACAAAAATCAGTATTCCCGGCATAATTCAATTGGTACATTTTTGTAATATGAATCCCTCTATCTTTGAATAATTCAATTAAGGCTCTATTTATAATTGTAGCACCGATCTGACTTTTGACATCATCACCTATTAATGGAGAACCTGATTTCTCTGCAGCTTCAACATACCCCTCATTTCCACTTACAATTAATTCAGGCATTCCATTGATATATCCTATTCCTAATTTCTTAATAGCAATATCCGCATAAAACCTTGCTGCTTTTGCTGATCCGGTTGGCAAAAAATTCAATAAAATTTCAGTATCTGAATCTTGTAGTGCTTTCTCAACATCTACGGGATTTTCTTTTGCAGCTACCACAAATTTTGCTAAATGAGGTGGGTTTCCGTCTAATACTGGTCCCATTTTTACTTCAACACCTAAATTTGGAACCTGAATATCTGGACACCTATAAGCTATATTTGGAGAAGCGAACATCGCTTCAGATAAATCTTTACCAACTTTTAATTCATTAATATCAAAGGCAGCTACTACTTCTATGTCATTTATGCTATATCCGCCAATCATGTTATTCATTAACCCAATATCTGTATTATTTTCCTTGTAAAATTTTAATCCCTGAACAAATGAACTCGAACAATTTCCGACTCCGACAATTGCAACTTTAATTTTTGACATCCTTATCCTCCTCACTAATATTTTATTATTCTTTTATAATCATTAATACAAATAAAATCATAGTGCACTTTTGTTCATTTGTGATATTATGTACTTTATATTACAATATATTAAAGATTTATTTTTGTCAAATTTTTTTTGAATTAGTAAGTGCCAATTCTTTGGGGTTATTAAAAAAATATTCTCTGGTTTTGTGAAGACCCTGCTAAGCAAATAAAATAAATACTCACTTAGCAGGGTAGAACTACCTCTAGTTATGATTATGGTGAAATATTTTAGTAAATAAATAGATTTATTCATATTCTATTTAGATTATGATAATATATATAATACTTATTCTTTATTCCTTTATTATTATTTTGTTTTAGTATCTAATTCTACCCTAAATGTTTGTGGAATTGATCAGCTTTAGTGCACGGATATCATCTATATCAAGATACTTACTATCAATACACTAACTATGTTTATGGGAAGCAGAAATATCAATAATCTTATTCGTCATATTCAGATAGAGGTATTCAAATACTTATCAAGAATACGTGAATATTCTAAAAGATTATGGTATCAGAATACGTATGTCAGCCGAAGGCAATCCTAATGATAATGCCTTCGCCAAATTATTCTTTAAAACTATAAAGCAGGAAAAGATGTATCGACTAAGAATATAGGATCCTTTCTTATGTTGCAGAAATGATTCCTTATTTTATTGAAGATGTATATAAGCAAGAAAGTAAGGGTGGCCAGAAAAAGAAAAATAGCTACTTCCGGTATATTCAAGATAGGAGTAAAACTTTCTATTCCAAACATACCTAAATTAGTTAGAGTAAAAGTCCCTCCCTCCATTTCTTCTAATTGGATACTCCCATCTAAACAGGCCT
>Ga0315284_10001848_pt1 | contig 30205 bp, 23 predicted proteins | sample YL17G09_16_MG_FD_203696 | JGI IMG/M metagenome (GOLD analysis project Ga0315284, IMG submission 203696) | Sediment microbial communities from Yellowstone Lake, YNP, Wyoming, USA - YL17G09_16 | ecosystem: Environmental > Aquatic > Freshwater > Lake > Sediment | place: USA: Wyoming | collected...
CGGCCACCCCTTCGGCCAACCGCCAAAAATCACTGATTTCTCGCCCAAAATCCCCCTCTCGGCGACGAATACCTCCTGTCGGGCGCCGCTGTGAGCATCCGACCGTGTTCGCCTCCTCGCGGAGCCGCCCACGTCGTTCTTTGACAATGGCATACCGCCTCCTCCGAGCTCTTCCGATCTCTTACCCCATACCCCTCTCCCCCTCGTGCCCGCCCCCCCCCAAAAAAATCGCATTTTTCGGCCAAAATGCCCCCGCCGGCGACGAATACTCTATGGATAGCGGACCGGCCGCCCCTCCTTCTTTTGTTCGGAGGAGACGTTCTTTGACAATTGAATAACGCCTCATCCGCGTTGCGCCCACAGGCGTGGCGGCCCTGATTCCCCTTCGTCGCCTCGTCGCTCCGTCCTTCCTCATTCATTCGGCCCTCGGCACTCGCCATCCCCCTCGTTTCAGGGTCAAACCGGGGTCCTTTCGGGGTCGTTTGGGGGTCGTTTTGGGGTCGGTTTAGGGTCGTTTGGGGGTCGATTTGGGGTCGTTTGGGGGTCGGTTTAGGGTCGGTTTAGGGTCGGTTTTTACAAACCCCTCGGCCAGCAACTCCCGGCCCGGCCAGCACCTACCCGTTTTCACCCCCCCCAAAAACGCGAAATTCGCCCGCCGCCCTGTCGCGCAGCGCAACATCACGCCACGAGCCGGCAAACCACGACCGGCCCCCACCCCCCGGGGACCCCGGCAATGCCTACCCCACGCACTTGGCTATGAAGTCCACCGCGCTCCCGACCGTCTTGACCTTCAAAGCGGCGTCGTTGTCCATCTCGATGCCAAACTCGGCCTCAAACGCCGCGACGAGCTGCACCGACTGCACGCTCTCCGCTCCCAGATCGAACACAAAATGGCACTCGGGCTTCACCAGTTCGGCCTCAACGTTGAGCACCTGGCAAACCACCTGTTTCACTCGCTGCTCGATTTCGCTCCTGTCCATAAAACTCTCCATTATGCGGGGTAAGATGTGGAATTCACGAAGCGCGCAGCCTGATCCGAACATCGGCGACGGCATTGCCGACGCCGGCCGGTCCGGCAATCAACGGATTCACGTCCATCTCAATGATGCGGTCGAAATCAGCCGCGAGCTGGCTCAGCCGAACCAGGCATTGCTCGATGCCTGCCAGATCGGCTTCAGCGCCGCCACGAACGCCCGCCAAAAGCTGCGATGCTTTCACGCGACGCAGCATGCGCGCCGCGGCGGGAAGATCCAGCGGCGCCAGGCCAAACGTGACATCCTTGAAGATCTCGACGTAGATGCCGCCGAAACCGAACATCATCACAGGCCCGAACGAGGGATCGCGCTCGGCGCCGATGATCAGTTCGTGCCCAGGGGGGATCATGCGGCGGACCAGCAGGCCGTCGATCCTCGCATCAGGGATGGCGGCGCCAATGTGACGAAGCATCTGGTCAGCGGCCCGCCGAAGAGCGCCGGCGTCGGGCAGGTTCAGTGCGATCGCCTTTGCCTCGGACTTGTGGATGATCTGAGGGCTCACCGCGCGAAGCACCACGGGGTACCCGATCTCCGCGGCATACCGGACCGCTTCGTCGACGCCCGAGCACAGGCGATTGGGGGGGACAGGAAACCCGTATGCCGCGAGAACGGCCAACGCCTGATCCTCCCGGAGATAACCCTCGGGGGCGCGGTCGATGATGGCCTTGGCGGCCGCGTGGTCCGTCGGCAGCCGGTCGGTCTTCTGCGGGAGATCCTCTCGCCACTGCCGGATTCTCTGCACGTCGGCCATCGCGCGGCACGCCCACTCCGGCAGAATGTAGTGGGGAATGTGCGCCTCCTGAAGCATCCGCACGCCGGGCACGACATCCGTGGCCCCCATGAATGAACAGGCCATCGGCTTGGTCGCGTGCTCGTGTACCTTGCAGACGCCTTTTGCGATCTCCTCGATGTCCGTCATCGACTGGGGTGTGAGGATCACGAGAACCTGATCGACATTGGGATCGGCCAGGACGGCGTCGAGTGCGGCCATGTAGCGGTCAGCACGCGCATCGCCGATGACATCCACGGGATTCTTGATATTGGCGGCAGCGGGGAGCGCGGCCTTGAGCTTGGCGGTCGTTGGCGGCTCGAAACGCGCAATGGATAGGCCGGCGCGAACCGCGGCATCGGTGGCCATGACGCCCGGGCCGCCGGCGTTGGTGACGATGGCCAGGCGGTCTCCTCGCGGCATCGGCTGATAGGCGTACATGATGGCGGAGTTGAACAACTCCTCGATGCTGGCAACGCGGACGATGCCGGCGTCGCGGAAGATGTCGTCGCAGATGACATCCTCGCCGGCCAGAGACCCGGTGTGGCTGGCGGCGGCATGGGCGCCCTCGGCAGTTCGGCCTGACTTGATGGCAAGGATAGGCTTGGGATTCTGGCCGCGCGTCACCCGGCGGGCGGCCTCGACGAGTGCGCGGCCATTGGTGATCTCCTCAAGATACAGAAGGATGACATCGGTCTGATCGTCGTTGTGGAGGTAATCGAGCAGATCGACCTCACTGACGCCGGCCTTGTTGCCGAAGCTGACGAACTTCGAGAATCCGATGGCTTTATCGCGGGCGTAGTCAAGGACGGCGGTGCAGAGGGCGCCGGATTGGCTGAGGAATGCGATACGCCCGGCGTCGGGCATTTTCCGCGCGAACGATGCGTTGAGGCGGACGGCGGGATCGGTGTTGATCACGCCGAGGCAGTTGGGGCCGATGAGCGAGATGCCGTACTTAGCGCAGGTGGCTTTGACGCGTTGTTCGCGTTCGGCGCCTTCGGGGCCGGCCTCGCGGAAGCCGGCGGAGATGATAATGGCGGCCCTGATGCCCATCTGCCCGCACTGTTCGAGGGCGCGCTCGACGACCTCGGCGGGAAAGACGATGACGGCGAGGTCCACCTTATCGGGGACGTCGGTGACATAGCGGTAGGCCTTCACCGCGCAGATGTTGGCCTTTCCGGGGGCGACGGGTGAGAGGGTGCCGCGGTAGCCGCTGAGGAGCATGTTGTGGAAGATGTCGTAGGGCACCGTGCCGGGGGAGGCATTGGCGCCGACGACGACCGCACTTTTGGGGTTGAAGATGAAGTCGAGCGGGTGGCGCTCGGCCGGGCAGCCCGCGGGGGACGGCTTGCTCAGTTGTTTGGCTGTCATGGTCATATGCACTTGCTCCGGTTCCAGGGGTTACCTGTGCAGAAAAGCCCGTCGGGCGCGGCGGACGGCTTCGTCGCGTTGGGGCGCGGTGAGTTGGAAAATCGCATCCCACATGGCGAGATCGGCCTCGGTCCACAGCATCTTGCGGCGGCTCATGGCGGCCTGGGCGGTCTCGTAGAGTTTACCTTTGCCGAAGCCTTTAGTGACGGCGCCTTCGAGCAGCCAGCAGAACTCGGGGATGTACTTGGGGAGGGGCTTGCCGGTGGCCATGATCAGAGACATGCCGCCGACGTAGGCGCCGGTGTTGAGGAGCGTGCCGATCGAGGTTTTGGCGTGATCGCCGATCAGCGCGCCGACCTTGACGGAGCCGGTGCTGACGGGGGTGCGGCCATCCAGGATGACGTCGACGGCGCCATAGTCATTTTTCAGATCGCTGTTGGTGGTCAGCGCACCGAGGTTGACCCACTGGCCGACGTAGGCGTGGCCGAGGAATCCGTCGTGGTACTTGTTGGAGTATCCCTGGATGATGGATTCTTCGATTTCGCCGCCGATGCGGCACATGGGGCCGATGGAATTTCCCTCGCGGCACTTGGCGCCGAGGAGGATGGACTTTTTGCCGACATAGCAGGGCCCTTCGATGCGGGTGAAGGGGTGGACTTCGACGTCCTCGTCGAGATAGATGGGGCCATGCTCGGCATCGAGGACGACCATGGGATGGATGTGAGCGCCGGGTGCGATGTAGACGTCTTTGAGGTTGCCACGGATGGCATTGGGCTGTTCGACGGCGCCCTCGATGCCGCTGCGGGAGGCGGTCTTGAAGTCCACGGCGATCTGCTGGGGGCTAGCGAGGATGAGGTCCCAGAGATAGCCCCAGAGAGGGAGGTCGACGGTCCGGGGCGCGAGTTTGGTCGCCGAAAACTCCAGAAGGGCATCCAAGGAACTGGCCTCAGCTCGGGGTGAGTCTGCCTGTCGAAGCCACACATATAAGACCTCGCCGCTGGGCGCGACGGCGGCATGGCTGGGACCGGCGCGGTCGATCTTGGCGACGGCGTCAGCTTTGAGGCGGGCGTTCAACAGGAGGAGGTCATCGCCGGCCAGGCTTGCGGGGTCGTTGACCGCCCAGCTCGTCGGGCCGCGATAGGCTTGGGCCATGTAGTGCGGCACGAAGCATGCGACGTCCGTGGCGGCGCATGCGGCGACGAGTTTCTCGCCGAGCGAGGTCATGCCACATCGCAGGTCGAAGATCGGACGGCTCAGCGCCGCCGGGTAGAACCGGCGGCGCTCATCAGTTTCGCGGTCAAAGAGGATCAGTCGCATATGGCTGCTCCACGAGAATGGTAGTCAACGGCCGCGGCAAGGCGATGCGTGCGGGGGCGTCGGATCATGTTGTCAGACTGCCGGCGCGCCGGGCTTCTTTTTCTGAATCCAGTCATAGTACTCGCGCATCTTGAGTTGGCTGGCCGCCTCTTCGTCGATGAAGACTTTGGTGACGGGGTGCAGTTGCAGGGCGCTGGCGGTGACCATGCCTGTCACGGGCCCCTCGACGGTTGCGGCGATGGCCGCGGCTTTGTTTTTGCCGTTGGCCAGGAGCATGCATCGGCGCGCATCGAGGATGGTTCCGACGCCCATGGTGATGGCGTAGATGGGGACTTCGTCGCGGTTCTTGAAGAAGCGTGCATTGTCGTCGATGGTGGGTTTGGCGAGGGTTTTGAGTCGAGTGCGTGAGCTGAGGCTGCTGGTGGGTTCATTGAACCCGATGTGGCCGTCGGAGCCGACGCCCAGGATCTGGAGATCGATGCCGCCGAGTTCGGCGATGCGTTGTTCGTACCATTCACAGAACGCGCGGTAGTTGTTGGTGGTGCCGGAAGGGATGTGGATATTCTGCGGGGGGATGTTGACATGCTTGAAGAAGTTTTCGTGCATGAAGTAGTGATAGCTCTGGGGGTGGGTAATGGGGAGGCCGACGTATTCATCGAGGTTGAAGGTGGTGGCGCGAGAGAAGTCGAGCTCGCCTTTCTTGTGCATGCGAGCCAGCTCCTTGTACAGGCCGAGCGGCGTGGTTCCCGTGGGCAGACCGAGCACGGCGTTGGGTTTGGCGTTGAGGACGTTGGCGACCTCGATAGCCGCAGCGCGGCTCATATCATCGAAGGTCTTTGAGATGATGACTTCCATAGGACTCTCCTTCCAGGTGAGATTTGTTTCATCGGACCAGCGACCCGGACCGTCCGGGTCGGGACATGGGCCGCCTGTGATTGAGCGCCGAAGCGGGCAGCCCGAAATCGCATGGCTCGTTGCGCGAGCCGCGATAGATTGCCGCAAGGACGAGCCAGGCGCCGGCCTCGGCGAAGCTGACCTTGGGCCGATCCCACAAGTCGATGCGGACGCGATCAGCGAGGGGAGAGAGCAGTTGGCGTCGGATAGCCAGCATCAGGTGATTGATGAAAGTGAGGCACTCCGTGAGGCGGCCGGTGAGCACGACCCGATTGGGCCGGACGAGGTTGATCGCGTTAGCGATGCCGGAAGCGAGGTAGCGCGTGATCTGCACAACTGCCGGGTCGTCGGGCTCGGCGCCGCGCAAGTGCTCATGGAGATCGGCCCTGTTAGCACCGGTGATGCGTCGGAGGAACGAGGAACTGCAGACGCGCTCGAGGCACCCTGTCTGGCCGCAGTAGCAGCGGTCGGTCTCGATGGGGAAGCGGGTATGGCCGATCTCATTGCCCCCGGCGATGCAGCCGCGGTTGGGCCTGCCATCGATGAGCAGGGCTGCGCCGATGGCGCCGTCGCGCAGTTCGACGAGCAGGACGTCCTCATCGAGGGGGCCATCCTGGCTCAGCAGCCAGTATGCTGCCTGGGCGTGCATGTCGTTCTCGATGAGCATGGGGCAGTTTCCCGCCGCAGCGAAGATGGGCTGGAGGCTCGTTGGGGACTGCTTGTGGGTGGCGGAGCTGGTGAGGATGGACCGGGTATGGGGATCGATGAATCCGGTGGTGCTGACGCCGATCGCCAGCGTCCGGTCCGTTCCGAAGCTTCTGAGGAGTTCGCAGGCGGCGGCGACGAGGGCCCGTGCGGAGCGTGTCCTTCGTTCCCGGACGCCCCCAAGGCGATGCCCGTGGAGGTTGAGCGTGCAGGCAGTGACGCGGCCCGGCTCGAAGGCCATGCCCAGGACCCGCCTGCCGTCGGGATCGATCTCCAGAGGCCGATGCGGCCGGCCGGGGCCGGTGTTGTACCCTTGCCTCTGGCGCAACAGCCGACCATGGAGCATCCGCGCGGCGAGATCGCCGACCGTATTGGGGCGCAGCCCCATGTGCTGGTGGAGATCGCGGCGGCTGAGCGGACCAAAGCGCCGGATCAGCATGAGCACATCCGATTCCCGCGGCGTGACGATTTCCATTTAGTGGCCATTGTGTTATCAATTGCCCTAGAAAGCAAGATGCATAGCGCGGGAAAATCGGGGAATAGGCTGTCATACGGCGGGCGACCGGGCCCATTACCGCGAAGGCTTTAGTAACAGCTTTGTTAGTCATTGGGCATGGAGCAGTGCCGGCGGCATGACGAGCGCCCCAAGCCCCAAGCGGATGCTCGATGGCGCAAAACGGCCGGGCGAATCGTTCGTGCGGTCTGGCGGGCGGGTGCGCGTGTTGCAGGGGGCGGATCATACGCCGGACGACGCGTGGCTGCGGATCGCGTCACGGAGTTGGCGCGCGTCCGTGCCGGCAAGGCGCAGCAGGACTTGTTGCCAGCGATAGGCGAAGCTGCCGGCCTCGTTGCGGGGGCGCTGGTTGAAGAGGGTGTCAAAGCCCTGTTTGCGCTTGCGGTATTCCTGCTGGATCTCGAGGAAGCGCTCGACGAAAGCTTCGACGTAGGCGTCGGCGAAGATCGCGGGGTTGGCGAGGAAAGGGGCGCGGCTGGTGACGGGCCGCGCGTAGTCGGGCGCGAAGCGGGTGAGGTCGCCCTGGTACTCACCGAATGTGCCGGTGGGATCGGCGACGATGATGTCGAGCGGCATGCCGGCCTGGTTCTCGACAACGACCTCATCGCCATCGTCGAAAACGCGGTTTCCGTTGAGGTCGGTTCTTCCGACGATGAGATTAGGCGCGGCGGCGCGGCCCAGGAGGCGCGCGAATTGCAGGGCGAACTCCTGGTTCTCGAAGCGGCAGGGGGGCATTTTGTCGGTGGCGATGCCGCGGATGTAGTCGCGCTCAAAGTAGGGGGACCAGATGGTGATGCCGGTGTAGGGGCCGTGGCCGTTGTAGGTCTCGCCGATTCTGCGTGCGACAATGCGGGAGGGGAGGTTCATGCCGAGTTGGCGGCAGCCGAGCCGGCGGTCGAGGGTGTACTCAGTGTACTGCTCGGACTCGATCATGGCCTGCAGCAAGTCCTTGCCCTCATCGAGGTGCTCGCGGACGCCCCATTTCTGCATGCGGATGATCTGAACGAGTTCGCGAGGTTGTCCGCGGACCTTGATTTCCGCGATGTAGACACCTCGTCGGCCGGCGAGGGGAGCGCGTCGGGAGAGGGATGCATTGACGCGGCCGACGTTGACATATTCGAGGTCGCCGTACTCGCGGACGAGGTTGAAGATGAACCCGCGGGGCTTCTGGTCGCGGAGCATATGCGCGCGCTGGCCGGCGTCGGCTGCAGGTTCATCGTGGACGGAATCGGGGATGATTTCGCCTTTTTCGACGCGACATCCAGGCAGCCATTCGATCTGCATGAAGAACTCGGGGCTGAGGCCGAGGGTGGTTTCCTCAAGCACGGCGAGGTCGGTCTGGCCGACGAGCGTCGCGAACATGCGGTTGCGCCATTCGTCGCTGTCGAGGTCATCTCGCCGGCACTCGGGGGGGACGGCCTGGCGGAAGAGGTGGGCGAGCCTCTGGTGTTCCGCCCGGAGGGTGGCGGCGTCCATGGAGGCGAAATCAGAGCCGGCGAAGGCGGAGGTGGAGAACGGCAGGCTGGCCATGAAGAAGTCAATCTCGGGTTTGCCGAAGCGGTTGGAGCGTCGGGAGTGCTCAGCGATTTCGAGCAGGTGCAGCCGCAGGGCTTGGTCATCGAGGCGAGCGAGCTGCCGGAACTCCTGGCAGGTCAGGAATCGTGTGCCGGTGTTCTTGCTGTAGTAATAGATCTCAGCGCCGCCAATGGCGATGCGGGAGGCGGCGATCATGCGTTGCATCTCGGCGGGGGTCTTGGGGAGGGCGGCGATGCGCCAGTACTCGCCGCGTCGCTTGATGGCGTCGCGGACTTTGTGATCGAAGGCGTGGAGGAACTTGAGTTTCAGCTTGGAGAAGGATTCCTGGAGGAGCTCGTCGGCGGCGAAGGCGACGTCCATGTTGTCGGGATCAGGGCGAATGAGGATGCAGTCGTCATCGAGGATCAAGTCGACAGAGCTGTACCACTCGGCCAGTTGCTCCCTTTCGGTCAAGGGCGGCAGGTCCCGGGTCTGGCGGGTCTTGTTGATCGCATCGACGTAGGCCATTCTCTGCGTGGCGTGGATTCCGGGAATGGTGACGATGGTGTTGCCGCAAGGGAAGATGGTGGCGATGCGCGACCTGGGTTTTCCCTGGTCATCTTTGGCTTGAGGATGCTCTCCAATGACGTTGAGCATGACACTTCGGGGCAGCGATCCCAGCACGGTGCGTGAAACAGCGGCACGGCGGCGGACGTATGACGTCCGTTATATCATCCTTCTGGTGCGGCGGGAACAGGGGCGAGTGTGGAGTCGAACCGGCCGGCTCGACATGATGCGTTTGCGTGCCATCAGTGACGCGCCCCGATCGGGGGGGCGGTGGGGATCTGCTTAATGCTCGCCTGTTGCGCCATTCATCAGAGGCCGGTCATGGCTTATTATGGTCTTCATGGCTACACGACTTGCATACATCGGTACAGGGATCATGGGGCTGCCCATGGCGGGGCATCTTCTGGCCGCGGGGCATCGTCTGACGGTTCACACGCGTACGCGAGCGAGAGCCGAACCGCTGCTGGCGCGCGGCGCGGCATGGGCTGACTCGCCGGCTGCCGCGGCGTCGGCCGCCGATGTCGTGTTCATGTGCGTGCCTGATACGCCGGATGTCGAGGCGGTTGTGCTCGGCGGGAAGGGGATCATGGAGTCGGCGCGGGCGGGCTTGAGGGTCGTCGACCACTCCACGATTTCCCCGTCGGCGACGCGCAGGCTGGCCGAGGCACTTGCACAGAAGGGCAGTTGTTTCCTCGACGCGCCCGTCTCAGGCGGCGATGTGGGGGCCAGGAATGCCACGCTCTCCATCATGGTGGGTGGGGAGGAGTCGGCGTTCAATGAGGTCAAGGGGCTCCTGCAACTGGTCGGGAAGACGGTTGTATACTGCGGCGTTTCGGGGAGCGGGCAGTTCACGAAGCTCGTCAACCAGATCCTCGTCTCGATCACCAACCTCGGCGTGTGCGAAGCGTTGACGTTCGCCGGGCGGAATGGTCTGGACCTGAACAAGACGCTGTCGGTTCTGAGCGGCGGGGCCGCGAATTCGTGGCAGTTGGCGAACCTGGCGCCGAAGATGATCGGGGGGGACTTTTCCCCGGGGTTCATGATCGATCTAATGCAGAAGGATCTTCGGCTGGTCATGCAGGCGGCGCAGGAAGCGAAGCTGTGCCTGCCGGCGGCCGGCCTTGTGCATCATCTGTTCGCCGCTGCGCAAGCGGCGGGACGAGGGAAGGACGGGACGCAGGCGTTGTTTACCGTGATGCAGCGGCTGGCGAATCCCGCGTAAGCGAGTGCCGCGGCAGGGGCTGCCTGGGCGCTGGATGCAGTATGTGCCGGTGCGTTGTCGTTCAGGCCTGGGCCCGCATGCGGTTGAGGAAGCGCAGGCTCTGCGCGCAGAGGTCATCGGGTGACGGGAAGAGGTCGCGCCAGATGCGTGTGGCGGCGGCGATTTCGGGCATCGCTCGGCCGAAGGCTTCCACGGTGAGCCAGCCGGAGTAGTTGTGCTTTCGGAGGACGGCGAAGAGGCTGTCCCAGGGCACGTGGCCGGTGCCGGGCGTGCCGCGGTCATTTTCGCTGACGTGGAAGTGGATGAGGTAGGGGGCGATCAGTTCGAGGGCCTTGGCCGGGTCTTTTTCCTCGATGTTGGCGTGGAACGTATCGTAGAGGATTCCCACCGAAGGATGGTTGACCTGTTTGGCCATGGCCAGAGCGTCGCTGGCGGTGGTGAGGACGTAGCATTCAAAGCGGCAGATGTTTTCGATGGCGAGGCGGATGTTAGCGGCTTTGGCTTGATCGGCGGCTTCGCGGATGACATCGCAGGCGCGTTTGCGTTCGTCTTCGGTAGGGCCGTGGCCGGTGAAAATGCCGAGCGCGGAGTGTATAGGCCCGCAGAGGATGTTGCCCCCGATGGCGGAGGTGCAGCGGATGGCCCATTTGAGGTGTTCGAGGGCGGCCTTGCGGACAGCGGGGTCGGGGCTGACGGGGTTGGCTTCGGGGGTCATGACGGTGACGGCGGTGGCGCCGAGGCCGAGTCGCTTGAGTTCGCGGCCGACCTTGGCGAAGTGGGCTTCTTCCCCCTGGAAGCAGGGCAGTTCGACGCCCTCATAGCCCATTTTCTTGAGCTTCTCAAGGAGAGGGAAGTGCTCTTCCTGCAGGTGCGCGGTCCATACGAGTACGTTCATGCTGGGTTTCATACGTGCTCCGTTAGGTGTTGGCGTCGAGGGGTCGGCGTTCGCCCGTGCCATGGCGGCGGGCAAGACGGCGGCTGCAGCGGCTGTGGCGCCGTACCGCAAGAAACCTCGACGAGACGTGCGATCGGTCATAATGATCCATCTCCGAATGGGATAGTACCATACGGTCTGCGGAGGGGAAGCTCAACAGGCGCCAAGATTAAAGGGGGAAGAACCCCAAGCCCCCCCGGTCGGTGAAATGGCCGCCAGAGCAGGTCCTGCCTGTCCTTTGCCCGCGGCGGGCCAACCTTTCGGTGAGATGTGTGTCATTGGAGTATCGGGCAGGATTCCGACATCGGGAGGACCCGCATGCCGGGGACGGCATTTGGCCAGGGTGTGTTCATTTCCCGGAAGGAGCATCCCATGAGCACGGGTTTGCTGTTGCGCCAATTGGTGGTGGCGGTGTTCTGGGCCGGTCTGTGCGTGGGGCTGTGCGGCACACTCTGTGGCCGAACAACGTGGGGTGTGTGCGGTGGGTAGAGGCTAAGGGGGAGAGTGCTGTGCTGGTGGCAGAAGAGGACGGGAAAGGCGCGCGGGCCGGCGAGCCTGCGTGAGGAGCAACGATGAACCCGGTCACTCGACGGGGCTTCCTGTCGCAGTTGGGCGCCCTCGGCGCGGCGATGGCGTTACCGCGGGCCATTTGGTCGGCGGAGGGCGGGCGGAAGCTCAACTTTGTGTTCATTCTCATCGATGACATGGGGTGGACCGACGTGGGCTGCTTCGGGTCGAGATATCACGAGACGCCGAACATCGATCGGCTGGCGGCGGAGGGGATGAAGTTCACGAGCGGATATGCGGCGTGCCCGGTGTGTTCGCCGATGCGGGCGAGCGTCATGACGGGCCAGTATCCGGCGAGACTGCACCTGACGGATTTTTTAGTGGGAACTCGCTGGCCGAAGGACTCACCGATCCAGCCGCTGAAGAAGTGGCAGACGTTCCTGCTGGTGGAGACGCCGACGCTGCCGCGTTTGCTCAAGTCGGCGGGTTACGTGACGGGACACATCGGCAAGTGGCACCTGGGTGAGAAGAACGAAGTGGAGGAGTACGGCTTTGATGTGAACGTGGCGGGGGGGAAGTGGGGATCGCCGCCGAGCTATTTCTCGCCGTACAAGAACAGCAAGCTGAAAGACGGGCCTGAGGGCGAGTATCTGACGGATCGGCTGACGGCGGAGGCGGAGCAGTTCATGGAGCAGAACAAGGATCGGGCGTTTTTCCTGCAGCTTGCGCATTACGCGGTGCACATTCCTTTGAAGGCCAAGCCGGAGCTTGTGAAGAAGTATGAGGCCAAAGCCAAGCCGGAGGGGCGAGTGACGAACGCCGTGTACGCGGCGATGACGGAGTCGGTGGACCAGTGCGTAGGGCGGGTGATGAGGAAACTGGAGGAGCTGGGGATCGCGGATCGGACGGTGGTGATCTTCACATCGGACAACGGGGGGCTGTCGGTGAAGGAAGGGCCGGCGATTCCGACGAGCAATCTGCCGTTGCGTGCTGGGAAGGGGTATCTGTATGAAGGCGGGATTCGGGTGCCGTGGATCGTGAAGTGGCCGGGCGTGACGAAGGCGGGGAGTGTGAGCGACGAGGCGATCAGCAGCGTTGATGTGTTGCCGACGCTGCTGGAGATGGCGGGAGCGAGCGGGCTGTCGCCGCGGAGTTGCGACGGTCAGAGCATGGTGGCGGCGATGAAGGGGGGGAGGATGAGGCGAGAGGCGATTTTCTGGCACTATCCGCATTACAGCAACCAGGGCGGCAAGCCGGGTGGTGCGGTGCGAGCGGGCGATTGGAAGCTGATCGAGTGGTACGAGGATGGGAAGGTCGAGCTGTACAACCTACGCGAGGATGTCGGCGAGACGCGTGATCTGTCTGCGCAGCTACCTGAGAAGGCCGCGGAGTTGAAGAAGATGCTCGGGGATTGGCGGAAGGGGGTGGATGCGCAGATGCCTGCCCGGAGAGGAATGGGCGAGTCGCAGGCGGCGGTGGTGGACGAGGCGCCATGGGCTTGGGGGGAATAGGGGCCGTCGGACGGAGCATTTGCAGCGGATGTTGTGGATGAGGGCAACGACGCGCTTTGGGGCAGGGTAGAAGCAAGCGGAGGTTGCTGCTGCTCGCGTGGGGGATCTGGTGGATGGATGGTGAAACATGGGCAAGGTCCGGGCGTGGTTGTTGCTGGCTGTGGCGTGCACGTTGAGTGCGTCTGCGCAGGCCGGTGATTGGCCGCAATGGGGCGGGACCGATGCGAAGAACATGATGTCCGAGGAGAAAGGCCTGCCGGATTTCTTCGATCCGGGAAAGTTCAGCAGGCGTGGCGAATACGACCTGTCAGCGGCGAAGAACGTGAAGTGGATCGCGCGGCTGGGGACGCAGACCTATGGCAACCCGACGGTGGCGGGGGGGAGGGTCTTTGTGGGGACGAACGCGGACCTGCCTGAGCGGCCGGCAAAGGGCAAGAAATGCGGGGGTGCGGTCCTCTGTTTCGAGGAGGCGACGGGCAAGCGTCTCTGGCAGCTCGTCGTTCCGCGGCTGATCACCGACAAGCCGAATTTCAACTTCGACGATCTGTCGCTGGGGGTGTGTTCTTCGCCGCGGGTCGAAGGCGAGCGATTGTACCTCGTGAGCAACCGGTGCGAAGTGCTGTGTCTGGATGTGAATGGCATGGCCAACGGCAACGACGGGCCGTTCACCGACGAGGCCAAGTTCATGGTCAACCCCGGCGATCCTCCGGTGACGATGGGGTCGACGGATGGCGATGTGATCTGGAAATTCGACATGCTGACGGAGGCGGGCGTGCAGTGCTGGCCGCAGGACGCCGCCGATTGTTCGATCCTGATCCGCGGGGATTACCTTTATGTAGGGACGTCTAACGGCGTGGATCGGTCGCACAAGATTATCCAGCGTCCCAAGGCGCCCAGTCTCATCGTGTTGGACAAGAGGACGGGCAAGCTCGTGGCCGTGGACGATGCGCACATCGGGCCGAGGATTCTGCACGGGGAGTGGTCGAGTCCGGCGCTGGCGACGATAGAGGGCAAGGACCAGATCATCTACGGCGGAGGCGACGGGGTGTGTTATGGGTTCGATCCGGAGCCGGTGGACGGGGGCGATGGGAGGAGAGTATTGAAGACGGTGTGGTCGTTCGACTGCAATCCGCCGGAGCGGCGGGTGAAGGATGGGGCGCCGGTGAAATACCCGTCGAAGAACAGCGCCAGCGAGATTATCGCCACGCCGGTCGTGTACAAGAACCGGGTGTACGTTGGCGTGGGCCAGGACCCCCGGCATGGGAAGGGGGTAGCCGATCTCGTGTGCATCGACGCGACGAAGAGGGGCGAGATCACCAAGACGGGGCAGATCTGGGCGTATGACAAGATCGGGCGGACGCTGTCGACGGTGTCGATCATGGACGGTCTGTTGTTCGTGGGGGATTTCCACGGCATTCTGCACTGCCTGGATGCAGAGACGGGGCGGGTCTATTGGACGCATGACACGGGATCGCCGCTGTGGAGCTCGACGCTGGCGGCGGATGGGAAGGTGTACCTGGGGACGGAGAGCGGGCAACTGCTTGTGATGGCGGCGACGAAGGAAAGGAAGATGCTGAACAAGATTGAGCTTGACAACAAGATCTACACGACGCCGATCGTCGCCAACGGGGTGTTGTATGTCACGACGCAGTCACACCTGTATGCGGTGAAACGGGGACAATGACAGGGGGGCGGGTTTTGCATGACAGAGGAACGACATGTGGCATTACATGACAGTTATGGTTGCGGTCGGGTCGATTCTGGTGTGTGTGAGCTTCACGCTGGGTGGTGAGGACCAGGCGGCCAAGCCGATCCGGGCGGGGATCATCGGCCTGGACACATCGCACGTGCCGGCGTTCACCAAGCTGTTTAACGACCCCAAGGCCGCCGGCGACATTGCGGGGATCAGGGTGGTGGCGGCGTTCCCCGGCGGCAGCCCGGATCTCCCATCGAGCCGCGATCGCGTGCAGGGGTATACGGAGGAGCTTCGGAAGATGGGGGTGGAGATTGTCGACTCGATACCGGCGTTGCTGGAAAGGGTTGACGTCGTGTTGTTGGAGAGCGTGGATGGCCGGCCACATCTGGAACAGGCCAGGCCCGTGTTCAAAGCGGGCAAACCCATGTTCATCGACAAGCCGCTGGCGGGATCGCTGGCGGATGCGGTGGCGATCTACGAGTTGGGGAAGAAACACAAGGTACCGTGGTTTTCGAGCTCTTCGCTGCGTTTCAGCCCCGGCATCATCGGCATGCGGAAGAACGAGAAGGTCGGCGAGGTTGTGGGGTGCGACGCGTGGGGGCCGTGTCCGATCGAGGAGCATCACCCGGACCTGTTCTGGTATGGCATACACGGCGTTGAGATTCTGTTCACGATCATGGGGCCGGGATGTGAGTCGGTGACGCGCAGTCGCACGGATGGGGTGGAGCTGGTGGTGGGCAAGTGGAAAGACGGTCGCATCGGGACATTCCGGGGCCTGCGGCGCGGGAAGCAGGATTACGGCGCGATGGTTTTCGGCGTCAAGGCGGTCGCGCCGGCCGGCTCGTATGAGGGATACAACCCGCTCGTCGAGGAGATCGCCCGGTTTTTCAAGACCGGCAAGGCGCCCGTCAGCGCCGAGGAGACGATCGAGATCTTCGCGTTCATGGAGGCCGCCGACGAGAGCAAACGGCAGGGGGGCGCGGCGGTGACGTTGGAGAGCGTCCTGGCCAAGGCGCGAGAGGCGGCAAAAGGCCGGCTTGGGGAATGATCTGGCCGGTCTGAGCTTCTGAGAAGCCCGCGGCGCTCTGGCCGAGCGTTTCAGCAGGATTGCGGTTTGTGCACTTGTGGCCCTTGACATGAGCGTGGCGCGCGTTTAACTATGAGGCGTCAGAAAAGGGGTTCTGGGCGCATGCGAGTCCTTTACATAGCCCACGACATTCGCAGCCGCGTCGGCGGCATCCAGCGGTTCAACCAGCGTGTGCTGCGTTGTCTGAGCGACATTCAGGCGGCGGGGGAGATCCGATGCAGCGTGGTTGCGTTGCGCGACGGGTCCTTTGATGTGGGGGAGGGGCACGGCGCGATCCACGTCCGTGGTTTCCACGGGAGCAAGCTGAAGGCGATGAGCGGCACCATCAGTCGCGTGCTGTGTGGCGGATTCGATCTGCTGCTGCTGGATCACGTGATCCTCAGCCCGGTTGCCGCCCTGAGCAAGCTGCGTATGCCGCGGTCGTCATGCATGATGTTCGTGCACGGCATCGAAGTCTGGGACGACCCGGCGTATCGCCGTGCGACGCGGCTGGAGAAGCTCTGCACGCGCCGCTTTGTGGACCGGATCGGGTCGGTCAGCGAATTCACCGCTGGGCGCATGCAGAAGGCGTTTGCGATGCCGCGGGAGCGGTTCGCGATCCTGCCCAATGCGATCGACGTGCCGGAGTCATCGGACGGGCAGGTGACGGCGGCCAGGAGGTGCGCGAACCGCATCATCACGGTCGCCCGCCTGGACGAATGGGAGAAAGGCGTCGGCCAGGTGATCCGGGCCATGCCGCTGGTCCGAGCGAGGATCGCGGGCGCGGAATACGTGGTCGTGGGGAGCGGCATGATCCGCGCGGAGCTTGAGAAGCTCGCGGGCGAGTGCGGGGTTACGCCGAGCGTGCGGTTCGCGGGCCGGGTCAGCGACGAGGAGCTTTCGCGGCTGTATGCGAGCAGTGCGGTGTTTGCGATGCCGTCGAGCAAGGAGGGGTTTGGCATCGTGTACCTGGAGGCCTGGAGATACGGCCTGCCGGTGGTGGCGGGGAACCGCGATGCGAGTCCGGAAGTGGTTGACGACGCCGTCAATGGGCTGATTGTTGATCCCACATCGCCGGAGGCCATCGCGCAGGCTCTGGTGCGACTGCTGGAAGATCCAGGTTACGCAAAGCAACTGGGGGCGGCGGGCGATGAGAAGCTTCGGCGGAAATACAGCCACGCGTGTTTCCATGCGCGGCTGCGGAGAATGCTGTTGGGGGGCGCTGCATCGTGTGCGGAGGAAGAGCGGGCACCTGCCGCTGGGCATCCGTAGCGGGGGAATGCGCAGAGCGGCCTACTCGTACCTCAGGGATTCGATCGGATCCAGCGCGGCCGCGCGCCGCGCGGGGTAATACCCGAAGAACACCCCCACGGCGGCGGAGAACGTCATGGCCAGGATGATGCTGTTCGGCTGAATGAGCGTGGCGAAGGGTGAGAGGCGGCCGATGACGTCGGCCGAGCCTACGCCCAGGGCGGCGCCTAGGACCCCGCCCACGCCGGACATGATGATCGCCTCGATCAGGAACTGCCGGAGGATGTCGCGGTCCTTGGCGCCGATGGCCTTGCGGATGCCGATCTCACGGGTGCGTTCCGTGACGGAGACGAGCATGATGTTCATGATCCCGATGCCGCCGACCAGCAGCGATATGCCGGCGATGGAGCCGAGCAGGATGGTGAAGACGCGGTTGGACTCTGTGAACATGGCGAGGAACTCGGCCTGCGAGCGGATGTTGACGTCGTCGGGCATGCCCGGCTGGATGCGGTGGCGACGGCGCAGCACCGACAGGATGGAGTCCTGCACCTTCTGAAGATCCGCGTCGTCGTTGATCTGGATGTTGATCTCGCGAACGTAATCCAAGCCGAAGACCTGCTTCATGGCGGTGGTGAGGGGGATGAGGACCTGGTCGTCGGGGTTGAACCACCCCTGGTCGCCCTTGGCCTTGAGGATGCCGACCACGCGGAAGTTGATGCCTTTGACTTTGATCATCTGGCCGATGGGGTTCTCGGCGGGGTCGAAGAGATTGGCGGCGGTGACGGGGCCGATCACAGCGACGCGAACGTGGGCGTCGACGTCGGCCTCGGTGAAGGCTTGGCCCTTGTCGACCTCGAAGGTGCGCATGGGGAAGTAGGTGACGGTGGTGCCTGTGACGCTGGTTCGGGTGTTGTGGTTGAGGTGTTTGACCTGTGCGGAGGAGCCGACCACGGGCGCGACTTGCCGGATTCCGGCGACCTCCTTGACGAGTTCCTGGGCATCGTCGACGGTGAGGTTCTGTTGTGTGCCGGACATGACGCCCATGGTGCCGCGCTGGCCGGGTCGGACGGTGAGGAGGTTGCTGCCCATGGCGGTGATGCCCGAGAGGATCTGCTGTTTGGCTCCTGCGCCGATGGCCAGCATGGCGATGACCGCGCCGACGCCGATGATGATGCCGAGCATGGCGAGGATGGAGCGGAGCTTGTTGGCGGCGAGGCTCTTGAGGGCGACTTTGATGATCATCCAGAAGAGCATGATTCATTCTCCGGATCAGGCGGCGGCAGTGGATGGCGTGGCCACCTTGCCGTCGAGGATATAGATTTCGCGCTGGCAGTGTGCGGCGACGGCGGAATCGTGGGTCACGACGATGATGGTGTGGCCGGCGGCATTGAGGGATTTGAAGAGGGCGAGGATGTCCTGGCCGGTGTGGGTGTCGAGATTGCCGGTGGGTTCGTCGGCGAGAAGAATGGCGGGGTTGGTGACGAGCGCTCGGGCGACGGCGACACGTTGTCGCTGGCCGCCGGAGAGCTGGCCGGGCTGGTGTTTCATGCGGTCGGCGAGAGCGACCTTGTCGAGGGCCTCGATGGCGCGTTCCTTGGCATCGCGACGGCCGGCGTAGTGGAGGGGCAGCTCGACGTTCTCCAAGGCGCTCATGCGGGGCAGCAGGTTGAAGGTCTGGAAGACGAAGCCGATGCGTTGGTTGCGGATCTCAGCCAGGCGGTCGTTGGAAAGCCGGGAGACTTCCTCGCCCGCAAGGATGTAGCGTCCGGAGTCCGGTCGGTCGAGGCAGCCGAGGATGTTCATGAGAGTGGACTTGCCGGAGCCCGATGGCCCGCGGATGGCGAGCATCTCACCGGTGGCGACGGTGAGGCTGGCGCCGTCGAGCGCGCGGACGGTCTGCCCGCCGATCTCGTACGTTTTGACCAGTGAACTGGTCTGGATGATGGTGGCGGGGGATGCCAAGGCCTCGGCATGGGGTTGGGAACCGGAGAGGGGATGGTGCGAAGGGGCGTGGATCATCGGCGACCTCCGCCTCCGCCGGGCGGGCGCGGGCCGCCCATCATCATGCCGACCGGAGGGCGCGGCTGGTCGGCTCGCCATTTGCTGTCGGCCTCGCCCTTGCGATACATGACGGTTTCACCTTCAGCCAGGCCCGACGCAATCTCCGTCCTGTCGCCGTCGGACATGCCAACCTTGACGGGGCGGTCCTCGGTGGTGCCGTCGGCCCTGGAGATGGTGGCCACGACCTGGTCGGCCTTTCGTGTCACCGCTTGCGACGGGATGACGAGAACGCCGTTCCTCTCCGCCGCGACGATCTGCACGTTGGCGGTCATTTCGGGCTTGAGGAGCGTCTTCTTATCGCTGGTCACCTCGATCTTGGCCTCGAACGTGACGACGTTGGAGACGTTGACACCCTTGGTGGCGATGCGCACGACCTTGCCGAGGAACTGCATGCCGGGGTAGGCATCCACGGTGATGTTGGTGGTCTGTCCGACGGCCACGCGCCCGATGTCGCTTTCGTCGACGGAGGCCAGAACGAAGATCTGTGAGAGGTCGGACAGAGTGAGGACGGTTGTGCCGCCGCCGACGTTCGTGATACCGGAGGAGATGATGACCCCGATCTGGACCTTGCGGTCGGACACGACGCCGTCCATGGGAGCGACAACTTTGGTGTCATCGAGGCGCTGCTTGGCGTTGTCGTGTGCGATCCTGTCGGACTCGACCTCGGCCTCGGCGAGCTTGACGTCCTGACGTTTGACCTCGATCGCGAGTTCCTGAGCCTTAAGCTCCTGCTTCATGATCTTGACGAATTCGAAGTCGGTTTCAGCCTGAACGGCGGTCGTGAGGGCCGTGTCATAGTCTTCCTGCATCCCGAGATTCTTGTCGAGGAGCTCCTTTCGACGGTTGGCCTTGGCGCGGGCGTCTTTGGCTTTGCTCTCAGCGGATCTGAGGTTGGCGTCGATGCGATCGTTGGCGGTCGGGAGGTTGCGCTCGGCGATGAGCAGGTTCTGTTTAGCCTGCGCGAGCTTGGCCAGCGAGCCGTCCAGCGCGACCTGCGCCAGGTTGAGTGCGCGGGTCTCGTCGATGGGGTCGATCTCGACAAGGAGCTGGCCCCTGCGGACGGTGTCGCTGACGTCGAAGGGAAGCTTGATGACCTGGCCGCTGGCCTTGCACTTGATGTCGACATCGAGGTTGGATACGACCCGGCCGGTGCTCGCGACGCTCTGGACGATGGAGCCGCGGACCACTTGGACGGGGGTCAGCTCCAACATCGAGGCAGCCGCGGGCTTGCGCGTGCGCCAGTAGTAATAGCCCGCTCCGCCGAGTATGCCTAAGACGATGAGAATGCGGATGAAGATGCGCATGTTCATGGACTCCTGGAATGTCGGTCATGCCCGCAGCCGCCGTCGGGCATGACAGGCGTGAACAACGGCCGGAGCATCTGCATGGCATGGAAGACGGTCAAGTGCGCCCGGGGCTTGAGCCTGGAGAGGGTGCGTGCCAGGCGGCGCTGGGTGGCTCTGCGGGCGTTGTCGAGGATGCGCTGGCCTCGCTGGGTGACGCCAAGCACGACGCGGCGGCGGTCCTGGGGGTGGGTGGTCCGCATGACCAGCTTGCGGACGAACAGGGCTTCGATCATCTTGGACATTGCTGGCAAGGTCAGGCCGATGTGCTCAGCCAGATCGGAGAGGCTGAATCCCTCGTGGCGGCTGAGCATGATGAGCGAGATGAACTGGGGCACGGAGAGACAGCCCCCATGGTGGTCGCGCATCTCGTTGTGGATGCATCGCATCACCATGGGGATGACCTCGAGGGCTTCGCGAGCACAGCGGGAATGGGATATGGTCGATTTAGTTGCCATAGCCAACTGTTTCCATAGTCAAGTGTACGCCGCCGCGGCGCCCGGCGTCAACCGCGGACATGACCCCGGGGGAGGCTGGTCCGGGCGGGATCCTCGTTTCCACGCCCCGAGAAAAGCATTTTCGCGTGAGTCAAAACGTGTCGGCCGAGTGTATTCTCTATTGCCCAGGAGACCATGACATGCCCGCGCACAGCATTCAAGTTGGCAAGAAGGCCCCGCCGTTCGAATTGCTCAACCAGCGCGCCAGACCCGTCGCCCTGAACGATCTGCTGGGCCGCTGGCTCGTCCTGTACTTCTACCCCCAAGACGATACGCCCGGCTGCACGACCGAAGCCTGCGAGTTCACCGACCAGCTCGAAGACTTCCAGAAGCTCAAATCCCGCATCGTCGGCGTCAGCCCCGACTCCCCGCAGAGCCACCAGAAGTTCATCGAGAAGCACAAGCTGGCCCTCGACCTCCTCAGCGACCCGGACCACAAGGTCCTGGAGGCTTACGGCGCGTGGGGCGAGAAGAACCTCTACGGGAGAATGACCCTCGGCGTCATCCGCAGCACCGTTATCGTCGATTTCGCCGGCAATGTCGCGTACCATTGGCCCACCGTCAAAGCCGCGGGCCACGCGCAGGCCGTCGCTCAGAAACTCTCCGAACTCCAGGCAGGATAACTCATGAAGCCGCACATTCGCTCCGCGATCGCCTTTGCACTCTTGGCTCTCTCACTCGGCTCCGTGCTGCGGGCTGAGGATGCGTCGTCCCTGCGTCTGGTGCCATTCCCGAAGGAGGTCTCCCTCGACGCGGGAGCGTTCTCGCTTGATCAGCCGCTCTTTCTCCAGGTTCCCGACAACTCCGCGTCGCCGCTTTTCGATCTGATTGGCGCGGAGCTCCAGCGCGCGCGCCCCGATCGCCCGCCGCTCCGCAAAATGAGCTCCCCGGCGCATATCCTGCGCCTCACCGGCGTCCCCGGCGGGACAATGTCCCCTGCAACCTTCCGCGCCGGCGCCGGCCCCGAAGACTATGTCCTCCGCGTCGATCCTAACTGCGTCACGATCTGGGCCAAGGAGCCCCCCGGCCTGCTCCACGGCACCCAAACGCTCTGCCAGCTGATCCGCGCCAACCGCCGCGGACAGGCGCTTGCCTCTCTGACCATCCGCGACTGGCCCATGCTCCGCTGGCGATGTTTCCAGGACGACCTCACCCGCGGCCCAAGCTCCAGGCTCGAAACCCTCAAACACGAGATCGGCTTGGGCGCCTATCTCAAGATGAACCTCTTCACGTACTACATGGAGTACCAGTACGCATTTAGGAAGCACCCTCTCATCGGTCCCCAAGATGGCTCGCTCCAGCCCGATGAGCTGCGGCAAGTCGTCCAGTACGCCAAACCCCTCGGCATCGACATCCTCGGCAACCAGCAGTCCTTCGCCCACTTCAGCCGCATCCTCGCGCACGAGCAGTACGCCCCCCTTCGCGAAAACGCCGACGTGCTCACCCCCGCCAAGGAGGAAACCTACCAGCTTCTCGACGACCTCTACTCGGAGGTCTGTCCCATCCTCCCCTTCGAGATGTTCAACGTCTGCTGCGACGAAACCTGGGGGCTGGGGAACGGCCCATCCAAGGAACTGGCCGGGAAGATCGGCGTCGGCGGCGTCTATACGCGCCACATCGTCCGCGTACACGATCTGCTGCGAAACAAATATAGGAAACGCATGATGATGTGGGGCGACATCATCCTCCAGCATCCCGGCAATCTTAAAGACATCCCCAAGGACACCGTCATGCTCACCTGGGGCTACGATCCACGCCCCAGCTTCGAAGAGCAGATCATCCCGTTCGCCAAGAGCGGCTACGAGTTCTTGGTCTGTCCCGGCGTGAGCAACTGGAGCCGCATCCTCCCTGATTTCGCCGCCGCCACCGTCAACATTCGCAACTTCGTCCGTGACGGCGCCAAACACGGCGCCATGGGCATGCTCAGCACGTCCTGGGAAGACGACGGCGAATCGCTCAAGGGGGTGATCTGGCACGGCCACGCGTGGGCGGCGGAATGCGCCTGGAACGGCTCGACGACCGATCCGGTGGCGTTCAACCGTCGTGTCGGCGCCGTCTTCTTCGGTGAGAAGGCGGACCGCTTCGGCCAGGCCGTCGAGCTGCTCGCCCAGACCCACGCCGTCCCAACTATGAAGGGCATGAACAACAGCCGCTTCTGGGACGTGGATTTCATGCCGAAGGGCGATCCCGCGGCAATCGAAGCCGTTGCCAAACGACTGCTTGCCTTGACCGTCCCCGCGATCGAGCACCTGGAGGCCTGCCGCCGCGAGGCTGCCATCAATGCCGAACTGCTCGATGCGTACCTGCAGGGCGCGCGCCGCATGGAACTGATCGGCCAGCGGATGCTCGACGGCCTGGAGGTGTCCCGCGCCTACGCCGAGGCTCGCCAAGCGCCGAAGGAGAAGGCCTTGGAGCTGCTGGGCAAGGTGGAAGCGGTCGTGCGGCGAAACCGCGACGCCCACGAATCGCTCGGCCGCGAGTTCCAACGCATCTGGCTCAGCGAGAGCAAGCCGTACGCTCTGGACTGGACCATGAAACGATATGAGAAGACAGTCCGCTGGCATGACGATCTGCTGACGCGCCTTGCGACCGCGCGGAAGGATGCCGAAGCCGGCAAGCCATTGCCGCCGCAACCGTAGTCGCTCGGATCACTGCTGACAGCCCAGATGGGATTGCGGCTTCGCGGTCGGAGAACCGCGCCCTATAATCGGCACACGGGTGAAGATGAGCATGAGAATTGTGCTGGCGAATCCCAGGGGCTTCTGTGCGGGGGTGAACATGGCGATCGAGTGCGTCGAGCGAGTGCTTCAGCTCAAGGGCGCGCCCGTCTACGTATATCACGAGATTGTGCATAACCGGCATGTGGTCAATCGCCTCAGCGAGCAGGGGGTCGTCTTCGTGAACGCGATCGAAGAGGCGCCGGTGGGCGCAACGGTGGTTTACAGCGCCCACGGCGTGGCCCCGGAGGTCAGGCGGCAGGCGGACGCGAGGAAGCTCGTCCAGATCGACGCGACCTGTCCGCTCGTCAGGAAAGTCCACGTCGAAGCGATCCGCTATGCCAGGCAGCAGATGGCGATCGTGCTCATCGGCCACCGCGGGCACGACGAGGTCGTCGGCACGCTGGGCGAAGCCCCCGATTCCATGTACATCGTCGAAAACCTCGCCGACGTCGAGGCGCTGACGATTCCGCCTGATCGGCCGATCGGGTATCTGACACAGACGACCTTGAGCCTCGACGATGCGGAGGCGATCATCGCCGCCTTGAAGACCAAGTATCCGCACGTGCGAGGCCCGGCGTCGGAGGACATCTGCTACGCGACGACGAACCGGCAGATGGCGGTGCGCCAGTCGGCCGGCGAGTGCGATCTTGTCCTCGTCGTGGGCAGCCAGAACAGCTCGAACTCGCGGAGGCTGGTGGAGATTGCGTGGAACCGCGGGGTGAAAGGGCACCTGATTGACGACGTGTCTCAGGTGGACCGGGCGTGGTTCGATGGTGTGAACACGGTGCTGATCACGGCGGGGGCGTCGGCGCCGGAGGATCTTGTTCGAGGGCTGGTGGAGTTTCTGAAGGGCGAGCATGGCGCGACCGTTGAGGAATGCCAGGTCACGAGTGAGGATGTGCATTTCGAGCTACCGGCGGCGTTGCGAGCGGGCGTGCTGCGCTGAGCCGGCATGTGCCGGAGTGATAGGATGAACGGAGGAGACTACCTCTATGGCACAACATGTGATCGAAACGGATCTGTTGGTGGCGGGCGGCGGGATGGCGGGCGTGTGCGCGGGGATCGCCGCGGCACGGCACGGGATCAAGGTGGTCCTCGTCCAGGATCGCAGCGTGCTGGGCGGCAATGCGTCGAGCGAGGTGCGCATGCACATGGTGGGCGCTGATTGCCACGGCTCGCGCAAGGGGACGCGCGAATCCGGGATCATCGAGGAGCTGCGCCTCGAAGATGCAGTGCGAAACCCGGCGCGCTGTCATCCGCTGTGGGATGTGATCCTCTATGCGAAAGTGATCGCCGAGCCCAATATCACGCTGCTGCTCGACACCGATGTGGTGGGTGTGGAGACGGACAGCCAGCCGCTCGAGAGGCCCCCGCGCACGCAGCGGATGTACGAATACAGGGGGAATCCGGGGCGTATCAAGTCGGCTCGGGCCGCGCGACATATCACGCAGGACGAATTCGTCATCCGCGCCAGGCACTACGCCGACTGCACCGGCGATGGGCGGTTGGCCTTTGAGGCGGGCGCCGATTTCCGCGTCGGGCGCGAGTCCAATGCCATGCACGGCGAGTCGCTGGCGCCTCAACGGGACGACCTCTGCACCATGGGCAGTTCGATCCTGATCACGTCGCACAAGACGGACCGGGCGGTGCCTTTCACCCCGCCGCCGTGGGCACGCAAATTCACGGCGGAGATGCTGAAAGCCGGGAGGGGGATCAGCTCATGGGAGTACGGTTTCTGGTGGGTCGAGTGGGGCGGGCACGTGGATACGATCAAGGACCACTGCACGACGATCCGCCAGGAGTTGTACAAGGTGGCGATGGGCATCTGGGACCACATCAAGAACTCCGGCCGATACCCCGCGTCGGAGAACTGGGCACTGGACTGGATCGGAGCGATCCCCGGGAAGCGCGAGAGCCGGCGATTCCTCGGGCCGCACATCCTCACACAGCAGGATGTTCAGGAGGCCAGGGTGTTCGAGGATGAGGTGGCGTACGGCGGCTGGCCGATCGACCTGCACCCGCCGCGGGGAGTGGATGATATTGAACACCCGCCGTTCAACTCGTATGGGTTGAAGAGGACCTATGGGATACCGCTGCGGTGCTACTTCTCCCGCAATATTGAGAACCTATTCCTGGCGGGGCGTGACATTTCGACGACGCACGTGGCGTTCGGCTCGACGCGGGTGATGGCGACATGCGCCGTCGGCGGCGAGGCCGTCGGAATGGCTGCCGCGTATTGCGCGAAGCACGGCCTGACGCCCGCGGCGCTCGTCGCGGACAAAGGGCGCGTCCACGAGCTGAAGCAGGCGATGCTGCGCGAGGATGTCACGTTGCTCAATACGCCCTTTGACCTTGCCCGCAACAAGGCTCACGCCGCGAAGATCACCGCCAGCTCGGTTGGACCGGGTTCGTCTGCCGAGAGCATCTGCGACGGCTTCACGCGCGATGAGCTGAACCCCAAGACCGGCGCGCTGGTGACGGGCCACGGGTGGCGTAGCCTTCCACTCAGCGATGGGTCCCCGGCCTGGGTGGAGTTCGAGTGGCGGGAGCCGACCGAAATCCGGGAGATCCACCTGTGCTTCGACACGGGGTTCGGCCGGCAGCTCACGCTGAGCCAGAGCGACTCGACGACGCGGACGACGATTCGCGCGGCGCAGCCAGAGACGGCCAAGCAATACACGATCGAGCTGGATGGCAAGGAGGTTGTCGCGGAGAGGGGCAACCACCAGCGGAAGCGCGTGCATGTGCTGAAAGACCCCGCCCCTGTGCGGAGGCTGCGGCTCGCGGTGTCGGCGACGAATGGCGTTCCGGAGGCGCGCATCCTCGAATGCCGCGTGTACTGAGGCGTCATGCTGCGCGTTGCGGGTGGGGTATCGAGTTTGGGGCCTGTTGTTCGTATGATGTCTGGGCATCATGCCTGATCTGCGGGAACACCTAGAGAACCACTTCGGCCTGGACGATTTCCGGCCTGCGCAGCGCGAGGTGATCGAGGACGTGCTGAGCGGGCGGGATGTTCTGTGCCTGATGCCGACGGGGGCGGGCAAGAGCCTGTGTTATCAGCTTCCAGCGGTTGTGCAGAGGGGGCTGACGATTGTGGTGTCGCCGTTGATCTCGCTGATGCAGGACCAGGTGCAGAAACTGCATGACGAAGAGATCTCGGCAGTTTTCCTGAACAGCTCGCAGGACGCCGAGATGCAGGGGCAGGTGGTGCGCGAGGTGGAGGACGGATTCGAGGGGATGTTCTATGTCGCGCCCGAGCGGTTTTACACGGCCAGTTTCCGGCGACTGATGGGGAAGCTGCGGCCGAAGCTGCTGGCGGTGGATGAGGCGCACTGCATCAGCACGTGGGGGCACGATTTTCGGCCGGAATACGGGCGGCTGGGCGAAGTGCGCGAGAAGCTTGGCTGCCCACCGACGATCGCGCTGACAGCGACGGCGACGGCGGACGTGCGGGCGGACATCATCCGGTTGCTGGGTCTGCGCGATCCGCGGGTGTATGTGACGGGGTTTGACCGGCCGAACCTGCGCTATGAGTCGCAGACGATCTCCACGGTGGTGGAGAAGGACAAGCGGCTGCTGAAGCTGGTGAAGGACACGCCCGGCAGCGGGATCGTTTACTGCGCGACGCGGAAATCGGTGGACGAGATGACGGCGATGTTGAAGGAGGCGGTCAAAGGCCGGACGATCGTCTCGTATCACGCCGGCATGGAGCAGGAGGCCAGGGCGAGGAACCAGGATGCATTCATGCGGACGGCGGGTGCGGTTGCGGTGGCGACGAACGCATTCGGGATGGGCATCAACAAGCCGGACGTCCGGTTCGTGATTCACTACAACACGCCGGGGACGCTGGAGGCGTACTACCAGGAGGCTGGGCGAGGGGGGCGCGACGGCCTGCCGGCGCGGTGCGTGCTTCTGTTTAGCTACAAGGACAGCCGGGTGCAGGAGTACTTCATCGATCACATCGGGGAAAACAACGAGGGTCTGAACAAGGTGCGCATTTGCGAGCTGCAGGAACATGCGCGGGCCAAGCTGGAGATGCTTCTCGGATATGCGCGAACGCATCGCTGCCGGCGGCAGATGATCCTCGATTACTTTGGGGACGAGAGCGAGGTGAGCGACTGCGCCTGCGACGTGTGTCGGCCGGGCGGAGGGCCAGTCGAGGCGCACGACCTCACGGCGACGGTTCCCGATGAGGTGGTGACAGTGGTGCGGAAGCTGCTGGCGGGCATCGCGCGGGTGACAATCCGCAGCAGTTTTGGAGTGCTCATGGTGGCGGATGTGCTTGCCGGCGCGGACAACGAGAGGATTCAGAAATGGCATCTGGATCGTCTGAGCGTGCATGGTTTACTGCGCGTATACACAGCCAAGCGTCTCGTGGCGATGCTGCACCGGCTGATGGAGGCGGGGTTGGCGATTCAGCGAGACCCGGAGGGCGTGAGGTTCCGGCCGGTGGTGGAGCTGACGGCAGCGGGGGTGGCGGTGATGAGGGGGCAGCAGCCGCCGCCGGCGGTTCTGGCGGATCTGGTGGGGCGGAGCGCGTCCGCCCTTTCCTTGCTTGCGCTCGGTGCCGAGCCGCGTATGCTGCGGTCCAGTCGGCGGGCCTTGAGGACCAACCAGCGACCGATGCGGGAAATCACGGCCTCTGAGGCGGACGCCCCGCTTGACCCGGCAGCCTCGCGGCGTTTTGAGCGGCTGCGCCGGGTGCGGATAGAGCTGTCGCGGGAGAAACAGCTCCCGGCGTACTGCATTTGCCATGACAGCACGCTGAAGCTGATCGCGGTGGCGTGCCCGCGGAACCTAGAGGCGCTGGAGATGATCAGAGGGATGGGGCCGAACAAGGTGAGGGTGTTCGGCCGGGCGATTCTGGAGGCATTGGGCAACGAGGGATGAGAGTTCTTATGCGGGGAGTTGCCGGGGACTGGCCGTTGCGGACAATGAGCATGGCTGGGTTCAGGCAAAGGCGTGAGATCATGGCAGGAACAAGGGCGGCATCATCGGGTCTGGCGGCGATTCGTCGCGGGCCGATCGTTGTGATCGGATCGATCAACATGGACCTGGTCTGTCGGACCGGGCGTATTCCGGTGCCCGGCCAGACGGTTCTTGGGAGCGAGTTGGTGACGATTCCTGGCGGCAAGGGTGCGAACCAGGCAGTGGCGGCAGCGAAGCTGGGCGGGGACGTTCATTTCATCGGCCGCGTCGGACAGGATGACTTCGGGCAGCGGCTGCTGGACGGGTTGAGGAGGAACGGCGTTGAGGCGGGTCGCGTCAAGGTCACGGGGGGCGTGTCGAGCGGGTGCGCGCTGATCCTGGTGGACGAGAAGGGTGAGAACTCGATCGTGGTTGCGCCCGGCGCGAACCACAGAGTGACACCGGCCGACGTGGATGGGGCGGAGGGCCTGATCCGCCGGGCGTCGGTGGTGGTGATGCAGTTGGAGATACCGGTGAGCACCGTTCGTCGGGCGCTGGAGCTGTGCCGGAAGCTGGGGGTATTCACGATTCTCGACCCTGCCCCTACGCCGGAGAAGGGACTGCCGCGGGCGCTGTATAGAGTGGACATTCTCACGCCCAACGAAAGCGAAGCCGAGGCGCTGTGCGGGAGCACTGGCGGCAGGCGTGCGGGCGCCGAGCGGACTGGGGCCGATCTGCTGGCCAAGGGGCCGCGGGCGATCGTGCTGAAGCTCGGTGAGAAGGGCGCGATGATCCAGGATCGGAGCGGGCTCGTCGAGCGCGTGAGGGGATTCAAGGTGAGAGTCGTGGATACGACGGCGGCGGGGGACGCGTTTACGGGGGCGATGGCGGTGGCACTGGCGGAAGGCAGGGGTTTGTCCGAGGCGGTGCGCTTTGCGAACGCGGCGGGAGCCGGATGCTGCGAGGGTTTTGGCGCGCAGCCATCGCTGCCAACGCGGGCGGCGGTGATGAAGCTGCTGGGGGCCAGATGAGGGGGCAAGCTCCCTCGGCCGTAGCGCAGTGCCTATAATCTCGACCCCATGACGAGCCGTACTGGGACGTTTCGCGGGCATGTGGCGCTGGCGTTCTGCACGCTGCTTCATGCCGTGACGCATGCCTACCAGATCCTGCTGGTCCCGCTGTACCTGCTGATGGTGAAGGACCTGGGCCTCGGCGGCGTGGAGCGTGCGGCGTTGATCGTGAGCGTGTGCAGCGGCGTATATTTCCTGCTGAGCTATCCGGCGGGCGTCCTGACGGACCGGTTGAACCGGAAAATGCTTCTGGGGGTGGGGCTGATCGGGAACGCGCTGGCCATCGGGCTGCTGGGTGCGACGCACCAGTATTGGGTGCTGGTGTGCCTGGCGGCGGCGGGGGGCGTGTTCGGGTCGCTGTTTCATCCGGCGGCCAACGCGTTGGTGCCGGCGCATTACCCCAAGTCGCCGGGCATGGCTGTGGGGCTGATGGGCATCGGTTCGGGCATCGGCTTTTTCGCCGGCTCGCAGTACGCGGGCTGGCGTGCGGAGACGGTGAGCGCGCCTTGGTGGGGGATGTCGAGTTGGCAGGTGCCGTGCGTGGAAATGGGGCTGCTCGGCGTCGTCGTGGGCATCCTGTTTCTGCTGTTCGCGCGGGAGGTGGCGTACGCGCACGTGCGGAGCAAGGCCGAGCCCATGGGGAGGGGTATGCGGCGGAGGATGCTGGCGATATCGCTGATCCTGGGATGCCGCGACTTCGCCGGCGTGGGGACGGTGTCGCTGGTGAGCGTCT
>Ga0315284_10001849_pt1 | contig 30185 bp, 22 predicted proteins | sample YL17G09_16_MG_FD_203696 | JGI IMG/M metagenome (GOLD analysis project Ga0315284, IMG submission 203696) | Sediment microbial communities from Yellowstone Lake, YNP, Wyoming, USA - YL17G09_16 | ecosystem: Environmental > Aquatic > Freshwater > Lake > Sediment | place: USA: Wyoming | collected...
GGTTTTCCTTCCATGGACTTCAATGACGGCCATCGCCTCGCCGTCAAAGGTAGGGGCGATGCGGTCGAAGAATGCCAGGGCGTCGCGAGGTACCTGACTGGCCACCTCGGCGCGCTGTGCGGTTAGATCCTCCAGCATGGCCGCGAGGCGGGCGATCTCCTGGGCACTGGCCCCTTCGATCTCCTCCAGGCGCTTCTGCTCGCTGACGATTTGCTGCTGGATCGCGTTGGCCTCGGAGCCGATGGTTTCGGCATCCAGGATCATCTTCAGCGCCGCGTCCTCCACCTTGGCGTTGTCGGCCTTGAAGGTGTTAATCTGCGTGAGGATGGCAGCATATTCCTTGTTGGTCTTTGTGGAGTTCAGGGAGCTGCGAAGCTTGATGACCTGCTCCTCCTTGGCCTTGAGTTCCAAAGAGAGCCCGTCACTGTCCTTGCGGCGGTTGAGGTGCTTTTCGTGGGTGGTTTTCCAATCGGCCTTGAGTTTATCCAACCGAGCTTGCTGGGAGATTACCGCATTTTTCCGGCCCGCAAGCCGTTCCTTGACCGCTGCTAGCTGACGTTCGACGGATTGCAGGTTCAATAGAGCCGCAAGCATCTTCGCCATTCAGTTGCCCTCTGTACTTGTGAAACACCCGACGAGACATTATTGCCCGAGCGGGCAAGACATTCAAGGATGTTTTTTGACGGGTTCCGCACCGCCCAACCGCCCACGAGGAAGGCGACGAGCCGGGCGAACCTGCCCTCGGCGAAGATAATGCCTGCCCTATCCGAAATTGCCCTGGTCATCCAGCCGTGCTCTTGTTCCTACGCCCAGGTGGACTTGTCATGCGTTTTTTTTCATGCCTTGTCTAACCGGTTGTCTCTGCGTAGTATGATTTGGCGCTATCTGCTCGCGCTAAGCGAGAAAGAGGAGTTGTAATGGTCCGCTTATGCGTAATCGGTTTTGGGGGCTACGGCAAGACGCTGGCGGAGTTGATCCTACGCAACTGCGAGAAGCTCAACTGCCGTCTGGTCGCCGCAGCCGAGAAGTTGATTTCCGAGTGCATGGACACCGCCAAGCACCTGAGCGACAACGGCGTGGCCCTCTACGACGACGCCATCAAGATGCTCGACGAAATACAGGGCAAGTGCGATGCCGTCTATATCGGCACGGGCATTTCCTCCCACGAACCGCTGACCATCGCCGCCGTGCAGCGCGGTTTCCACGTCCACGTGGAGAAACCGCCCGCCGCCACCGTCCAGGAAGTCGACCGGATGCTGGAAGCCGTGACAAAGCACCGGCGACTCTGCGTGGTGGGTTTCCAAGCCGTGCATAGCGACGATATCCGCTTCATCAAGGATCGCCTGTTGTCCGGAAAACTGGGAGAGATTCAGGCCATCACCTGCCGCACCGGCTGGCCGCGAGCGGCCTACTACTACGGCCGCAACAACTGGGCTGGAAAACTTCGCCTGGGCGATCGGTGGGTGCTGGACGGCCCGGCCACCAACGCCCTGGCCCATCAGATAACAAACCTGCTCCTGCTGGCCTCGGCACATCCCTACCGCCTCGCCCGACCCGTGGCGGTTCGAGCGGAACTGTACGCAACCGGGTCCATGGAAGCCCATCACACCGCCGCCATCGAGATACGCACCGACGCCGGCCCCACCGTGCATTTCCTGGCCACGCTTTGCCCCGAATCGCAGTATGGCCCCATCCTAGAAGTGGTCGCACGGAAAGCCAGGGTGGTCCATAACTACGAAAGCGGCACGGAGATCACCTACGCCGACGAAACCCACGAAACCTGCCCGTTGGACCGCACCCACGGCCGCTACAACATGCTGGCGGAGTTCGTCGAGGCAATACGCACCGGGGACGGAACCCACCTTCGCTGCGACCTGGCCAACGCACGAATGATGACCCTGGCCGTCAACGCCGCGCACGAAAGCAGCGGGAAAATCCACCGTATCCCTGATTCCTTCTGCCGCCTGAAGAAACCCGGCACGAAGGACCAGCTCGTCGTCATCGACGGGATCGACGACCTCATGCGGCGTTCGGCCGAGAACGCCTGCCTTTTCAGCGACTCACCCGACGCCCCCACCTGGACCGTGGCGACAAAGCCTTTCGACCCGGCCGGATATGCCGAATTCCCGCAACGATTCCAGTCCTAGAACGGTCCCGCCCGATCCTGCGGGGTTAATCGACATTCCTGGAGATACGATGTAGTCTGGTCGTTGGATGTTCCCATTGGACGACACCATCGTGGCCGTATCCAGCCCCGCGGGCGTCTCGGCGCGCGCCATCGTCCGGCTGAGCGGTCCGGATGCCTTGAAACTCGCCGATGGCGTGTTTCTCGGCGCCTCCGGTCCGTTGATCGCCTCCAATGGATTCCGAGCCTTCGATGGACGGGCCGTCATCACGGCCACGGGCATCGAGTTGCCCGCCAGGGTCTATGTCTTCCTGGCCCCTCGCAGTTACACCCGACAGGACGTGGTGGAGTTTCATATTCCCGGTTCGCCCACGGCCGCGACGGCGATGGTCTCCGCACTGCTGTCAGCGGGGGCCAGGGAGGCCCAAGGCGGGGAGTTCACCGCGCGAGCGTTCTTCTCGGGGCGGATCGACCTGTCGGCCGCCGAGGCGGTGGCCGACATGATCGACGCGGCGGACCAAATCCGACTCCGCTCCGCCTCCGCCGCGCTGGGCGGGTGGTTGCAGCGGCTTTGCCGACGCGCCGCGGCGACACTGACCGACGCCCTGGCGACCGTGGAGGCCTCCATCGACCTGGCCGAGGAGAATATCGCCCTGGAACCTCCCAGAGAGTTTGCGCGTCGGCTGGATGGTGTCGCGCGGCGCCTGCTCCGCCTGGCCGACCGCGCGGGAGAACTTCCTGAAACCGCGGACCGTCCGCGCGTCGTCCTGGCCGGTCGGCCCAACGTGGGAAAAAGTTCGTTGCTCAACGCCCTGAGCGGGACGGATCGGGCGATCGTCTCGGCGCTGGCGGGCACCACCCGCGACGTGCTGACGGCCTCGATAGCACTTCCCAATGGTTCGACCGCGATCCTCCAGGACGCCGCCGGACTGGCCTCGCCAAACGATCCGCTGGCCGCCGCTGCCGATCAGGCCGCCCGCGCCGCCGTCGCTTCCGCCGACGCGATCGTCTTTGTCGTGGACCTGTCGGAGGCGGATTCCGGAACCGACGTGGAATTCCTGCGACAGGCACGCGGGGCCAACCAGCGTTGCCCCTGCCTGGTGGTGGGCAACAAGGCCGACCTGCTGGACAGTCACGTCGCTACGGCTGCCATGGCCAGGCTATCGAGCGTATTGGAGTCGGCCGGCATCCATAGCCCTCGCCAATTGCCCCTTATCGTCTCCGCCACGGCGGGCGACGGATTGGACGACCTGCGGCGGGCCATCGCGGACTGCCTGCATCTTTCGACCGACCGTCCCGGCCAGGCGATGGGCCTCCACCAGCGCCAGCGGCGTTGCGTGCAAGCCGCCGCGGAGGCGTCCCGACGCGCGGCGGAGCTTCTCGCCCCGGCGGGCGATGTCTCCGACGTGGCTGAAATGGCGGCCGTCGAATTGCGAGCGGGACTCAACGAACTGGGGCAGATCAGCGGCCAAATCGTCACGGAGGATGTGCTGGGGCGGATTTTCTCGCGGTTCTGCGTCGGGAAATAACCGCTATCGCCCCGCCAGGGCCAGCCATTTCTGCACGCCGCCGTAGCACATGTGCGCCCCGGCCAAGGTCAGCAGCACGTATACCACGGCAGTGAATTGCCGCTCCGCGACGCGGTTGTGCAGGAACAGGCCCAGCAATGTCCCGACGATGACCGCCGGCAACAGCGCCAGGGACGCCCCGGCGGTCTTGAGGTTGATCAGCCCCAGGGCGAAATAAGGGATGAGTTTGGCCTGGTTGAAGACCGTGTAGTACAGCACGGTGCTGGCGACGAAGGTTCCCTTGGGCATCCGCTGGGGCAGCAGGTACATGGTGGTGATAGGCCCGGCGGCATGGGCCAGGGTGGAGGCCGCCCCCGCCATCCCGCCGGCGATCATGCTCTGCCAAAACACCGGCCGAAACGCCGGCGGATTCGAACTCCACGACCGCGCCGCCTGCAAGACCACAAAGCCCAATGCGATCATCCCGACAATGGCACTGAGGATCGCGTTGGCCTTCTGCGTGGCTGCCGCCCCGCCAGCCTGGCCTTCCATGCTCGTCAACCACCAAAGGATCGCCCAGCCGATCAGCACGCCGGCGGTGGCGCCGGGAAACAGCGGCCAAACGGTCCGGAAACTCCACTTGCCCCACCAACTGGCCACCGCCACCAGGTCGCAGGCGATTAGCAGGGGCAACTGCGTTCCCGCCGCCAGCAGGGCATTGCCCCCGAAGGCGTAGACCATGACGGGAAAGCTCAGGACGCCGATGCTGCCGCCGAAACCCGCCTTGGCCATGCTCACTAGAAGCGCCGAGAGGCTCCCCAGGATCAGGAACAGATAGACGTTGCCCACCTCCGCCGGCAGCAGCGACCACCCAAGCACGTCCATCCGCGTCGATCTCCCATGGGAAAGGCCCTTCTTACCAGTCCACCAGCACGCCGGTCAAGGGTGGCGCTGGCGTGGCGGAAGACTTGGGCCTATAATCCGCATGGAAGCAAGGAGCGGCGATGGCACGCGCATGGAGGCCGGATCAGCGGATGTGGGAAGTCGCCCCCGTCTATCAGGGCGCCGACGACCTGGCCCGGCGCGTCGGCACGGCCCCGCTGGTGGCGCAGATTCTCCACAACCGCGGCGTGACCGACCCCCAAGCCGGAAAAGCATTCCTCAACCCGCGCCTCAGCGATCTGCATCCCCCGGAGCTTCTAGGCGGCTGCGTGGACGCCGCCCGTCGCATCGCAGCCGCGGTGGCCGGCAAGAAGCGAATCGTCATCTACGGCGACTACGACGTGGACGGAATCACGGGCGTGGCGATCCTGCATGCCGCCCTGCGCCTGGTGGGAGGCCAGGTCGACTACTACGTGCCCCACCGCCTGGAGGAGGGCTACGGCGTCAACGCCCAGGCGGTGGCCAAGCTCATCGAAAGCGGCGCGGAGGTCCTGATTACCGTCGATTGCGGTATCTCGGCCAACGAGCCACTGGCCGCAGCGAAAGCGGCGGGGCTGGAGGTGATCATCACCGACCATCACGCCCCGCCGGATGACTTGCCTGTCGCCGACGCCATCGTGCATCCGGTGTTACCGACGGGGGCTTATCCCAATCCCGACCTTTCCGGCTCGGGCGTGGCGCTGAAGCTCGCCTGGCAGATCGCCAAGGAGGTCTGTGGGCAAGGGCGCGTCGATGAGGCCATGCGGAATTTCCTGTTGGAGGCCACTTGCCTGGCGGCCTTGGGGACCATCGCCGACGTCGTTCCGCTGCTGGGGGAGAACCGCTGCCTGGCTGTCTATGGGCTGCGGGGCCTTCCCGCGACGCAACACCCGGGCCTGCGGGCGCTGTTGGAATCCGCCAAGCTTACCGGGGAGCGATTGGACGCCTATCACGTGGGTTTCCTGCTGGCCCCGCGCCTCAACGCCTGCGGCCGCATGGGACACGCCCGCGAAGCCGTGGAACTGCTCACCGATGTCGCGCCCGATCGCGCCGCCCAGATCGCCGCATATCTCACCCAACAGAACGCCCACCGCCAGAAGGTCGAGCGCGAGATCACCGAACAAGCCGTTGAGATGGTCCTGACCGGCGGGCTGGACCGGCCGGACAACCGCGTGATCGTGCTGGCCAGCGACCACTGGCATGGCGGGGTCATCGGCATCGTGGCCTCTCGGCTGGTGGACCGCTTCAACCGCCCCGCCTTCCTGGTGGCCTTCAACGGCGACGGCGGGCAAGGCTCCTGCCGCAGCATCCCCGGTTTTGACATCCGCAAGGCGCTGGCCGCCTGTGGCGGGTACCTCAAGACCTTCGGCGGACACGCGATGGCGGGCGGGCTGCGAATCGACCGCGAGAAGCTGGAGGACTTCACCGCCGCGATGCTCGCCTATGCGGGCGACCACGTCGCGACAGAGCAACTTTCCCCCCCGCTGCGGATCGACGCCGAAGCGAGCCTGTCGGGCCTGAGCTACAACGTCGTCGAGCACATCAGCCGCCTGGCGCCTTTCGGGCAGGGCAACCCCCCGCCCGTCCTGGCGATGCGGCGATGCCGGATGCTCTCGGCGCCGCGGCGAATGGGCCGCAACGGGGGAACCGTCAGCCTGATGCTTTCGCAGGGCCAGGCGTCGCTGCGAGCGGTGGGATTCGGCATGGGTGAATTGGCCGACGCCCTCGTCGGCGTGGGCGAGATCGACGTAGCCGCCCAGCCGGTGCTGAACCAGTACAACGGCCATACGACCGTGGAGCTTCAGCTCCAAGACGTCCGCCGGCCTTAAGACGCTACCGCGATTATCGGGCGTATTCCACGCAACGAGTCTCCCGAAGCAGGGTAACCTTGACCTCGCCGGGATACTCCATCTCTTCCTCGATGCGCTTGGCGATGTCGTGGGCGATCTTGGCCGATAGCAGGTCGTTGACGTTTTCCGGATCGACGATGACTCGCACTTCCCTGCCGGCCTGGATGGCGTAGGCCTGGCGGACGCCCTCGAAGCCCATGGCGATCTCCTCGAGTTTCTTCAACCGCTGGACGTAGCGCTCCAGCGTCTCGCGGCGGGCCCCGGGACGCGACGCGCTGATGGCGTCGGCGGCGGCGATGATCGGGGTGTAGATGCTCTTGGCCTCGATGTCGCCGTGGTGACCGCCGACGGCATCGACGATCTCTTCCTTCTCGCCGTACCGCTTGCACAGGTCGGCGCCGATCTGGGGGTGGCCGCCCTCGACCTCGTGGTCCACGGCCTTTCCGATGTCGTGAAGCAGACCGCATCGCCGCGCGATCTGGCCGTTGAGGCCCAGTTCCTCGGCGATGACCTGCCCCAGGTAGGCGACCTCCATGGAGTGCTTCATCACGTTCTGCCCATAGCTGGTGCGGAAGTGCAGCCGGCCCAGCAGATCCATAAGCTTATTGTGCAGCCCGCGGACGTTGGCCTCCACGGCGGCCTGCTTGCCGTATTCGGAAACCTGCTTGTTGACTTCCTTCTCCGTCGCCGCGACGACCTCCTCGATGCGGGTAGGATGGATCCGGCCGTCCTGGATGAGCTTCTCCAGCGATCGGCGGGCGATTTCGCGCCGCACCGGGTCGAAACCGGAGACCACCACGACTCCGGGGGTGTCGTCGACGATGACGTCCACGCCGGTAGCCTTCTCGAAAGCCCGGATATTGCGCCCCTCGCGCCCGATGACGCGGCCTTTCATGTCATCGGAGGGAATATCCACCGTCGAGACGGTGGAGTCGCAGGTGTGGTCGGCGGCGTAGCGCTGAATGGCGGTGATGACGATCTCGCGGGCCTTCGTCTCGGCTGTCTCACGGGCATCTTCGAGGCGCCGCTCGACGATCCGGTCCGTCTCGTCCTCCATGTCCTTCCCCAGGCGGTCCAGCACCATGGTGCGGGCCTCGTCCACGGAAAGGTTGGCCACATGCAGCAGTTGTGTCTTCTGCTGGGCGATCAAGTCGTTCAACTGGCGGTCCTTGTTGGCCAGGGCCTTTTCCTTTTCTCCCAAGGCTCGTTCGGACGCCTCGACCATTCGATCCTTGGCTTTGGTGGATTCCAACTTTTCATCGAGGATGTCCTCGCGCTTGGCCAGTCGCTTTTCCTCGGCGCGAAGCTCCTGGCGCATGAGTTCGGTTTCGGTGTCGGCCTTTTCACGGCAGCGGATGAACTCGGTCTTGGCCTCCACTTCGGCCTGGGCAAGGATCTTCTGGGCCTGGGCCTCGGCGGCAGCCCGGATGGCGGCCATCTCTTTTTCCACCACCACCCGGCGGGACCTCTGAATCAGCCACATCACCAGGGCGGTGGCCACTACCGAGACGATGGTGGCGGCGAAGGCCAGCGCAACGCTCTGGCCAGGCAATAAGGCGACAAAATGGAATGCTTCCATGGCACGTTTCCTTTCCACAGGAAGCGCGCCGAGGAGGACATCATCGGAGGCAAGCAGGTCCACCCAACGCCGCCACGGGCGTCGGTCCGAGGCCGAAGGTCCAGTTCACCGCAAGCCGAGGTTCGCCCGTATCAGCTATCCGATCCATCCTTGCGACCGATGCGCGGGCGGTAACGACTCATCGACCGGCGCCACCGAGACATCGGCGGGCAGGCCCTCGCGAGGGCCTCCCATGCGCCGGGCCGGTCACCACGTCGTTGAACCTCTTGCAGATTCAAACTGCGCTGGCTCATGTGAACTCTATGACCCGAAGGCCTCGCCGTTCCCCACGGGAACGACGAATCATCGGCTACCGGCGATGCGCGGCGTCCTTTTGGCAATCTTCCCCGCTTCTTCAAACGGGGCGACACCGGCAACGCGTGCGCCTGCCGGTGCGTCCCGACAGGCACCGAGCGCCGCTAATCCGACGGCCTGCTTGTCCGACACACCCCGGCCGTCGCTACCTGATACTTATACGCACCCACCGGACTGTTGGTGCGGTGGATGCCTATGAACTTCCTTGCATACTAGCTTTCCGCCCCGCGCCGGTCAAGAACCGACATCGAAAGAAGCCGCGGAAAACCATGCAACACCAAGAATTTCATCGGCTTGCCGAAGCCAATAGGTCATGCGATATACACCCCAACAAGGCATGAAAAAGCCGCTTAAAGCCGCTCTTACAAGGAGTTATGCCAGGCCAAGGCAACAACGTGGACCGGAATAGCGAAAGGTGGGGGGAACCTTTCGTCCACAGCGGTGGAGGGAGCCGCTGTGTCCGGTCCACGCGCCGAATCATAAGGGCGAATTCCCATCGCGCCAAGAAATATCGTGAAAAACTCTACACCGCTTTCACGGTCGGCCGAAAAGTCCCTGGTTCCTGGTTCCTGCCTCCGTTGTCTGCCGTCCCCCCCCAAGGGGTCTTGTGGTCGGTCCCATCGTCAGGGGAGGGATTGCCTCTTGAAGCCACCGGCGGCCAGGCCCTAATATCGCAACGTCAAGAAACGAAAGGGAACCGCCATGTCACGTCGCGCCAGCATCAATGTCGCCCTGATCGGTCAGGGATTCATGGGCCGAATGCACTCTAACGCCTGGGGCCAGGTGAACCGGTTTTTCAAGCCCCCTATCTCGGCTGCGCTACACACCTCCTGCGGGTTGGAGGACGAGATGCCGGAAGCCTTCGCCGCCAACTGGGGCTGGAGGCACGCCGCGACGGACTGGAGGAAAGTCCTGGCCGACGACGAGGTGGGCTTGGTGGACATTGCCGCGCCCAACTACATGCACTATTCCATCGCCGCGGCGGCGTTGGCAGCGGGCAAGGCCGTCGCCTGCGAGAAACCTCTGGCGCTCACCCTGGAACAGGCCCGCAAGCTGGCGACCACCGCACGGGGGGCCAGGGGCAGGAACTTCGTGTGGTTCAACTACCGCCGTTGCCCTGCGGTGGCCGTGGCGCACCAGATCGTCCGGGCCGGACGGATCGGAGACATCCGCCACGTTCGCGCGGTGTACCTTCAGGACTGGGGCACCGAGGAAGTGCCCCTGGCCTGGCGGTTCGACAAGAAATTGGCCGGTTCCGGTTCACACGGCGACCTCAACGCGCACATCATCGACATGACCCGCTTCGTCACCGGCCAGGAGATCACCGAAATCTGCGGCGCCGTCGCCGAGACATTCATCAAACGCCGCCGCCGGATGACCGGCGCGGCCGCCGGAGGGATCGCCTCGGGGCTGAAGTCCGCCCGACAATGGGGCAAGGTCACGGTGGATGACGCGATGCTGTTCCTGGCGCGGTTTTCCGGCGGGGGGGTAGCCAATTTCGAGGCCACTCGCCTGGCCACGGGCAACCTCACCCATCACGGCTTTGAGATCAACGGCACGAAGGGTTCGCTGCGATATTATTTCGAGCGGATGAACGAACTGGACTATTACGACGCCACCGCTGCCCGGGCCTTGCAGGGCTGGACCACCATCCCCTGCACCCGCGGCGGCGACCACCCCTACGCCGACGCATGGTGGCCCGCCGGACATATCGTCGGTTACGAACACACCTTCACCAACACGGCCTACGACATCCTCCGCATCCTGGGCGGTCACAAACCGCTGGTCCCCATGTCGGACTTCCACGACGCCTACCAGACCCAGCGGGTATTGGAGGCGGCGATGATCTCCGCCAGGACGAAAAAGTGGGTAAAACTGTCCGCCATCAAGTAGCATGACGGACCGGACGCCAATGGAAAGGACGCATTGGGCATGACCGGGCCGCGAACGATTCAACGACGGCGAGGAAACTTCCGGGCCGCATGCTCCCTGGCGGCGATGATATTGGCCGGGAGCCTCTGGGCTGCGGCGCCACGGGACAAACCGACCGGCCAGGAGACCGCCGCCGAGCCAGCCAATGTCCCTTCGGGGGCGATCGTCACCGCCGACGGATGGTTCCTACGTCCCCCGCCCAAGGGTGCCCGCCCGACGCTTCCGGAAAAGGTGACGCGCGCCTTCGTCATCCCCATTCGCGAGGACATCCGCCAGAAGACCTATGACGCCGTCAGCCGCAAGATGCTCCGCTGCCGGGCGGGCAAGGCCGAACTGATCGTGCTGGACATGGACACCTGGGGCGGGGAGCTTCAGCCGGCGCTGGACATCGCACGGATGCTGAAGGTGGACCTGGAAGGCATCTACACCGTCTGCTATGTCCGCACGCGGGCCGTCTCAGCCGGGGCACTGATCGCCATGGCCTGCGATGAGATCGTCATCAGCCCAACGGGAACCTTTGGCGACTGTGCTCCCATCTCCCTGGCCGGACCGCTGGAAGGCATCGAGCGCGAGAAGATCGAGACCGTGCTGCGGAAAGAGTTCGCCGAATCCGCCGAGAACAACGGATACAACGTCGCCCTGGCCGAGGCGATGGTCAGCGCCAGCCGCGAGGTCTGGCTGGTCCGCAACAAAAAGACTCGTGAGCTTCGCCACGTCTTGTCCAAGGACTTCCGCGGGCAAGTCGAAATCCCCCCGGGCGTCAGCAGCGTGCCGTCCAACCCTTCCGGTCAATGGGAATTGCTGCGCGTCGTCGACACGGAGGGGGAAATCCTCACCATGCATCCGCGGGAAGCGGTGGAATACGGCTTCGCCTCCGCCATCGTCAAGCCCGGCGACGATGATCTCTACGGTCCGCTGATGGAGCGATTCGCCGTCGCCGCAAAGCCCACCGTGCTGGTGGACAACTGGTCGGAGCACCTGGTGGGCTTCCTGACCTCTACGGCGGTGGCGGGAATCCTGTTCTTCGTGGCCATCCTGTGCGTGTACGTGGAGATGCACACGCCGGGTTTCGGCCTGGCCGGCGCGACGGCCGTGGTGTGCTTCTCCCTGCTGTTCGGCAGCCGCTTCCTGGTGGGCATGGCTGCCTGGTGGGAGATCGCCCTGTTCGTCGTGGGCGTGGGGCTGATCCTGACGGAGGTGTTCGTCACCCCGGGCTTCGGCATCATCGGCATCGCGGGCATATTCTGCTGCATCGTGGCGATGCTGGCGATGTTCGTGCCCAACGCACCCGACAAACTGCCTATCCCCCAGACGCAAGTGGACTGGAGCCTATTTTCTCACGGGGTTCTGGCGATGGGCTTGGCGATGGTGGGGGCGATGATGGCGGCGGCGATGGTGGCGCGGTACCTGCCTAAGGTTCCCCTGGCCGGGAAATTGGTGCTTGCCCCGCCCGGCGCGGCGGCGATATCCGTGATGGAAGGCCCGTTGTCCGGGCCGATCCAACCAGGGGCGGTGGGCGTGGTGACCGCCGTCTGCCGGCTGGTGGGACAGGCCCGGTTCGGCGACCGGCTCATCGAGGTGTCCTCCGACGGGGCCTTCTTGCCTCCCGGAACACAGGTGACAGTCCTCAAGGTCGAGGGCACTCGTATCGTGGTCAGATCGATAAGCTGAGGCGCGATGCGATAGCTTACGGCGGCGGAGAACGGAAATGCTCGGGGACGTGATCCTGATTGTCGTGCTGTTCCTGGCGGCCATGGCGCTGGTGGTGCTGGAGATCTGCACGCCGTTTTTCGGGCTGATCAGCGTCCTGGCGCTGGTCTGCCTGACGGCGGCCGACTACCTGTGCTTCCAGTTGTCGCAACTGACGGGGATCATCGCCATCGTCGCCACGGTGGTGGCTTTTCCGGTCTTCGTGATCTGGGCGGTCCGCACGATCCCCAAGACCCCCCTGGGCCGGCGGCTGGCGCTGAAGAGGGAACCCGTCGCGCCGGGGGAAGGCACGCCGCAGGCCGATCGGTTGCGGCAGTTGGTGGGAAAGGAAGGCGTGGCGGAAACACTGCTCCGCCCCGGCGGGATGATCCTTCTGGACGGCCAGCGAGTGGATGCCGCCGCCGAGTCCGGATTGATCGAACAGGGCAGCCGCGTCCGTGTCCTTCGCATCACGGGAAGCTCCCTGGTCGTGCGCAAGGTCGAGGAATAGAAGTCCCCCATCGCCCCTGGGCGCTTGCCGAGACCCTTGCCGCCGGACAATAATAACCGTGCCGAGTAGATCTGTTGGACGAACACGTTAGACACTCTTACGAAGGGAATGACTTATGATCCTGGCAGAAACTCCCCAAGCCTGGCCGTGGGTGGTCGGTGGAATCCTGGTCGTCTTCGGCCTCATCATCCTGAGCCTCATCGGACGGTTCGTCAAGCTGTGGATCCAGGCCTACTTCGCCCGGGCCAACATCACCATGTTCGACCTCATCGGCATGAGCCTGCGGAAGGTCGATCTCCGCGTGATCGTGCTGAGCAAGATCCGCGCGTCGCAGTCGGGGCTGAATCTCACCACCGGTGAGATGGAAAGCCACTACCTCTCCGGCGGGCGGGTGCCCAACGTCATCACCGCCCTCATTGCCGCCAACCGCGCCAACATCGCCCTGGACTGGAGGCTGGCGACCGCCATCGACCTGGCCGGACGCGACATCCTCGACGCCGTGCAGACCTCCGTGAATCCCCGGGTCATCGACTGTCCCAATCCGGCCACCGGAAAAACCACCATCGACGCGGTGGCCAAGGACGGCATCCAGCTCAAGGCCCGCGCCCGCGTGACCGTGCGCACGAACATCGACGGGCTGGTTGGCGGAGCCACCGAGGAGACGATCATCGCCCGCGTCGGCGAGGGCATCGTCACCGCCATCGGCTCGGCGGCGTCCTACAAGGAAGTGCTGGAAAACCCCGACCGCATCTCCAAGCGAGTGCTGGAGAAGGGCCTCGACGCGGGCACCGCCTTCGAGATCCGCTCCATCGACATCGCCGACGTGGACGTGGGCGACAACATCGGCGCCAAGCTCCAGGCCGACCAGGCCGAAGCGGACAAGCGACGTTTCCAGGCCGAAGCGGAAAAACGCCGCGCCATGGCCATGGCACTCGAGCAGGAAATGCAGGCCCTCATACGCGAAAACCGCGCCAAGGTCGTCCTGGCCGAGGCGGAAATCCCCCTGGCCATCGCCGAGGCCTTCCGCAAGGGCAACCTGGGCATCATGGACTACTACCGTATCAAGAACATCCAGGCCGACACCGATATGCGAGAGAACATCGCCGGTGGCGGCATGCCCGGTGGAAAGCAGGACAAGCTTTGATGGCGGCGAGACACCGTTATGACCCAGCCGCACCACATCCTGGCCGATAAGGGCGACATGATCGAGGTCGTCCTGGTCCTGGTCATCCTGGGCATCAGCGCGATCGCCCGGAAGATCAACCAGGCCAAGCAGCAGGCCCGGGCCGAGCGGGAAGCGCAAGGGCTTCCTTCGGCGGGGGGATTTCAACAAGCGACTCCTCCCGCCGCGCCCAAAAGTCAGCCGGACGCGCGGCGCGGCCCGCAACGTGTTCCCCCGCGGCCGGATGAGGCATTGGCCAGGGCCTTCCGACGACAGATGGGCATGGAGCAAGAGGAACTTCCCCTGCGCAGCCCCCCCCCCATCGAGCCGCCGCAAGTCGAGGAAGACCACTCGGAGTATCGCTCCGGGGCGGAGGGCATGGGGGTGGAAGTGGAAATGCGGCAACAACAGCGGAGGCTCCAGATGGAGGACCTCCGCCGCCGTCAACGAATGTCCACGAAGGCGCCCCAGGAGGCCGACACGAAAGGAATCGAAGGCCGGCTGCTCCACGTCCCCAAGGCCGATCAACCGCATTCCCTTCAACAAGCCACACCGGTAAGCCCGTCCCTTGAACTGCTTCGCCAAGCCGTCATCTGGCATGAGATACTCTCTCCTCCCAAGGCCCTCCAGCACCGCCGAGAGCCTTGGTCCACCTGACGCCACAGGAGGGCCACGCCCATGATCAACGTCACCGACATCCTCCACGCGACGGATTTCTCCGACCTGTCGATCCATGCCCTCAAGTATGCCGAGTACCTGGCCGGAAAACTCTCCGCCCGGTTGCACTGCCTCCACGTGGTGGACGACACCTACCAGCAGTATTGGCTGATGGCCGAGATGCCAGCCGTGCCCGTGGGTCCGTCCATCGAGGAAGTGGTGGCCGCCAGCAAGCGCCAGTTGGAGACCTTCATCGCCGCCAATCTCGCCCCCGAGCTGGCGCGCGTGGAGGTGGTCCGGCGAGGCAAGCCTTTCCTGGAAATCATCAATTACGCCCGCGAGAACCGCGTCGGCCTGATCGTCATGGGCACCCATGGCCGGACGGCCTTGAGGCACGTCCTGATGGGTTCCGTCGCAGACAAGGTCGTCCGTAAAAGCCCCTGCCCCGTCCTGACCGTCCGCTCGCCCGAACACGGCTTCCAGATGCCCTGAGGAACCGCCAGCCCGGAATGGCCATCCGCAGGACGTCTGTGTCGTGCGTTGAGTCTGGCGCTGCCCTGTGTGCGCTGCCGGTATGGAGCGGAGCGGTCAGAGAGCGAACCGCGTGCCCATTGTGCCACGCACCCAGCCCGTGCATCCCCGGCGTCTCGTTTCCGCACAGGTCCCCCCCGCAAGCGGCCCCCTATGTCACGCCAGGTGTGGCAGATCTCGGCCTTTGGCTGCCTGGGTAAAGATTATTAGTTTAAGTGCCGCATAGAATAAAGAATATTGATTTTTATATTGACTATATTGATTCTGGCGGTATGATACCTCTGGAAAACCCGGAAGGACTCGTCAGGATGTCCAGCAACTGGCAGGAACTCACGAAGTTGACGCAGGGCCAACCGTTGATTGTCGAGCGCGTTGTGCTGGTGGACAAGGACATTGCCATCGAAGGCCGGTTCGAGCTGCCCCCGATGGACAGGCTGACAGCGGAGGACCAGGTCTTCGTCGCCGCCTTTATCCGCTGCCATGGGTCGATCAAGCAGATGGAGGAGTTTTTCGGCGTAAGCTACCCCACGATCAAGAACCGTCTGAACCGGATCGGTTCGCAATTGGAGTTTGTCGAGATCGGCCTGGGCCCATCCGGGCCGAGGGCCGCCGATGTCGACGATATTCTGACCCGCCTGGAGGCCGGCGAACTGACGGTCGAGGGGGCGATGGGGCTTTTGGGGCAATGATCTTTCCACCTTCGATCATGCGGGTACGAGTCCTCGGAGGGGTCCGGCGGCGCAGAGACTTCTGGCTGCCGCTCCTGTTGTTGTGGCCGATTGCGACGGTGGCCGGTCTGGCGGGGCTGCCCGCACTGTTTCTCCTGGTAGCAGTTCGGCCACGAATGCCATGGCGAATCCTTTTGGCGTTGCCGTGGGCCTTCCTGGTGTTCTGCCAGCTCAGGGGTCTGCGCGTGGAGCTTACCGGCCCGAAGAAACAAGTCTGCGTCTGGGTGGCGTAACCTGGAATGTAGCAAGAGGAGACATCCGATGAACGATGAGCGCAAGAGAATCCTTCAGATGCTTTCGGAAGGCAAGATCACGGTCGATGAGGCGGAGCGGCTGCTCGAGGCAATCCCCCGGGCGATGGGGTCCCAAGGCGAAGGTGGCGGGCTTCCGATGCAGCGGGCGGCCCGGAAGCCAAAATACCTGCGCATCGAGGTCAACTCCGGTAAACCAGGCAAGGCTGATCGGGTGAACATCCGCGTTCCCCTTGGGCTTCTCAAGGCGGGCGTCCGGCTCAAAGGGCTGATACCCGGGGACGCCGCGGCAAGAGTGGACTCGGCCCTGAAGGACAAGGGCATCGACCTTGACTCGCTGAAGGGCAACGCCCTGGAGGAGTTGTTGGAGAATCTGGCCGACCTGGAAGTGAACGTCAACGAAGGCAGTGACGGCGACACAGTCCGCATCTTCTGTGAGTAGCCTGTAGCGCGTTCAACTTCATTCAAGTATCCGTCAGGCTGGCGGGACGTAGCCCCGCCAGAGGGGTGTGAGTCCGGAGGCTTCCAACTGACCTGATTTTCCTCAGGCCGGACCGTGGCGGATGGGCGTGAGCTTCATGTCGCCGGCGGGGGTTTGGGCGTCTTCCGCGACAGCCACCCCGGAGGCCACCAGGGCGTCCCAGTGTTTGGAGTTGAAGATGCAGCCGGGGTCGCCGCCGTGCAGTTGGCCGTGGTAGGCGTCGGCACGGGCGCGGCAGCCCCCGCAGTAGTTGCGGAATGCACAGACCTCGCAATGGCCCAGCCGGTTGGCACGGTCGTTGAGGACATCCCAGAAGGCGTTACGACGGAACACCTCCACCAGCGGCGCGCGGCGGACATTGCCCATCACCCGGTGCGGCAGGTACACGCAGGGGGTCACGTCGCCGTTTGGCTCGATGCAGACATAGGTCCTTCCGGCCCCGCAACCGCCCAGGTACTTGGCCACCACGCGGGCCTTGACGCCGCTGCCGGAACCCGCGTGGGAGCAGGCCGCCCTCCCCTCGGTCGAACCGGCCAGGCAGACGCGCCCCAACTGCGGGGCCGTGGAGATCACCCCGATCCCGCCGGTCTGCATCTTCTCGTTGAGGATGCCCAGAAGTTCCTCACGCTGGGAGGGGCTGATGTCGCCGTGGACCATCTTCAAACCGCGCCCCACGGGGATGAAGTTGAAGTGGGCGAAACAACCGGCGCCGAGGCTTTCGGCAAAGGAGATCATGTCGCGGACTTCGTGGAAGTTGCCCTGGTGGACGCACATGGCGATGCCCAGGCGCAGGCCCGCCGTGGCGGCCACCACCCCCGCGCCGGCGACGGCTCGCTGCCACATGCCCGCAACACCGCGAAAGGCGTCATGCCTGGCAGGGTCCACGGAGTCCAGCGAGATCTCCACGTATCGCAGCCCCGCCTCCGCCAGCCGACCGGCCAGCTCGGCGGTCATCGTCGTGCCGTTGGTGGCGATGGTGGCGTGCATCCCGTACTGTTGCGCTCGCCGCAGCACGGGCAGCAAGTCGGGACTCATGGTCGGTTCCCCACCGGATAGCGCCAGCATCGGCAGATGGGCCGAACCCATCTGATCGACCAGGTCGAGCTTCTCCTGGAGGCTCAGTTCGTCGTCCAGCGCGGCCTTGCCGCTGTCCTGGTAGCAGTGTTTACAGGCCAGGTTGCAGCGGTTGGTAAAGTTCCAGACGGCAAAAAGAGGCGAGACAAACCGCTGCGGCACGATCGGCCCGAACTCCGCCAGCGACTTCAGCACGATCACCAACCCGCGCACGGTGGGGCGGTGTTCGGCGATCCGCTTGCGGAAGGTCGCCACGTCCGTGTTGCCGCGCAGCCAGTCGATCAGCAAGTGCACGGGCCAATGGAGCAGGCGATCACTCCGCGAGGCAGCGGGGTTGCGGTAACTGGCGATGATCCGTTCCAGCGGCGTGATTCCGTTGCCATTGCAGGAGGCCATCTCCCCCAGCAGCCACCGCACCGGGTGAAGTCCCAGCCATCGTTCCAGGGGATGACGATAGTCCACCCGCAACACCGCCGGTCCCAGGGCATCTCCCGGCAACTTTCCTGCGCTGGCGTAGGTGGCGCTGGATACCTCTCCATCGTCGGACCGCCCCGGCCTCTTGTCGGGATTGGTCGAGGCCGCGAAGTGTTGGTCGTACGGCTTGCCGATGACGGCAGCGGTGGCCCTCGCGCCTAGGTTGATGCGGGAACCTTCTTGACCGGAACCGGAGTGTTGCTGTGCGGTTCGCGAAGTCATGGAGACGCCTTTGTCAACTCACCGCCTCGCGGTTTGGTTGGGTTCCACCCGCGGCGGCATCGGCCTGACGGGGATCGTCTGCCCCGGAGATGCCGGGACGGCAGGCGCCGCTGAGGGCGTAGGCCCGCTCGACGATCGGGCGGTACTCCGGACCGCAGTTATAGGTGCAGAACGGGAAGATGCCTCCCGGCGTCGAATACAGGATCACGCATCGCTGGGCGCGCTGGAAGTCGAAGTTGTAGCGGTCTTGAAAGTGCATGCCCGCGCACAACAGCGTCTTGTAGTTGGCCTTCTCGTTGGCGCCGCGGCCGAGGTTCTTGTCCACCAGCCCAAGCAGCGAGCGGACGAACCGCTTGACCGTCAGGTCCGGTGGCGCCGCGGCGGGCCGGAAGTGCCGCTTGAACATCCGCCCCACGCGCCACTTGTCCAGCCAGTTGGCCGAACCGCGGTGGCGGATGTCGGCGGCGATACGGTTCATCTCAATGAACATGCCCTCCACGTCGATCACCATCGGGAAGGGATACGCCTTGCCGTCGGGGGAGACCAGGAAATACGTCCCGAAGGCGCAGTCAGGGTGGCAACTGGGCGAGACCTTGGGCCTGCCCGTCAGGGCCTGGAGGATCTGCGACAGCGGCACGACGATGCTCAGCGGAAACATGTCGCGCAGCGCGCTGGCGCCCGAGGCCGCGGCAATGTCGTGGGCCAGGTCGCCCAGCGTATAGCGGCGGGCGGACCGCTCCTGGTCGCTGTTGCGCCCCGTGAACGACACCGGCTGATAGCTGATGGCGCTGATGACATCGATATTGGCCACGGCGAAGCGGAAGATCTCCCCAACCTGTCCGTCGTTGACGCCCTTGAGCACCGTGGGCACCAGGCAGATCTTCATGCCCGTCGAGCGACAGTTCTCTATGACCGCCAGCTTCTTCCGCCAGAGGCCCGGATGGTTCCGCGTCGCGAGGTGGGCCTCCTCGCCCACGCCGTCGAACTGAAGGTACAGCGTATGCAATCCGGCGGAGGCGCATTGTTCGGCAAAGGCGCGATCCGCCAGGCGCAGACCGTTGGTGGCGATCTGAATGTGCGAGAAGCCCATGTCCCGCGCCGCCGAGACGATCCTGAGGAAATCCGGGTGGATCGTGGGTTCGCCACCGGTGAACTGGATGGCCGTGCAGGGGACCGGCCGCAACTCGCGGAGCACGCGGAGTTGGCGGATGATCTCATCGTAGTCCGGCTCGAAGACGTAACCCGAAGCCCCGGCGTTGGCGAAGCAGATCGGGCAGGCCATATTGCAGCGGTTGGTCAGGTCGATCTGCGACAGGCACGGGCTGGAAAGGTGCTGGTTGCACAGACCGCAATCGCTGGGGCAGTGCGCGCCGCCCCGGACCTGCGGAAACTCCAGTCCTGGCAACTCCTCGTAGGTCCACCAGGACGCCTTGGAGTACAGCAGCGCGTCGGAGTTCACGCAGTCCCGGAAGTGTCCGTGGGTCGGGCAAACCTTCTCCATGTAGACGGCGCCTTCCTCCACGAACAGTCGCCCCAAAAGGATTCGACTGCACTCCGGGCAGAGGCTGCGAGTGGTCCGCGGCAGACGTCGCAGGACCGGCTGGACCGGCCAACCCGCCAACGTCCTTGTGGCGCTGCCGGGGTAATCGGGCAGGGCCTGAGTCCAGACGGCGTCATGATGGACCTGTCGCCCCCGGCCGCACCGCGGGCAGTCGAACGTCGCCACCAACTGCTCGCCTGGATGCTCAAAGGTCGTGGCGACCACCTGGCGACAAGACGGGCAGGTGGCCTGGGTAAGATACGGCAAGGCCGCCGATGCGGGATCGGACCCTCGCATCGACCGCTTGAATTCCTCCAGAGACTCCCAGGGTTGCAAAGAGATTTTCGGTCCGGCCTGGTGGCGGGAACCGCACGATGCCTTCGGGGCTGTCTTGAGGTCGTCCATCACGTGCCTGCCAACTCCACACCGCTTCGGGCCCTTGGCGCATCAGGCAACGAAGCAGGCCGGATAGCGGCGGACGGTCCGCTTGCGCTTCCGGTAGCTTTCGGCCAACTCCATGAAAATGTCCAGGTCCCGCTCCATGTTGGAGCTGCTGGCGTCAAAATAGAAATTGCGGATCGGAATGTCGTCATGGTCGCGAGCCAGGGCGTGATAGACGGCCTCCGAGACAATCCCGTTCATGCAGGAGAACGGGCTGATGTCGATGATACCATCGACGCCTTTGTTGTACAGATAGACGCTCTTTCCCACCGACAGCGACATCTCGCCCAGCGCCCCGTCGGCCGGAAGATACGGCCAGCCCGGCTTGAGCACCTCTTCATAGAGGTGGTGGGGTTCCTCGTACCCGGTGAAGTCCTCGGCGAAGGGCGCCAGCAGCTTCGCCTCGTCGCGCTTCTGCACGGCATTTTTCACCACGGCCGCCAGCATCTCCAGCGAGATCGTCTTCCCATCGCGCTTCAAGAGGGTTTTCTGCGACCAGTTGGTGTACCAGACCCATTCGGTCACGTCGCTGAGCCACGCCTCGCCACCGTGGGCCTCGATCTTCCGCACCGCGTCATAGTTGCTGAACCGGTTGAGGCGACAGAAAATCTCCCCCACCACGCCGATAAGCAACCGGTCCTTGGCGTATCGGGCGGGAATAGCCCGGAAGCTGTCCCTCGCCTCCGTCAGGGCGTCCACCAGCCTCGCCAGCCGCTTGCCGTAGGGAAGGTCAGGCCGCTCCATCACGGCTGCGGCCAGGTCAATCCCTTGCTGGTACACCGCGTCCGTTCGACCGGGCTGGGTCTCATAAGGCCGAATCTTCAGCAGCATTTTCCGCAGGATGTCCCCGGCCACCAGACCGATCCAGAGCCTGCGGATCATATCCGGGGCGTGATTGGCCAGGCCGTCGTAGCTGTTCTTGCTGGTGGGCGAAATGACCGGGATTTCCTCCAGGCCCATGTCCGCCAGCACTCTCTTGAGATATGGGGCGTATTGACCGAAACGGCAGGGGCCTTCGGCGATGGGCATGAAGAAGGCCGTCCGCCGGGAATCGAAATCCTTGGAGTGGATGATCCGCATGAAGTCCCCGATGGTCACCTTCTCGGGGTAGCACTCGTCACCGGAGGTGTACAACCCGCCCAGGTCCAGCGTTTGCTCATTGGATTCAGGCGTGACGTCCGCGTCGATGCCCACGGAACGAAAGACGGCCGCCATCATCCGGGCGCCTACGTAGGTCATGCGCGGAATCCACAGCTTCCGCCCGGAAAGCCTGTCGGTGCTAGCCTTTGTGACCATGTCTGTCAACTCACAGGAATGGTTTGGACCCTCATGCCAAACGGAGGGGATAGGATACCGCAAGACGGGGTGGGTTTGAATGGGTTTTTGACCTGCGGCGGAAATCCGCCCCTCTACAAACTCCTCCAGGCCTAAAGGCTTCGGGGACCAACCCGGTCCCGTCACCCGTTATCCTTATATAGATGAACACGTGACCGATGCCATGAACCCTGTCCCCGGCAACAGGCTGAATCATCAGGCCCTACAGCCTGGCATCCACAAACCCCCTCAGGCCGTATCCTCGTATGCAGCCGTCCCGATGGCCGGGGCAACCTTCTGCGCGGCAGGAACCACGGCAGCGACTGGCGCCTCGGTGGCTGGAGCGGGAATGGCCTGGACATAGACCGCGGCTGGGTGAGAAGGATCGGCCAGCGGATTGGCCAGCGAGGCCTTGAACTTCCGCTCCGCATGGACCGTCTCGGCCTGCTGGCCGCTGACAACGTCCAGCCAGCGACAGCGGACCGCACGTCCAGGCGCCAAGGCCGAAAGGTCCAGTCCGGCGTTTCCTCCCGTGGGCAGAAAGATGAAATACTGCTTGCCCGGCTCGGCCGAGCACATCCCCGATGCCAGGAAATCATTGTCGGGCACCAGACGTGCCAGGTCGATGGACTCCAGAAAGTCCCGCAGATATCGGAACTGCCGCCAGCTTTCCGGGGCGGGCTTGAACTTGATAAGGTCCCAGGAGGTGGAGCAGTAGTAGTAGTTGACGTATCCGCCACCGGCGTAGATGACCCATGCGCTGACGAGATTGTCCAGGCCGCTGCGGCAGAAGTCGTTGTTGACGGTGGGCAGGAACTCCACGCCCCTCTCGTAGAGGTACTCGATGTTCAGGTAGGGCTTGGCGGTGTTGCGGAAACGCCGGATCGCCTCGCGGTTCAGCGATGGGGCGTCGCGGAACTTCACTTGGTCGGAGATGAAGTCGCAGGCGGCATCGGCTTGGCTGAGGCCGCCCCAGCTTTCCCGCTCGGTGTCATGGGCGGTAACCAGATGGCCGTAGGCGTCGGTTCGGCGAATCAGCGCGATCCGCCCCAGCGTGTAATCGTGGCTGCCGGTTTGGCGCAGGAGGTTGTAACTCTCCTTGCTGATGTCCCAGATGAGGTTGGAATACGCCTGGTACCGCGCTACCACGTATTTCCAGAACAGGTCATCCTCCGGGGAGTTCCGCGCGGGCCAGGCGACGGCCTTGTTCTGCACCTGGATCATCAAATGCAGGACCAGCCCGTGACGGTGCAGCGACGCGACGACCTGGTCGAAGCTTCGAAAGAAATCCACGTTCAGCCGGGTGTGGTCTGGGGCCTCGTTGGCGCCCCCGAAGATGTACATCGGCGGAGGCCCATAAAGATAGTTGGCCGTGGACTCGGTCAGTTCCGTCCGGTGATAGCGGTGCGCGTAGAGGTTGGCGACGATGACGTTGAAGCCGCTGTCTTTCAGCAGGCTCAGCACCTCCTCCAGCGGAGGGTTGTCGTTTTTCGGCCCCGGCGCGTGGCCGAGGTGTACCTGCCCATAGGCGAACAGCCAGTCCCACTCAAAACCCAACGGGATAAACGGCGTGCCATCCTCATAACGAAATCGCTTTCGGTTTTCCGGGTCCACTCTCACCCGGCCGTGGACAGCGGGATTCTCCTTAGGCGTGCAGACCACCGGGCCAAGGCTGATCCCGTCCATTCGTTTGTCGCTGGACTGCGTCCTGCCGCGCCACAGGCCCTCGAGCAACGGACTGAAACGGATCACCCATCGCTGACCGCCGTCAAAGAAACCGGGGATATCGTCAATCCACAGACCGGATTCGTGCTCGAAACTCGCCGACAGCTTCACCGCGAAAGGTTGGTCCTGATGAGAACCCTGGAGGGCGAAATCATGCACATCAAACAAGGCAACTTTTACATCCGTCTTCATGGAGGTCTCCTCAAGCCAGGGCGATTATACTCCCCTGCGCGATGAAGCGAAACCTTGCGTCTTTGCGCACCAGGGAATAGGCGACCCCATCGCTTTGGGAGGTTCAGGAATCGAGATACCACGCCAACGCCCGGGACCAACCGATAAAGCCCTACCGGGCGCGGCCGACGACGGATCGCAATGCCGACCAGCCCCGGCGCGCGAGCTTGGTCCGACTGAGCAGCGAGTAGGCGATCAGGAGCATCAACACCACCGCCACCGGCCTGGAAAAGAAAGGCAGGACGCTCCCCTCGTAGGCAAGTAACGCCCGGCGGAGGTTTTCGTCCGCCATCGGCCCCAGGATGATCCCGATGACCAGCGGAGCAATGGGGTAGCCTACCTCCTCCAGGAAATAGGCGATCAGCCCGAAGCCCAGCATCAGGTAGACGTCGAAGAGGCTGTTGTCGAGGGCATAGCTGCCGATGACGGTGAACATCGCCACCAGCGGCATGAGGATCGCCACCGGCATCCGCACGACCCAGACGGTGACCTTGCTCATGGCGAAACCGCAGACCAGCATCGTCAGCGACGCCCAGAACAGGATGGCGGCCATCTGGGGTATGAACGTGGGAGCCTCCTGCGGCAGCAGGGGTCCTGGACGGATGCCGCAAAGCAGAATCGCCCCCAGCAGCATCGCCGCCGGTGGCGAACCGGGCACGCCGAGGGTTAGCAGCGGAACCAACGCCCCGCCGATGCAGGCATTGTTGGCCGACTCCGCCGCGATGACGCCCTCCATATTGCCCTTGCCGTAGAGTTCCTTGTTCCGGCTGGTCTTCTTGGCCGCGTCGTAAGCCATCCAGGCGGCCACGTCTTCTCCGACACCGGGGATCGTCCCGACCCCCACGCCGATCAGCGCCGACCGCAGCGATAGCAGGACGTGCTTACGAAGGACCGACCACCGTGGCATCACGCGCGTTACCCGTCCGGCTGCCACAGTGCGGCCCAAGGGATCCTTGAGGCTGCGAATGATCTGTGGAATGGCAAAACCGCCCAATAGCACCGGAATTGGTTGGATACCGTCGAAAAGATTGGGGATTCCAAAGGTGAACCGCTCGTATCCCTGGAGCGGGTCCACGCCCACCGTGGCCATCAGCAGACCCAGGAAACCCGCCAGCCAGCCCTTGACCGGCGTGTCAGGGGACGTAAGCGAACCGCAGATCAGCACCCCGAACAGCGCCAGCAGGAAAAACTCCACCGAGCTGAACTGGAGCGTCAGTTTCATCAGCAGCGGAATTACCAGCAGCATCGCCAGCATTCCCGCCAGCGTCCCAAAGCAGCTCATGACGGTGGCCGTACCGATGGCCTCGCCACCGCGTCCCTGTAAGGCCAGGGGATAGCCTTCCAGGGCGGTGGCAGCCGCCGCGGCCGTACCGGGAATGTTCAGCATGATCGCCGAGTGGCTCCCACCGTAGATCGCCCCGACGTACATGCCCAGCAGCGCCACCATCACCGACTCGGTGGGCAGCTTCAAGCCGTACATCACCGGCGTCAGCAGCGCTATCCCCAGCGTCGCCGTCAGGCCCGGCAAGGCCCCGAAGATGATCCCCAGCACCACCGTGCCCAGCAGGATCAGCACGTTGGTCAGCGTCAGGATCGACGACAACTGGATGAAGAAGTCCTGGATCATGTGTTTCGGTCGCCGCGGCGCTGGTGGCGACATCCTGCCGCAAGGTTACGGTAAAGGCACCGACAGCCACTCGCTGAAAGCGTATCCCATCCCAAACGACATGACGGCGCTGAGGCAAACGATCCCGGCCAGATGACCCCATCCAGGTCGCTTCCCGTGCGGGCGCAGAAACATCATGATGAATCCGGTTAAAAACACGAAGCTGGACAGCACATAGTTGATGCCCTCGGCCTCCAGGCAGAACCGCGTGAACCGCCCGTAAAAAAAGTCTCGATCTCGCAGGAGGTTCGTCATCCAACCGAACGGATGCAGCCTCAGCATAACGGTGTACGTCACGATCCAGATATAGATCAAGGCCGTGCGGCGAACACCGGTATTGCGCCAAAATCCCGCCGCGCCGTCTCGCAGGTAGATCCGCAGGCCCTCCAGCGCGCCCTGGCGAATCGCCCGCGCCAGGAGCCAGGCGGACGATAGCACGATCATCGCCCCCACCAGGATGGGAAAGGCCGCCGGAGAGACATACCAGGTGTTGACCACCCCTCCATAGGTTCCGCTCAATGGCATCCGCGTCCCGCCCCAGATCACCGCCGCCCCCAGCAACAGCAGGCAGATGGAAGCAACCACGTCGGCCTTGGGCAGTTGCTCTTTGGACAGCATCATGTCACCTTCTACCGCTTGGCAGGTAAACGGATTACGGCTCCTCCCGCGGGGGTCACGGTCCCGGCAGGCTTGGCGCTGAAGTTGTGGCAGCGGGCCTGGGGATGCCGAATTCCGCCGGGGATTTAGAGGCGATGCCTTGTTCGTAGAGCATCCATGTCCAGAAGCTTTCCATCCGGCGGACCATCTCATTGGCCGGTTGGCCGCGCAGACCGTAGAGCGTCAGCATCTGCCCGGCGGCCAGGTCTTGGATTTCCTTGGAGGCCATTGCCTTGTCGAATGCGGCGCCGATCTTGTCCAGCACCGCTTGGGGCGCATCGGCCGGCAGGGCAAAACCCAACCACTGGCGTAGCAGAACCTGGCCAATGACCGGATACTTCTCCGCGGCGGAGGGGATGCTTCCAAACCCGGGGAAATCCACCTCCTGGGCCTCCATGACGGCCAGCGGAATCAGCCTGCGGCCTTTGATCAGCTCCGCCTGCTCACTGAGAGAGGTAATCACGGCCTCCACTTCTCCGCTGAGGGCGGCGATCTGAGAAGGCTGGCTGCCCTCGTAGGGTATGAAGTTGAAACGCACACCGGCGGCCTTTTCCAGGATGACCAGCTTGGTGTGCCACAGCCCACCGGTGGCGGAGGCGGAAACCCTGATTTTTCCGGGTTGCTCCCTGGCGACCGTGAGCAGGTCCTCCAGGGTCTTGTACTTGTTGGTCCCGGCCACGGAGAGCACTCCAGGGGCCCCGGCGACAAGAAAATACGTCCAATCCTTGGCGGTGGTGTTGTGCCCGCCCATGACGGCTGCCGGAAGGATCGTCTCGCTGAATCCGCCCCAGTGGTGACCGTCATGGCCGCGCGACCAGACGTAGTCCATCGCCACGCCACCGCGCCCCCCGACGCGGTTGATGACGTTGACCCGGACGCCCAGATCCCCCTCCATTGCCGCCCCGATGGCGCGGTTGACCATGTCGGTCCCCCCACCGGCGGCGGCAAAACAGGATACCTGGATCGCGCGCTTGGGCCAGGCCACGGGGGAGCGGTCCTTGTCTTCCTTGTGGGAACAACCGCCGAAAGCCACTAGGACGGCAACAACGGGGACGGCGAATCGGTTCATCTGCATTGGCTCCTGGCGAACGATAAAATCGCACCGGTGAATCGACCGGCCTGACAGACAGGCCAGACACTACGTAAACGGCGCCGGTGCGTCAAGCTCTCCAAGCCAAAGCTGGTCAGACAGGTACGGAACGGGATCATCACACCTGGTTCATCACCGCACCGCTCCTCGTTGCGAGCTTGCTTCTCGTCGTGAGCAGTCGGGGGTGTTCGGGGGCTTTGTCCCATGCTCCCACGCGCAAAAAAGAAACGCCGCTGAAGCGGCGTTTCCGTGTCAACAATTGTCCGAGGCTTACAGCGGTTTGACGTTGACGGCCTTGGGCCCCTTGGGCCCGGGGGTCACATCAAACGACACCGCCTGGCCTTCCGACAGCGACTTGAAGCCTTCGCCTTGAATGTCGCTGTGGTGAACGAACGCGTCGGTCCCGTCATCGGCGGTGACGAATCCGAAACCCTTGGACTGGTTGAACCACTTTACCTTGCCATTAGCCATACCATGGCTCCTTTGTGAAACTGGGCATTGCAGATTTGCATGAGGGAGTTTGACAGGCCCGATGTGTGATGAGCCAAGGCAGCAAATGGCTGCGAAATACTCAATCTATGCGGCGCCTTATGCACCCTGCAAACAAGCCCGGTTGCCGGCCGGACTGTGCCCGCGACCCGGGAAAACACTTTCCCAACTCGCCGCGGGCCCTGATCTAACGTCGTCTATTCTAACAGCCCAGGGACAGGGAAAGCAATATAATTTTAAAAAGTTGCCGGTACGGGCACCGACTATCTGCTTCATGGTCGTGGCTGCCGCAGGGTCCTTGGGCCTTCCACGAGATGAACCCGTATCCAACGGGACTATGGCCCCGTAAATGCCATGTGACCGGGAGACCTGGCTTACATGGCTTCTACTTTAACTACTTTATTCGAATGTCGTTGAGGACGCGGCAGATCGCATCGATGGTTTTCAAGGGAACGTCCGGGGCGCATTCGGCCAACAGCCACAACCCCCCCTCAGGCAGGTAGAGCGCCTCGACACACTGTCTGATATGGGATTCAATTTGGCCGATCGTCGCCAACGGGAAGAGTTGCCGATCCAGGTCCAGATCGATACAAACCCTACCTTTGCAGGTCCGCACCAGATTATCCAGGCCGTTGGCCCGTATCTGCGGATTTAGGACATTGACCCCGCATTCGATCAGGTCCGGGATGATCTCGTAGATGCAGCCGTCCGTATGCATGTAGACGTCGTGTCCGGCCTCGTGGCAGCGACCGTAGATAACCCGGTAGCAAGGTTTAAGGTACTTGCGCCACAGAGCAGGGCTGATAGGCAGCGCCTTCTGGGTGCCTAGGTCATCGCCGAACCGAATCAGACTACCAGGCTCCAACAAAGGCAATGTCACATCGAGTTTCTGGAGATTGTGCTCCACCACGATATCGATCAACCGCTGCAATTCCGGCGGTTGCTCGGCGAAGTCAATCATGATTTCCTCGAAGCCCCGCAGGTCCGCAAGCCGCAGGAACATGAAACCATGAGGGAATCCGGGCGTCACCTGTGCCGGGGGCTTCAACGCACCGATGTCCTGCCGTGAAGGAACCGGATGCTGGGTAACCATGCTGTTTAGACCGGTTTCGATGTTCTCCCAGACACATCCCCATTCGTCGACATGCTTGCCTCGCATATACTTGGGGTCTTCTTCCCCCGCACGTGCCGGATCGGCAGGGGCGACGACTCCCTCAAAGACCGCGGGGTATCGGTGCATGACGTCCAGCAGGGCCTTTCCATGGCGCCGCCAGGTTCCAGGCAAAAAACTGACCTCCACAGGAATCCGCTGGGGATGCTCAAACCGCATTGCCTTGAATTGATCCTCTTTCTTACCCACAGACGTAGTCCTCTGTTGGCGGGTACCGGTAGGGTATTCAGATCATGAACCGTCCGACACCCTGATTGTTTTTCAGTCCGTAACGAATTATCAATTTTGCCGGTAAAATGCCATGCTCACGCCGGCGGGGTATATCTTGTGCTTCGACTTCGACGCTCCCTTCACCCTCCACATGGCACGCAATCGCGGCCATGCCAACCGTCCTACTTCCCTCTCCCCGCCTTATAATGCAAGCGGCACGGCCTGGCCTGGAGCCGCCCTTGGCTGGGAACCCACACAGAAAACATGGGTTTTCTGGCTGTTTCACGCCCGAGGGCGGGCATGCCACATCCCAAGATGACTTCTTCAACAGGCTGCTAGGGCCGGACCTCGATATGGCGTTTCAGCAGGGTGAAGTATGCGTAGGGATTGACGATCTCCACGTTCCATTCCGGATGGTCTGTCTTGAGAATCTCAATGGCCTTGGCGACATTGCCAGGCGGCACCCAAACGATTCGAAAAAACAGGAAGGCGGGCTGGCCCTTCGCAACGCGGGCTGCAATGGCCCCCTTCATCAAGGTCGCCAACTCCTCGGGCGAACTGCTGTTGCAGGTACTATTGTCCAGATTGGTAACCACCATGCCTTGCCACACATGGTCTGTAGGCGATTTGCCGCCGGTCTTGTGGAAATCGATGACAATGGTGGCAAAACCATCCGGGGCAAACTGGACAAACGCGTCCTTAACGGCATCGGAGGGCTCATCCCAGTCCAGCACCATGGGAGCAAGAGTCATGTCGGCCTGTTCGAAGAATCGCTTGTTGTGACGGACGAACAGAGGCAGGTATTCGGGCAAAATGCGATTGGGATTCATATAGCCGGCTGCCGATGCATCTGCCGTGAACACATCGTTGGTCCGGGCCGTCTCGTACAAGTAAGCGATGATGTCCGGGTACGTTTCGAGCAGATTGGGATTGACGCCCCAGCACAGGGGCAACGTGCCGCGCGCCGGATCGTCCCACGATTTCGGCATCCACTGGTACAGGGGCATAGCCGAGTCGTAGTCGGCCATCAGGATGCACAGGTAGGTCTTGGCCTCGGGGCTTTTCGGGGCAGCCGGCCGGGGCTGCTTGAGCGGTTTCAGCAGCGCCTGGCAATGGAAAGACTGGTTGTAGCAATGGTCGGCTGCGGTGTTCTGATAGCCGTTGTATGGCGAGATCAGGTGAACCGTCTCCCATTCGGTGGGAACGGGATCGTGCTTGCTGGTGTGGTGGGGGATATCGCTGTATTTCTGAAAGGCGAAGAACCCCGCCAATTCCGTCATGTGTTTCCCGGCGGCTTGCTTCATCGTAGCGTCAAGCATCAGCTTGTATGTGGCAAGGTCAGTGCCATGGGGCTGGTTAGGGTCGTCGGCGGGAGCTTCATCGCCCCAGGGGGACAGATCGAAGACGAACCCGCGGTTTCGGACAGCCCAATCCCGCGTCACCACATACCCCACATTGCTGGGGACGCGGGTGCCACCTTGATTGTTTTGACGCGTGTCGGCGGCGTCTTCGTAAAGAAACAGCCAATGGCTGTTGCACCGGCCTTTCTCAATGAACTCCCGGATGGCCCAACGGTAGGCGTCGTTCTTGGCGCTGCCAGTC
>Ga0315284_10001850_pt1 | contig 30181 bp, 30 predicted proteins | sample YL17G09_16_MG_FD_203696 | JGI IMG/M metagenome (GOLD analysis project Ga0315284, IMG submission 203696) | Sediment microbial communities from Yellowstone Lake, YNP, Wyoming, USA - YL17G09_16 | ecosystem: Environmental > Aquatic > Freshwater > Lake > Sediment | place: USA: Wyoming | collected...
CAACGGGGTCACATGTCAACGGGGTCACATGTCAACGGGGTCACATGTCAACGGGGTCACATGTCAACGGGGTCACATGTCAACGGGGTCACATGTCAACGGGGTCACATGTCAACGGGGTCACATGTCAACGGGGTCACATGCTTTCCCCCCTTTAACCCCATCCCAAATTTTATAGAGGGGGTTAAAGGGGGGACGTATGTCCCCCTTGCTGTGATATTTGGGAAAACATATCCTCGTTTCGCTTTGACTCTTTGACAGAATTTGACCTAAAATCATCAAAATCGAAATTATCAATCAAAAGTTCATAGTTTTCAATATTGACATCCTGGTAAAAAATTGACTTGTATTTATATCTTGTTGTCGCATAGTCGCTTCTTCTAGCCGGGTCAGGATGAATATTGTCCATAAGTATTTCAGAAAATGAAATTAAAAATTGATTCGACGTGAATCCAGATGTCGATATGAATTTTATAATTTGCAAATATGAAATGCTGAGCGCATAATTATCCCACGTATTCCAATATTTCAAGCACTCGCTAATAACGTACTTGCGGGACTGGTCTATAAACCGTTCCAGCGTTGAATAACAAAGCTTTTTATACCTTTCAATAAACTCCGGTGACAAAATTGTAAATGCGCCGTTAGAATCCACATATGTGTCAATGGTCTGTTTTAGAGACTCTGGCGTTATTCTGCTGTGTTTATTGAGCACGTAATTAATCAAATGAATTTCTATAGACCATAAACTATATTCCGGGAAATAAATGTAGAAATAGTCGCGGTATATGTCATACATAACTGATGCTGCATCAGTATCGTCTTTTTGCTGCTTCTGTTTCTGCTGCTGTTCTTGGTCCAGCAATAAATTTATAGGTATTGATATTCCAAAATCTAAAATAACTGGAAGTCCTGTCTTGAGGTCGATAACAGCATTATCCCATTTGAAGTCATAGTGCACTATTCCGTTCTTCATTAGCTGTTCCAGAGAGAATAAAAAATAAGAATACGTGTCGAAAAGTGTGTTCAAAATATGTTTCTTATTGGTGCTCGATAACAAATATTTTGTGAATTTAACATTTTCAACATATTTCATTTTTAATAATATGAATTTATTTGAGTCATCTTTTGATTCTATGATGTTTGCATTTGTTGCTGTTGTTGCCGTTTCCGTTGATGATGATTTTCCGCTTATTATACTACATTTTTTAATCTCTCTGTGATTTATTTTTGCTAAAGATGCGGTGCAGCTCTGTATAACGGGGACATAATACAAGCTGTAAAATGGAATGCCCTGAATAATTTTTCCAATGCGTATTTCATTTTCAGAGCTGAAGTTTTTTTTTACAAGTTTAGAAACATACTCCGAGCTTCTTGAGTTACTATTTCGTTTTGTTTCCTTTTTACAAGGGAGAGACGGATAAAATATGCATCCAAATCCTCCCTGATTTATTACTCTACTTATTGCTGCGTTATTTTTTACTGTCATATTTATCAATGAATTATTATTACTATTACTATTATTATTATTACTTATTATTAATTATTGTTATTATGAACAAATTTATTCATAATAATAATAATAACACATTTTAAACATTTTAAACATTCTACAAAACCTTTTTACGTCTTGTGGTTCTTGTAGAACGATTATTTATTGAAGAACCGCACAAATGCTGAGTTTTAGTTGGTTTTGTTTTTGAACACACTGAATACCTGATAATTTTTGAATATTCCTTCTTACCTTTCAGATATTTTTTGTAATAAGCTTCGCGTTCTTGGGATGAATGAAAAAATAATTTATTTTTTTTACCATTATTACCATTTTTTATAAATACAAGTCCCTGAAAATTTCCACATAATCTTTTTTTGTATTCCTTACGACTACAACCTTTTAACGTCTTTAATGTCTTTATAGGAGCCATGAATCATGTATACATGTAGATGAGAAAAAATTACCATTTCAACCCCATAGAACACGACGACTCAAATTATTCGCAGAATACTTGTTTTTTTTCCAATTGCCACTCATGCCTGCACTCCGCGTTAAATAATTGTGCCTGCGCGTTTTATCTTTGTGGCGCGTATAGTCTTCGTAGCCAAGTTGCCCGAAATTAACCCATTTTTTAGAAACGGGGTCGCAAATTCTGTATTTTTTTACAGGATTATTTGCCGGATACAATTTTGCCGTCTTACCCAAATATTTAGTTGCCATTTTTTGAGCTTGTGACGGGCTCGAATACTTGTATATTATTTTTTTATAGCGAGTTTCTCTTTTCGATAACTTTTTGCATTTATTTGCATTTACATTTGAATTTGTATGATTCTTGCTACTCTTACTCTTACTCTTGTTCATTTTATATTTTATTTATATAAAAATAAAAAAATATAAAATTTCTAAAATCCAACAATTGAAAGAGAGGAGGGTCTTAGGGAGGTTCCCCTAAGGGTTCTCCCTATAATTAAAGGAGGGGTCATAGGGGAACCTAGGTTCCCCTAAGGGTTCCCCTAAGGGTTCCCCTAATAAAAGCTCGATTCTTGAATGTTTTTTTTATTTTTGCAATAATTAGTGCTGGGTCTTCCGAAAATGGTTCTAAATCAATTAGACGGTCAATTTCCATTTTCAAAATGTCAACGCATCTTTTGCAAAAATCGCCGAACAAGTCTGCGGGAGATGCAGGAGAAGGAATTTGACCATCATTACTGTTATTATTATTGATTCTCCTTGCAATGTGTTCGTCCATCGCACAAATAAGTTCTTTTGAAACTGAAACGTATTTCCCCCTCGGTTTTGGAGTCGCCTTGACGAATGACTTGTTGCGAAAATAGTATCGACCGCTTTTGAATATCTTGCTTTCAATGGACTTTGCAGACCCCTTGTAGTCCAGACTTTGTAGTCGTTCTATCTCATCATTTATTATTATTGAAATGTCCCTATTATTTTTCCACTCGTTCCACGCATCAGCGTAAGAGTGACGGTCATCAAATTGATGCATTTTTGAAAAATCTAAAAGTGCATCAACCATTTCGTCACTCAAATTGAATCTGAAAACCGGTTTCTTTCGTTTAAAAGCTTCTGTGTCTGCGTGTGTATTTTTATCGACACACATGCCTGCATTGTTATCTTCGTTTCCTTGTTGCTGCTGCTGCATGACGCTACGCTGTTTCTGATTGATTTAGCATTTGTAAAATAATTTTCAATTTTTTACAAATGGAGAACAAATAAACAAATAAACGGAATAGAATAAATAATATAAAATAAATACATAAATATATACAAACACAATAGTTTATAAAATCAAAGCAACAAACCTTTGCATCAAGCAACGTGCTACGTCGTACACCCCGTAATGTCAAAATCAAAGACAAATTTTAATACATTTTTGAGAGAATGTGAAGAATATGAACCCGTTGGAACAAATGGAAACCGTCGTGAGCGCCATCAGCATGACCGGTGTGCTTCTGCTTCTGTCGCTACTACCAATAATGGAAATAACATATTTTTAAACTCGAATTCAAACTATGCAAATGCAAATGCAGGCGCCGCCGCTGTTGTTGATTCTTCAAAACTGGTTTTAAATGATGACAACTTTCCTTCCTTGTCTTCTTCAAAACTAAAACCAGAGATTCAAAATAATAAAATTAATTTTAAAAATGCACTTTCTTCTTCATCGCATATATTATTGCAGCAACAGCAGCAACAGCAACAAGAGCAGCAGAAGCGTTTGGCTGCCATAGTTGCCGCAAGCGTTAGCACTGCTTCACACATACTCGTTAAAAAAGAGAGCGAATACATTGCAAATAAAATTATTTTATCAAAAAGGTTTTCCGCTTCAAATGAAACATCTATAAAATCATCTAAAATAAAAATATCCAATAATGACGACGATTGCGACGACGATTACGACGACGATGACGATTATGATAATGATAATGGGTATGACGAATGATGCTGAGAAAATGGATGATGATTTTTATTATTATTATTTTTTAATTTAATTTTTTAATTTAATTTAATTAAATTAGACCAATGAACGAACATTATAATAAAAATTGAATTTTGAAATGATATAAACAAATGATGACAACTATACATATACAACTCATCGCATTCGTTTCAATGGTCACTCTTAGAACCGCATCCACCTCCTCAGCTTTTGCTGATTATAATAGTAATAATATCCGCGAACACCATATCATCAACAGCGAAGGCATTCAAGTTGGAACCCACTGTTACCTGGTGTGCATTCCCACCTTGCCAAATGATGTAACAAAAATGGCTGTTGCAAGAGCAGTTGAACGTCGAATTCTATATTCATCTTTGGGGGAAATAAAATACGTGAAGAATGTAATGTTGGTGCAAGGCTTTGATGAAAATTTGAAGAATGCGCCGATTCAATGGGACTTGACACTGCCTCGCGTGGACCCATGTTATAAGTTTGCAATTGTGAATATTGAGATGCCGCCCAATGAGCATGGGGTTTATACTGATTATGAGAATGAATTTTATGAGAGCGTTTGTCGCGGAGACATGTTGATTGGAGAATGGAGCAACGTGTTTCTCATGGCCAATCCAAACTACTATTTCAATTTGTCACCTGCAGCGGCAGAAGCTGCAGTGGCAACAACAGCAAAGGCAACGATGGAAGCCGCATTTCAAAAATGGAAGCATAGTGCAGAGATTGAAAATTATGAGTGCAAGGTTAACAGTCTTGAAACCGAAATTGGTGAATTGCAGAATACCGTAAACGAGTTGCTGGAGAGTTTGCGGTTTTTGTCAAGAAAAAGGTCAGGCGAGGGACTGCTTGGGCTGAAGGATGCGAGCAAAAGTTTGTCATCATTTATGTCGACGTTGAACAACAAATATGCAAGGATTTGTGTTTCTGATGTCGAATTTTTGGAAATCAACAAGAATATGAAGTTGAAAAAAATGCTTGGATTGGTTGTAAATGTTTGTGATGATTGCGATGCATGCCAAGAACTTATTCATTCGTTGGATTACATTGGTGACGAGGAGCGCAGACGAGACTTGTTTGTTCAGATTGAAAAGTTGATTTGCAGAATCAACCATTCGGTTCGCAAGTTTCAACTTTTACACTTGCACGCAGAAAGGTGCATTTTCAGCTTGAAAAATCGTGCCGTGTTTACAGAATTTGCGTCGTTTTTGAATACTGCGGTTGAAATTGTTGAAGAAGTTACATCGCGCAACTGCACGCACGCTCAAGATGTTGACTTTGTCAAGTGTTACGGAATTCGCGCGACGAGCAAGCAACAGCAGGAACAGCAGCAGCAGCAAGCAGAATGGAATCCGTTTACTTGTGCCGACGGGAGCTGTCTGGGAGACTACGGCACGCCTTATTCTGCCGGAAATGGTGAAACCTGGTCTAGCGATAATGGGAATAACAATGGTTATTATGACTATTCCGAAGATGCCGACGATGTTGACGGGGAACAATGTAGTCAAACGCTGAAAGATTTCGAACAATGTAGTCAAATGATGAAAGATTTTAAGAATGTAGCAGATATGATGAAAGATTTTGAGGTAGCTGCTTCTGTTGGTTCTGTTTCTTTGGTTTCTCCTGTTGAACACAAGGTCAAGGTCGATGTCGAGGTCGTGGTCGAAGAATCGCAAACTGCTGTTGGTACAACTTCATCAGGCGTGGAAGTCGTCATTGAATCAGAAGAAGTGGAATTGGTGACGACGGCGGCGGCTGTTAAACAGGAACAGGAACAGGAAAATAAAACTAATGACGACAGCAACAGCAGCAAAACAAAGGGAAAGTGGTTTTCGTGGTTCTAAAGGGTTCTGCATAATGGATAATGGATAGGATAATATTTGATTCTTATTCCAAAGATTTAGAAATACTAAGAATAAGAATACTAAGAATACTTTTATATTTATATTTTTTTCGCATATAAATATAAACAAATACAGGTGCTTACAAAAATGAACTCATTGAACGCGTTTAAATATTATTGCACTCCTGCAAAAATTTATTTGACGATTGCCGTCATTTTTTCCTTCATTCAGTTATTTTCTGTGCCCATTCTTATGGTATTTATTAATTTTCTCTTTGCACTTTTTTGGACCTATATTTTAGGATGGTTGTGTAGAAAGGGATTCAGCTCTGTTTCTTGGTTCCTTGTTTTGCTTCCTTATGTTGTCATGCTTATGCAGGCGCTCGGATTTATTAGCTTTAGCAGTTATTCCATTCTAACGAGCAGGTAGGGTGATTTGGTGAAATGAAATAAAATGAAATAAAATGAATTCATTTTTCCAATGGGTTTTTTTAACTTTTAAAGATTTTTCATAAGTTTTTCAATGCAAAAAATATAAATTGAAAAACTTATATTATATATTATATTTGTCAGTGCACCAGACAATAACAGCAGCAATAACAATGAGCAGCAGATACAATAACGGAAATAACGGCAAGAGTGGAAATCAAGCCAAGTTTTGTGCAGTTTGTCATGCTGCAGGACGTCCTGGTTACGACACGCATTATGTGCGCGCCGACAAATTTGACCGTTCAAGCGCGATTACGTGTCCCTACTTGCTGTCAATTGAGTGTCGCATTTGTGGTGAGACTGGTCACACTTCAAGTTACTGCAAGGCGGCGGCCTCTTCAACTGCTGCTCCTCCTCCTTCTGCTCCCGTTGCTTCTTTGGCTCGTGTTCGTTTGCCCCCCATTTCCTCCTCCTCTTCCTCATACTCCTCTTCCTCACACTCATCAAAACAAATTCCCCGTATTGTATTCCCTGCACTTGAAAAAGAACAAAAAGAACAATTTGCAGCAGGTTTCCCAGAACTTACCAGCAGAAAAAGACAATCGGCACAATCGACATTGTCATCGCTTCCACCCCTTTCATTCATTTCAAGATTTCGCAACGATGAACCGCTTTTGAGACGCGGACCTCCTGAGGCTTCGCCCGTTCATTCACCTGCGGCGCCTTCAAACAAAATCGTTTACAACAAACGAGGCAATGCATTTGCTGATTTGGCATCATCATCATCTGGCGAAGAAGAGGTTGGCTCGCCTGTATACTCTCCTGCTGCAGTTGGTCGTTATCGTGCGACTAAGCCTGCATCGTGGGCATCTCTTACTGAACCTGTTGTGGTTGTGGCTGCAGCAGTAGCACCTGTTTCCAAGTTTCCTCCACGCGTTGTTGCTACCGCATCTCTTGCACCTCTTCCTCCGATTGCATTCAAACCAAGGAAGGCAACAGATTCAGCCGTACACAAGGAGGACAAGAAAAAGCTGTGGGGCGATTCCGACTCTGAAGACGATGAAGAGTTTCTGAATAGAGGAGGACTCGAATAAAATTGAATTGCTACCGAGTGCAATCAATGAAAACAACAAAACAAAACAAAAATTTTTTCTTATTGTTTTATTTTTATATTATTTTTGAAATTTAGCATTTAGCATAATCTTTTGCACGATTTTATTTTGTACTGTAGAATGCATGATATTGGTTTTACAACAAATAAATTATACAAATTTCCATCATAATAAAGTGAACGCAATAAATTAATAATCATCCTTGTTGGATTTTGAGATACAAGTGAAATTGAAAATTGTTCGGAAAATGAGTGGAATACTTGCCGAATGTATTCATCAAAGATTACAAATATTTGTTCTTGAAATTCGTGAACTGAAGGAAAGTAATGATACAGCGCATATTTAACAGGAGTTGCCAATGAATATATGTATGATTCATCTGATGTTGCGGCAGCTACATCAAAATTATGTTTCTGCATTGACTGCATAAATGCGTACACCATTATTGCGTAGGTCGATAAAGCAATGCTGCTAATTAAGATGTTACACGGGCTATCGAATTTACCCACGGCTGTGTGCATCAACCAGCTTGCATATTTTTTAAATGGAAAATCAAATTTGCCACCAAATTGTGACGGTGATGGCGACAGTGATGGCGACGAACCCGTTTCAATTACGTTTGACCTTTTAAACATGGTTATGTATGCATCTACTACATCACCAATGTTGTCATCCCATTTATGAATTTCTGCAATATAAGTAAATAAAAAATGAAGCGATATTTTCAACACATTTGGAGTTGTTGCTTTTCTTGATGTTGTTGCTCTCCTTTTTGATGTTGTTGCTCTCCTTCTTGACATTGTTGCTCTCCTTCTTGATGTTGTTCCTCTTCTTCTTGATGTCATTGTTCTCATTGGTGTTACTCTTGGTGTTCCACCATTATGAATCTTTTTTTTCATTTTCATTTTCATTTATCGTTTGTTATGTTTTATTTGTTTGTTTGTAACATATATATATAATACAACAAAATAATAAATAATGGAGCTAAAACAAACAATGGAAACAGTAGCAGAATCGGCAGAAAATACTAATTTGATTCCGGCTCTTGTTCATTTGATTTGGTACGGTGTTGACGCACCAAGCCCAACCGACCATCCAAATAAAAAATACAGCCAAGGATTTGCAAGTGTGTTAAAAAACTCAAACTGTCAACTGAAAGTATGGTCAAAAGCAGATTGCGAAAATTTAATTTTAGAATATCCTCAATATGAAGGAATTTATAATAGAGCTACAAATATTATGAAATTTGACATTATTCGCTACCTGATTATTTATCATTGCGGCGGAACTTACCTCGACGCCGATGTACTATTAAGGAAACCGCTTTCAAAAATAACTGCAAATGAATGTTTCTTTGTTGAAAAAATTATTACGAATTCCACCAGTCATGAAGCCCGCTATGAACCCATTCGAAAGGGAATTCCCGAACACCCTGTCCGAATTGCAAATTATGCATTTTCATCCAAACCCAAAAACCCGATTTTTATGGAAATATTGACGGAGATAAGGCGACGCATGCACGTTCAATCTGCTCCTAAGAATGATTACGATGTTCTGTATTTAACAGGTCCGGATGTAGTCACCACGGTCGTGCACAGACTTGCTTCTGTATCTAAAATAAAAATAAATATAATTCCGGAAAAAATATCAAAAAATATTTTCATTCATGTTTCTGCTGGAGAATGGAGACAAAAAAAATGATTTCATTTCATTTCATTTCATTTCATTTCATTTCATTTCATTTCATTTCATTTCATTTTACTTGACTTTTTATTTTTTACGATGCATTTTACACTGTAAAAAATATAAATTGAAAACTTATTATCTTACTTTACAATCATCAGTTCACCAAGCAACACCACCACAAGAAATAATGACGCCCGTTACCAGACAAACCGCTTCCATCCACCACATTGCCAGTCACACGACTCGCTACGACTACTTGAATGCGGCAAGGAAGAACATCGCAACCGACGACAACAAGCAGCAGGACTACGACCAGGAATGCTTTGACGGTGGCGATGATGCCCGCATTTCAACCTCCACAAGAACAACCCGAAATTCAAAACTGAAGCAGCAGCAACAGCAGCAGCAAGAGCAGCAACAAATCGTCACCAAAAAAAACAAAACCGTCGCATTCGCAAACCAAACACAAGAACCAGCGCAAGAACAGCAGCAGCAGACTGAACAAAAGCCCAAAGGCAAAATGCTCTCAAAGAGGCAGGCGAAAAAGTACGACGCACAAATCGAAGCAGTCGAAGCGGCAAGCATCCTCGCATCCATCGCTGCTGCTGCAGCATCTGCTTCAAAAAAGGAGCGCACGCCTCCCTACTGGACACGCCAGCATGAGAAGGCAAAGGCGGGTGCTCGTCTCCAAAAGGCAATGTCGTCTGTTCTTGAGTGCGACTACGAGTTCGTCTGAGAAGTCAAAAAAAAAGGTCAAGGTTATACTAGTTTCCCTGACCAAAAACAAAACAAAATAAAAAGAATAAAACAAAAAAGAATAAAATATTTTTTTGTTAGTTACTTTCATTAAAACACACCTAAATAATTAAATATGAATAATATGGTCAAATCAATTAGAAAAATAAATAAAAATTTTATAGAGTTTCTTTTATAGAAATGATGCATTTTATGCGAAGGTTCAAGTTTATTCCATTCTTTCTCTGCCTCTAAAAGTAACTCATAAATTAAAAATCCTAATACAAAAATAACAGCAGTTCTAAATGCATATAAAAAAATACGCACATATTTATTATCTTGTTTCATGGATTATATTATATAATATATATGTACATATATATTATATAATATATATGTATATATATACATACATCGTTTTTACTTTTTTATTATTATTTAGTTTTTGATTATGGTAATGTATTCTATTGTTGGCGCGCCATTTTATGACGAACGAAACCAATGTTACAAAAAAATTATTCGCATTAATAAAATGCCAACTGGAAATTTAACCCACATTGTCAAACGCATTCGTTCCCCTCGATTGTCGCACTTTGATACCTATGGAGGCAGTGGAGGAAATGGCGGAAATGGAGGCAATGGCGACTGTTGCGGTTCTGGTTCTAATGGTTTTAACCCACCTTGCATTTTTGCAATATTTAATCCGAATCATAAAAATAAACTTTTAACGATTGACGAGCTTCCCGACCTGATGACATTTTTGGTCGATAATGGATACACAATTGACACGTCGATTACTAAAATGCTCATGAAATCCAATGTGAAACCGTCCAATGATTTGATTTGTTATGTGAGTTATCCTTAGTTATCCTTGATTCCTTTTACACGCTTTTAGAGCCATCTTTAATTTTTAAGAATCGTTTCAAATCGCAGAAGTTGAATTTAAAGTTAAAGTCGAACAAATCTTCCAACAACTCGAATTTAGGTTTGGTTGTTTTTTTTACTTTTTTTGAAAGAGACACACATGATAACACAATGTTACGATTTGTGTGCGGGTATTTATTAATATCATATCGGTCTTTTGTGCAATCAATGATTGTTTTTACAATATCATCCGTCATATTATTTTGAAAAAGGTAGTCAAAACATTCTCTAGCGCCGTGTTCATTATTCGAATATGCTAAACACTTTACAAGTTCTGTCGCCATTGCTTTTCTCTCTGCATTTGTAATGTCTAAATATTCAACATGCTGCATCGCGTACCCGAATGCAGATGCCATGTTACACGGCATTAGAGGAAACAGTTTTTTCGATTCCATTTCATCTTTTAGCTCTGCAAAGAATTCTTCTCCTTTTTTTTCTTTTTCTTCATTTGTTTGTATTTGTGTTTGTGGTTGTTTTTCTTCTTCTTCTTCTTTTTCATTTATTTGTGTTTGTATTAGAGGAAGTGATTGTTTTTCTTCTTCTTCTTTTTCTTCTAACTGTGGTTGTGGTGGAGGTGGTTGATTTGTTTCATTTGTATAAGTTTCTCGAATTGATATAACTATCATATCATCATCCGAATCGTGTATTTCTTCAGATGTTGTTTCATTTTGTTCTGTTGTTGCACGATTTTCTTTTTTCTCTATTTCTATTTTTTCACAATTATTATTATTATTATTATTATTATTATTTTCATTTTCTACTTTTTTAAACATTGTATTCTCTGCACTTGCTGCGATTGACATTTATTTATTCAACGTTTTGTTAACTCTTATAGATATAGATTGATAAAAAATAAATTCTATATTGGTTTAATTTATATTTTGATTTATCAGGGACAAGTGTGATATTATTATTATTATAAATCATTAAATCATCAAATAAATAAATAAAAAATATTTTTATTTGGCATGTCGCCCGACGACTAACCATGCCTTTTTATTTTTTATTTTTTATTTTTTATTTTTTATTTTTTATTTTGTTTTATTGTATTTTGTTGTTTGTTGATTTTTCAGTTTGAATCAGTGGCGGGGGGGCGCGGCGGAATGTACGTCGTCATTGCACATTGCAATGCAATCATCATCTCGCTGTTGATGTTGAGGCCAGTGGTGCCCATCACAATTGCCAACAGCATCGTTGCTGGTAATTACAACATGACTCGAATCGGAAAATGAATCGTCATTGTAGCCGCCATAGCCATACCCATGATGGCTCACGTCATCGCTGCATTGTTGCTGCTGCTGCTGGTACGAAGAACGACGGCGTTGAATTGATGGTTCTTCTTGGGACAGTGGTTGTGACGGTTGTGACATGACTCGAGCCATGTTGTCGTATGCCGTGTTTGCCGCGCCAGACCTTTGTCGGTGCAACGCGTTCTCATTGTCTCCGCCGCATGAGTAGAGTCGGTCATCACCACAGTTGTAACCAGATGAATGCACAAAATCTTGAACGTAGTCGTCAAGGGGCGTCAAATCGCTCACAGCCGTTGGCGTCTCATCCGTGCACGACCTGAACCGCGAGTTGATGTACATGAGCCCGTGCTCGTGGCTCGGAATTGCACAAATGCAAATGACAAGGTCGGTGGTCAAATCCTTCAGCATCTCATCATCCGCAATTCCATTCTGCTCCGCGAATTCCTTGATTTCATCCTTGAGTTCGGTCGCGCGACGAATCAGTGCATCCTTCTCTTCTTTGAAGCCGTTTTGTTTTGGGTCCCGCTGACTCCAATGGCTCGTTGCCATCATCTGCAGATACGTCTGCTCACGACTTTTCAACTCCTTTGCATCCTTCATCAGCACCAAAACTGCCCAGCGCTTGAACTCCTTTTGCACATCGAGCGAGTGTGTCGTTGCCGATACAACCAGGAATGAAGTTCGAAAGGGGAAATTGGGCGGCTCATCAAAGTTTGCATTGTCGAATGAGCGGAATTGCATTGACACGGAGATTGCAGTGACGCCGTATTTCTCCTCATCATCATCAGCGTTGTGGTGCACGGCATCTGGGTCGGTCAAAATGTGGAAGGTTTTGGTTGTGTCGGCTGCAATGCGCTTGACAAACAGGGTTTCGACTTCGTCGCCAGATTCAATGTCGATGAACTTCGCTCCCGTCAATTCAATCTCGACATCGGAAATCGAGGTGAACAAGTGCGGGCAGAAGAGTTGTGCAAACATTGCTCCCATTTTGGTCGGATGGTCCAGAAACAAGTAGCTGCTCTTGTCGTTCACACTAGCCAAGTTCATCAAACATGCCGCCTTGTGCCCTGCACCGTAGCCAATGAACACATGTTCGACGTCGTTGCAAAGCATGTCCTTCAAATCGTCTTCATTCTTGTTGCCGGCGGTCACTTCGCCGTCTGTCATCACGATGTGCAAAGTGGTAATGGCGTTGCCGCTTTCCTGGTCAGCTGCAGCTTGCTGTTTCATGATTTCGCGGTCAAGCTTGAATGATGCCTCAAAGCTGGTTGAATTTTCAAGACGAATTTGTTGTACTGCAGAAATGATTAGACGCACTGTATCTTCACTTACCTTGGAATTGTTGATGACCACTCTCGCCTCGGTGCTGAATGTAGTCAGCGTTAACCAAAAGTGCAATTCTGGATTTTCTTTTGAGGTGGATGCGAGAAACTCGACCATCTTTGCAGTTGTATCTGTTGCCAACCCAAGACGGTTTTCTTCACGCATCGAACTCGAAACATCCAGCGCAATGTGGACTCGGTAGTTGCCTCTTTTTTTGTGCCCTTCAGGAAAGGGGCTCGTTGTCAATTTGAGAAACCCGAAATGCCTTCCACTTCCGTCGGTCTCTTTATTCATCAGCTCGATTTTTATTTCAAACGGAGTTGTTTGAGTGGGGTTATACTTGGGATTGGCGGCGATATTGGTGGAGGTGGACATTGTTCTTGTTGCTTTCTTCTCGGAACACTGCACATTGTTACCATAGATTTTAAGTTTTCAATTTACTTTTTTTGACGATTTAAATAAAAAATATAAAAAAGTAATTGAAAAAAAAACTGAATATGTTAATTCATAAATTTTTTACATTTAAATTAAATTGAATTGTGTAAAATAAAAACCAATTTAATAACAAAAGCATTATATAATGGCTTATATATATCGGGTACTCAATAAAATTACAAAAAAATGTTATATCGGTGAATCAAAAAGCAAGGATGTAAATTGGAGATGGAGAGAACATAAACGAAAAATAGAAATAAATAAAGGTTGTCCTGCTCTAAGAGATGCTGTTAAAAAATACGGAATTGAAAATTTTGAGTTCTCTGTAATAATTATTTGCTTTGATGATGAAAGATTTAAATATGAAAAAGAATATATAACAAAATACAATAGTGTTGTTCCAAATGGATATAATATAACCGGCGGAGGCGAAGGAGGTGGGTTTCAAGGAAAAAAACATACAGAACAAGTGAAAACCGATATTAGAAATCAATCAAAACAAAAATATATTGATAATCCTGAACTAAGAAAACAAATATCTGAAAGAAATAAAATAATGATGAGTAATCCTGAAGTAAGAGAGAAGATAAAAAATGGGTTGTTAAATTCTGAAAAATGGAAAAAAGTAATTGAAGAAAAAAGGATAGGAAATTATAAACAAATTAAACATGGTGAAGAAGCTAAAAATAAAATTAGTGAAAGTTTGAAAAAATATTACGCTAGTAATGTTCAAATAGATAATAAATTAGGAACAAAGATTAAACAATATGATATTGATAATAATTTGTTATATGAATATATTAGTATAAGCGAAGCATCTAGAAAAACATCTGTTCCAAAATCATCAATTTCAGTGCACTTGAAGGATAATACTAAAACAGGTGGAGGATTTATATGGAAATATGCTTGATTTGAGTACATAATAGGGTTACATGTTGGAATATAAATTAATAATAACCCGAAAGTTGTTATTAATATAAAGATTTTGCACGAAGCAGGATTCGAACCTGCGAACCCGAAGGACGTCGGCTTAAGCGACGTGGCATTGACCACTAACCGATTCGCGCTCACGCAACACTTTATAAACATTTTTTTAGCTGCATAAATTCGAACCACATTCTTCAGAAAACAACAAAAGTTACATTTACATTATATTACAATTACTCATTCTAAAAAATAGTAAAAATAAGCGAATGAGTTGTGTAAAAAACAATTCGAGTGTGATGCCTGTTGGTCTTAGTCACCTCAATGTGTAGATGTATTTTTTTGTTTTTATTTTATGAATTTGGGTTTGTAAACTCTTTTTTTAGGTTTTTGGGATTTTTTATTTTTTATTTTTTTTTGGTTTTTTTATTTTATGTTTGTTGTGGTGGCTAATCACTATTAAAGGGACGGACCCGTGCACGCTTCGGGTCTAGCCGTTATTGCGCGCAATTATTTTTATTTTTATCCTTACTTTTACTCCTTTTCCTCCTCCTTCTGTGCTATTGTGCTCCTGCTGCTGCATCTTGTCTTGATGTCGTCGTCCTCCTTATGTGCTGCGTCCTTATGTGCTGCGTCCTGCAAAATGTATTAGTGTTAGATTTTAATAAACTATACACAATTATTGGGTTATAGGGTTATAGGGTTATATGTTGGGGTCCATTTACCTTTTTTTTGGGTTGAGTATGGATTGCAAATATATGCCATGTGCGATATATGATGTATATGATATGATTATGGATAGGGATATGAAATAATATGGTTGGGGGTTCAAAGATTTATTTGGCTGCTTACAACAATTGACACTTTGGTCATTAATACTGCTGTTTGTTGTAAATCCTATTAATTAACCAACCAATAAAACCAAATCGGTATTTAGTTTCACTCGGGTCGGGGGAGGGTGTTTGTTCGAGTTTATCTCTACAAACTTGTAACAAACTTGTAACAAACCAAAGCACACAGTTAACAAACTTATAAACCACATATCCGCAATTTTGATAATTACTAAACAACTAAACAACATCGAATTGAATGAAATAGAAGTCTAAACAACCAACTCAATCGTATGTTTGTTTGCTCTTTTCGTTTGTATTCGTGTTTTTGTTTTCATTATTTTGCATGTGTTTTTTATGTTGTTATGTATGCGTTTGCATTTGTTCATGTCACACTGTTTGATGACATTTGTTTGTTTGTTGGTGATGCGGGTTGGTACCGCTGGATGCTGACAACCTATGTTCAATTATACAGCTGTAAGGTTGTCAAAAGGGGTATTGTATTGCATTGCATTTAAATTAAAAAAAATGCTCATTGCGGGACTTGAACCCGCGACCTTGGGCTCATAAGACCCACGCTCTGACCAACTGAGCTAAATGAGCTCAGAAACATGCATTGATTTTTTGTATTTAAAGATGAGGAGAAGTATCCAACATTGCTAAACTCGGACCGCTGTTACTCACAGTGTCACAGTGTAACATATCCACATCTCTTTAATATCGTTAGATAATATATTTATATATTATATTTTAATTTGTATAATTATTGTTATTTATTTTATCTTTTATTTTTATTTTATAGATTAATTATAAAAATAAAAATGGGTGGTTATTTTAGCAGTAGTAAAGTTGACGACGTGGCAAATGTTACAAATGCAACCAATGATGCAGAACATGATGATGTTCTCGTCTTGAGTGCAAAAAGTGTCGACCCGCTTGAAATAATAAATGATGAAAATAATGTTGATGAAAATATTGTTGTTACTATTGAAGAAAAAAAAGATTTGGATTTGTCTTCTTCTTCATCACCATCAGGTTATGAAATTAGGACCACCGCCAATGATGTGGTTTATTATACCAAGAAAAATAAGAAAAAGAATAAAAAAAATAAAGGCAAGGGAATCAACAAATAATTTTTTAATAACTTTTTAATAATATTTTTAACTTTATTTACTTACTTACAGATGCTCTCATCTCAATTGTTTTTTAATACTTTTAACAGCATCTGGATTTTTCAACGTGAATTCTTCCTTGTCGCAAAGTTTCAGCGTCTCAAAATCAGTCACGCTGATTTTCGAATTATAACCATTTGATATCGTGTGGGTGCACGGTATAAACTGATTTTGTTCATTGGACCACGCATAACACATAATGCCTTGACACACTCCATCTTTGTAGTCTCGGCGACCTCGAAATCCAACAACGATTGCTCCGTCAGGAAAATTATGACATTTAAATGTTGACCAGCGTTTTAATTGAATGGTCTTGGTCTCGATTACCATGGCATTTTTTTTGTCTTGGTCCTGAGGGAATGTAGTTGTTCCCCCACACCCCCTCCTTTCACAGAGGGGGTCGTAGGGGGGTGCTTGTCGCCCACTACCTTGGTCTTGGTTCCGTTTTTCTTCTTCCTTATTATTTTGGTGCATGACGACGACTTTAACTTCAATGCAGTCATCTCTTTCTTTCAGTCCATATAACCATGTCAGTCCGAAGCGATTATGACAGTGACCACTTGTCATTTAGTTTGTTTGTTTCTCTCGTTTAAATTTTAAAATTGTTTTTGATTAAACTATTTCTTTACACATTCACATTTATTGTTTTCAAAATCAATTTTTATTTATATCCTTGATGTCGTGTGTGATTTTACTTGAAAAAATATAAATTGAATACTTTTTTATTATATTTATGTTTTGCATGAACGGACAACGGTTTTCATGACAGCGATTCAAGATATTAGTGGCAACAACGGCAACAATGGCAACAACGGCAACAACGGCAACAATGGCAACAATGGAAACCTCATCCCTAGTCTCATCCCTGTACCCAGTTCCAGTTACTTCAAATTGGGCTCGTTGACGAGGCGCCATAGCGTCATTGGATGCATTGGTTATGAGTTTGCCAACCCACAAAAAGAAAAGGAGGAAGAAAAAGAAAAAGAAAAAGAAAAAAATATTTGCTCCATTTGCTTGGAAGAACAGGAAAATGGACAAAAAAACAATATCGCAACCACCCCATGCGGTCACACATTTTGCCTCTCATGTTTGATTAGTCATTTGAAATATAACACCTCATGCCCCCTTTGTCGTGCGCCGATTGAAGAAAATGCAAAAAAAATTGTCACGCCCATTTCTTATGATGACGGCGTTATGCTTTTGAACCATGAACTGACTTCGCTCAATATTGAAGCGGATGTCGAACGATTTGTTCAAAATGCAATCGAAATCGCTGGAAACTCGCAAACCGATGGGAGCAATGTTTCATCCATCGTAGATGACTTGATGACAATGGTTGCCAATTTTGGTTTCAATTTACTCTATGACACTGTTTGTCACCAGGCACATGGAGAAGAAAATGTCGACCCCGAGTGGCAATATGAAATGTATGGGTCTGATTCTGATTCTGATTCCGAGGGTGGTGAAGGAAGTGAAGGAGGTGAATACGATGACGACGACAGCGAGAGTGACGAAGGTGACAGCGACCAAAGCGACAGCGACCAAAGCGACGGCGACGATAGCGATAGCGAAGATGACGAAGAAGTGTGGGCGAATAAGTATCAACTACCTTCGGTTGAAATTGACGGTCTTGACGGTTAAAGAATGTTTACAATTTGTTTCTGTCTTCTGTCTTGTGTCTCTGTTTAATTTCTGTTCATTATTGATAATAATAAAAATATTTTTTTATTATTATTGTCATTTTGTTTGTTGTTTCAAGTTTTAGTTTTTATTTCAAGCAATACCATAAGTAGGATTCGTAAACAGTTGCTGACCGTGGGAGTTTATAAATCTGCCCTGTATTGAACCAACGTAAGATGGGGGCGAATGATGATGGTAATTATTGTGATTACCGCCTCTTCCTTTGTATAAACGCGATTGCGATTTTTTATAATACTTTCTAGACTTTATGTTCTTTCTTCTTGTTGCTCTTGATGCTCGTTTTGTTCTTGATGCTCTCGTTGCCATTTGAATTATTATATTATTTATTTGTATATATATATATATATATATACTGATAATATAATAAATAAATAATATATTATTTATTTTCGTTTATTGGTTTTTTGATTTTATTCATTTAATTTTATTTATTACTATTGTTTAATTTTTAAAGTTCAATACATTATAGAATGTGTTGATAATGTCCAAATAATAATCCATTGACGCCGTTATGAAATCTCCGCCATAGTTTCTTTGCAAAATATGATTTGTGTCGTAAATCATAAAGAGAGAAAATAGAAATAATCCGGCGCCGGATATGGCTCGAATGTGTGCATCATATTTTTTTGTGTAGATTGCAACAAGTTGAACAATTATTAATATTAATAACAAATACAGCAATACTGATGCAAATGTGTATCCTAAATTTATTTCAAAAAAAGAAAGAAGGGTTCCAATCGCTGCCATTGCGATAAAAATACAGATTGTTCCGACAATTGCAAAATTTACAAGGTCTTCATAGCTGGTTTTATTAAACACAGACAGCTGGATTCCAAATGAAATTGAAAACGCGCAAAATAATACGAATTTTATTATTGGCGGCATTCTTACAAATGCTAAAATTAATATGATGCAAATTTGAAATGCAAAAAGGGTCCACGTATTGTTGTCATTTTTTAAACCCGATTTTGAAACGCCGTACGTGATTCCCAGCTGCGTAATTAAATTCGCAAACACTTGCAGTAAAAATACGCGCTTCTTACTAATTAATTTTATAAAATTCATCGTTTTACTCGCTTCCATTTTTTGTTGTTGTTTTGTTTTGTTGTTGTTTTGTTGTTTGTCTTGTCTTATTATATATTATGTTAATATATAATATATATAATATATAATATATAACAGTTAACAGTTCATGGGAGGTGGCGCATTACCTGTAGCTTATAATAAAAAAAATAAAAAAGTTTATTTGTTATTCGGTAAGGAAAATGAATACTTGAATAAAGACTCGCCCGGTTGGAGCGATTTTGGTGGCGGCGAAAAACCGGGAGAAAGCGCTTTAGATACCGCGTTGCGCGAAGGGTGCGAAGAATTAAACGGATTCTTTGGATGCGAAGGAGATATTAAACGCCTCGTAAAAGATAATTTAGTCACAAGTTTGAATCATGAAAGATACACCACATTTTTGTTTCAAATTGATTATGATGAGAATTTACCGGTTTATTTTAATAACAATTATAAGTTTTTGAAAAGTCACGTCAATAATTTAGTGCGCCATTCTACAAATGGCTTGTTTGAAAAATCGGACATTAAATGGATGACATTTGATGACCTGCGCAAAGAACGGGGCACATTTCGCTCTTATTACCGAAACGTAGTTGATGTAATTCTTGAGAACGAGGACGATATTACTAGCAAGTTGTTGCAAAACAAAAAACAGCGAAAACGAACGACTGCAACAACAACTGCGACAAAGCAGGCGACAAAGCAGGCGACAAAGCAGGCGACAAGGGCAACGCATAAAACTCGTCGTTATAATAATTATAAATATTCTGATATTTCGACAACGACAACAGCGACACCATTATCAAAACCAAAATCAAAACCAAAACCAAAAACTAAAAAAAAGTCTAAAAAACGTCATGAAAAAATAAAAACCGAACCTGCTTCTTCTAAAAATTGGTTTTCATGGTAAGTCGTAAATCATGTTTTCGTTTTTACAGTTTTTACATTATCGCTTTATCTTGTCTTCTCACTGCCCTGAGTTGAGTTTTCCGGCGGCTCCTAACAGCACTACGAAAATTTGAAGGATTAGCTTTTATTCTTTTGTACAATAATTTATTTTGGGCTTTATCGGCTTTAAGCTGAATATACAAGCGTTTTCTTGCACTAGAAAGATTTCCATATCTTGAATTCTTAAGAGTTCTTATCAAATCATTATTTTGTTTACGAATTTCTTTGAGTTGCAAATGCTCGTTATCAGAAACGGCTTTCCTCCATGAAGATGTGCGGTTTTTAAGCGCGTTCATAAGGTCGCGATTCTGCGCTTTTACTTGACTAAGTTGAAAGGCCTGGTTCTGTTGAACCATCTTTCGATGTGTTTTGTTGCGATGACCCATTGTCTTATCTTTATTTGTTTATATATATGTTTTAGATAATTATTTATTTATTTCTAAATTTGTAAATTAAATTGTTATTTATTTATTTCTAAATTTGTAAATTAAATTGTTATAAATCATGTCATTTTTACGTTTCAAAATAATATAAAAAATATATAATTAATCATATAGTTAATTAATTGTATATTCAGTATTTAGTAATTAGTTTTTAATAATGACATGCAAAGGAACATGGGTGGAGTCTGCAATAAATATAGTATACAATGAAAATATTTTACAATGTGATTTGCTTAATCAAAAAGGAAATTATATTAAAAATGAACTATTTTTTGACCCCGAAATCGAATATAATAATGCCAACGGACGTTTAAAAGAAAATAACCGCATTCCAAAAAAAATATTTCAAACTCATAAAAGTTGTAAATATGTTGAATCAAATAAGGAATTAAAAAATGCAACAATCACGTGGAAAATGTCAAAAAATATTGGCTTTGAATATCATTTTTATGATAACGTCCAAATGGACGAATTTATGAAAGAAATGGACATTGTGTTTCCCGGAATAAAGGAGCAGTATGATAGACTACCGCTGCCTGTTATGAAAGCGGACTTATGGAGGTATTGCATTATATATCATTATGGCGGAATTTATGCTGATGTTGACACAAAATTGATGATTAATCCAAATTTATTTACAAATAGTCCTTTTGGAAATTTAATTATTGTTCCAGAAAATAACGTTCACATGTGTCAGTGGGTTTTTGCTGCTAGAAAAAACTCTCCTGTGCTTAAATCTATTATTGAACTATCGCTGCAAAGAATAAAAAATCAAAAAGTAATTGAAGGGGAACATATTATACATTATTTGACCGGACCATGCGTGTTTACAGACGGTATTTCAAATTATTTAATAAGCAAAGATGAAACAATTACAAATGATGAAAAATTTAATTTATGGAAACAAAACAAACTACAAGGACATGCAATATTTAAAAAATATGGAATAGGCGTCTTCAGTAATGCATCTCACTTTCATAAAAAAATAGTTGTACACCTCTTTAGCGGACATTGGAAAGATGGTTGGTGCAATACGCGAGATAAAATTCTGAAAAACTATCAACCACATAACGATAAAGACTGCTGTAAACAAAGCGCGATTTTACACAACAATTCGTATTTTTTTGATAGTAAATAATAACTAAAATTCACTGAATTAGAAATTATTTAGTTGTTGGTTAGTTACATAGTTACACGTATAATAAAACACGTTTTTCTGGTTTGGTTTTCATGCACCGCTTCAAACAAAAATACAGCGACGTGTGCAAAAATGGTCTACCTATGCGCTCAATATCATCTTCGCCATTTTTGAATTTATAATTTAGAAGCGCGTATATGCAGAGTGAAGACAGGCTGTAAAGCCACGACGTTGTGGTTAAGTGCATGGGCAAGTGCTTTAATTCGCTTTCGGCCAACTCTAGCGGTAAAAACGAAGTCTGCTTGTTAACTTGCAGCGGAACGTCCACTCGCAGCGCATTGTTGTTGCATTTATTGGTTTTGGTTTCGTGGTCGCGACTTGTTTGTAACAGTTTTTCACCATTTATAAACACGAAATCAAATGTTGGCTCTTCTGTCGTCGTTGTTGATGCATCATCATGATTATCATGATTTTCATTTGCATTCTCAATAACAATAATGTCTTCTAAACTGAAAAATGGAATTGCTCTGCCGTATTCGCTCATTGCGTATTGCAGCAAGGTGCCAACATCTGCCAGCAGTTTTAAAACAAGCGTGTAAATAAGTCCATCCATGTTTTTATCGTGGTTGTTGTCGTGCATTTTTTCTATAAACTGCTTCAGCGACTCCACTCGCGTCGCTTTAAATTTTAAAGTGTCGCTTGTGCTTGTTGCGTTTGTGCTTTTTTTAATGTGTTTTATGGTTCCTGCATCTTTTATCGCTCGCAATAACTCGACAGATGATGGAATTTTAAGCAAATAGGTTGAATCGTTACCCTTATACACAGCACAGTCTTCCACTTTATGAATGAGCTTCATTTTTATCTTGATTTTATACCTCTCTTGTATTATTTATTACTTATTAGATTATTAGATTATATAATTTTTATAAAAAACTATTTTTTATTCTTAAACGAGTTGATTTTTTTCTTGTGTGTTTTTTTCTTATATGTTTTTTTCTTGTGTGTTTTTTTCTTATGTGGTTTTTTCTTGTGTGTTTTTTTCTTTTTTTGATTTGTATTTTTTATTTTTTTTTGCCTTGCTCCTCCTTCACCCTCCTCATTAAACAATTCACCATCATCATCTTCTTCACCATGATCGCTAGCATATGGCTCTCTATACTCACCAGTACCACGACATCCATCAAGTATAACTAATATTTTACGTTCAGGAAACATACTATGTAAATCTTGTACAATATTTTCACAAGTCTTTGCTAGATACAATGATTGAACAAGTTGATTATTATATAAAAATTCATATTGTCTATTTTGTGGTGCACCATCAACGAATTTTTCCCTTTGTAGTTTTCTTTTCTCGCTTATCATCATTAATGCTTTTCTTGTCTTTTCTTCATCAGGAAGAGAATTCTCTACTATAAAATGTTCAAGTCCGGGGCGGACTTGAGATGATGGGTCAACTTGTGTAAAAAATTCATGCGCACACCTTCTGTTTTGTCGTTCCCATTTTACAATACAATCATAGCAACGTTGTAAAAACATAACATCTATTCCTTTACATGACTCTATACACGACCGAAAATCTTCACCAAAATTCAAAGACCTACAAAATAAACTCCGTTGTTCATAAAGTTTCGCCAATTCTTCATTGAATTCGACTGAACTTGAAACTGTTTCGTCAGGATTCCCTGACGACTCTAATTGAATAATTCTTTCTTGAAATTTAGTTGTTTTTTTGTATGTATATTCATTCTTACCAGATGGAGTTGGATTATCACCATGTGGTTGTCGAGTTAATACTTTGGAAGAAATATCCACATTTAGTGGTGATGGCAAAGGGGGCATAGGGGTCATTTTCTTCTGCATTAATGCAAGATTTCTTGCAAGATATTCTTCAGGAAATTCAACCATAAATACTCCTTCCGTTTCTTCTGGAACCTTATTACTTCCAAAAAAAAGTTGATTTGTAACTGTACTTTGTTCTTTTGGATTTACACTTCCACATCTTGCCCGAATAGAACCGCTCCTAACTTTTTGCGGATAAACCGATTTTCTATCATCTCTAATTTTTTTGGCCATATCAATAAATGAATGTACAGGTAATGATGGTGATGATGATTTTTCAACCAATTCTTTTACTTCTCTTGTCACCTCGCCACTTCCAGATACTAAATAATCTTCCAATAGACTTAATGTCAGAACACACACGTTAGGTGGTAAACGAATTTTCTCCATAATACAAAAACTATGTCCACTAACAACACATACTAAATCTATTTCTCTACTTTTTACTTTAGCCTCGGCTAAAAGACGTGCACTACGACTATGCGATGATCGTTGTCGTGGTGGTGGTGGTGGTAGTAGTGGTGGTGGGTATGGTGGTGGTCCTGGTGGTGGTGGTTGGTATTGTGGTGGTGGTGGTCCTGATTTTGCGGCTTCTGCTGCTTGAGTTATTATGTATTGCGTAGGTTTCTGAGTATTTCCCCGGCCATTATTTATATATGGATTAATATAAAATGTATTTCCATGCTCGTCTACACCTGCTTCCCAACCAGGATTATCTCTTTGAAATTGTTCAGCTTCAGCTTTTATTTCTTCGAGTGATTTCGGTGGTGGTCTATCCATATTAAATCAATTAAATATTGAAATTATTATATATATTTAATAAAATTTAATAAATTATATATTATGTATATATATAATTTATTATTTTATTTATATATAAATGCCTTACATTCTTAGAAAACAAAAAACAAGAGGGTATAAAGTGTGCAAACGAGGAACCCGAAAGTGTTTTTCTAAACGCCCTCTCACAAAATACATGGCGAAACGTCAAATGCGTGCGCTATATCTTCATGAAAGAATTGGTGAGTAAAAACGTGCCTGGCACAACACATTTATCGCATTTTATTTCCTCGATTTTTTGCGCTTGTTCTTGTTCTATTTTTTCTATGCCGCCTTGTTCTTGTCCTTGTTTTTCTTCCTTTTCTATTTTTTTTTCTCATGGTTCGTTTTTTACCACCACCATAAGAATATTCATGTGTTTCAATTAAATCTCTAATTAAATCATTAAACTTTTCATATAGTTCCGTATTATCTCCACTTGAATCATTTATTTCTTTAACAATATTACCGGCTTTTTTTAAAATTTCTTCAACTTGTTGTTTTTTCATTTTTTCATGAACGCCCATAGCAAATTTATTTCTTGCTTTGAATCTTGTTGTCATTTTGTTTTCTTTTTCATTATATTCATCTACTAATTTGTTATATGCATCATTTATTTCTTCCTTACTCATTTCTTCCTCACTCATTTCTTTCTTACTCTTATTTGCTTATTTGTCTAAATATAAATATATATACTTTATTTATATTATATTTTTTTTTACGGTTATATTCACATACATTTCCAAAAATATCTTCCAAAATTAATGTGTCTCTCATTGCTGTTGCTGTTATAAAGCTGATTAACTAACCATTTCCATTCTTTGTGCCAGACGTATTCATCGCATTGTTGCTCATGGTAGTTTTGGTTTTGGGTTTGGGTTTGGTGGTTTGTGTCTTTTGTGTCAGCGATTCCAAGAAATCTCACAATGTCACTTTCGCCGCATCCTACGCGCCTCGACAAAATGCCTCCGCTTGAATAATACTGGAGCTGGTGTTTTGAATCCAATTCGGATTCTGATTCCGATTTTAGCGCCCACAACAAGATTTTTGGAGCTGCATATCCAAACTCGGCATAAACGCGCACAGCCTCATTGTATGCGCTGTTGAATTTACACATGCAGTCACACGTCTCGCATTCTCCAATTCTGACATCAGTTTCGCGGTCCGCAAAAATTACAACAGTCAGTTGCGGGTATTCCTTCAACTGTTTCGGAGTTATTCCAGAGTCAATCATCGTTTGTAGCACTGCAATTAAAGACAAATAAATATCAAGTTTGTCTTTATCATTCTTGTTATCATTGTTATCGCTATTGTATGGTCTCATTTTTTTTACATTTTTTACAAATGAATCTTCCAAATTATACAATTCAAGATTATTTCTGGTTTTACAGTCCGTCATAGTTGTCGTTATAAGCTTTTTTCCGATGACCGATTTCTCCGCAACCGCTAGCGCGAGCCCGACTGTTCTGAAAGATGTTCCAGTTAGCACCGGAATCATATACTTCAAGTTGGTTGTGTTCGCAGTCTCGAGTTGCGTCAAGTAAGCGCGCCACTCTGCATTCTTGTCGCTTTCCAAATGATACAGTCCATATTGAATATCAGTAACATGGTGCACAAGGTTGCTGCTTATACCCCGCTTATAATTCAGCATGTCGCTTTTCCACGTCTTGTATTTGTCGGCACACGTCTCGCGGTCCTTGTTTTTGCCGGTTTGATTGGTCTCATTGGCTTGGTTGGCTTGGTTGGCTTGGTTGGCTTGGTTGGCTTGGTTGGCTTGGTTGGCTTGGTTGGCTTGTTTATCGACATTCAGGTTTAGAAAAGCGGCATTTTGCAATTTTTGCGCACGCCTGCCAACCCGGTCAAAATCAATGTTTGCCCAATTTTGTTCGCACATCTTTATTTGCGGCGTGTCCAAATACCTGTTGAAAAAAGAAATCAGTTTACGATAATGAATTTTACACTTTAGAACGGCTTTATCATACGATGTGTTGTTAGATTTATCTTTCGGAAGCCACATTTTATAATAGTCACACGCCAACCGCTCGTACAAGTTGCCGTATTTTTTCGACTTGTTTTCCCTCGGTATCCACTTTGACACGAGCGAAACCGACTCGCATTTGGAATTTGTGGGGTCATGGTCATCGTCGTCGTTCTCATTCTCGTTGTCGTCGCTGTAAAATGCAAGCACATCTGCCGCAAGACGCGCGTTTACCATTCCCACCATGAAATCAGTCATTTCGGTATACGCCTGCATATCACGGTCATCTCGCACGTTGATGACGCGCCGCATATACGCAAAAAAACTCTTCACGTCTTTCCACGAACCGATGTTGCCGTTGTTGCCGTTGTTGCCGTTGTTGCCGTTGTTGCCGTTGTTGCCGTTGCTGCTATTTACAAACAATTCTAACGCATGTTTGGCTAGCGGTACGTCGACTCGCGCCCATTCAAAAAGCTGCATATATGCCAGGTCACGCTCCCCGCACCCATGGACAATGTCGCGCGTGTGCGCCATTAGCTGATAAAGGACTTCTGCATGCCACTTTCCGCGGCGCTTTCCATCATTTGTCGGCTGATTGTTAATTGTGTTGTACGCCGTCTCCAAAATGGTCCTGTACTCTTCGCGCAGTTTTGTATGGTTCAAATAATTCGTTGACGTAGGGGAACTACATTCCCCTATGACCCCTCCTTTTACAGAGGGGGGTAAAGGGGGGGCGTATGCCCCCCCTCGATACATCTTTATCTTTTTATGCATGTTTAAAATATCTGTTTTTAGCTTATTCATGATTTGCTCTTGCTCTTGCTTCTCTTGCTTCTCTTGTTGTCGCGACATCATTGTATTGTGTATGCGTGTGTATGTCCTGTCTATAATTATATATAATATAATATAATATCTAAGTTGTTCCAATAAATAAATAAATATATAAATATACTTGATTATATTATATACATCTTGCATTCGTATAACATTCATACATTGGCTAATATGGCAAATAATATCGACACAGACATTGACAGTTATGACGACGACGAGCTGTTGCAAATATTGGACTTGGAAGACCCGACCGCTGAAGAAATTCGCGACAAGGTCGGCGTAATGATGCGCCAGTACCCGTCCATTGCATTCTTTTTCGCACAAGTCGGCGAACGCCTCGAATCGACTTATGCAACTAACAATGAGGCAATTCAAGCGATTGACGCACAGCAGCAGGACGATGAGGCAAATGTTTGGCTAAAAAATCAGTACTTGAAACAAGATGGTTCAAAACCTTTCAACACGTACACGTCGCGCGATAACAAGGTTCAAACGTTTCAAGATGACGAAAATAATCACGACCAAATGAAGCAGGAACGCTTGGGCGCAGTCGACGTCGTAAACGTCCCCGTTAGCCAGGGCACTCTCAATCCCATTCTGAAAAATATCACTTCCCGGATTGTCATGCTGGACAGCGCTTACAGACAAAATATTATTCCTTACGATTCTCCCGTTGCAGCTTCCACCGACTATACGCTCGACTTGTCGGATACGCTCAATGGTACCCTCAGCTTGAAGCTGTCATCCGTTCAAATACCATACACCTGGTACAACATTGCCGGTTATCTTGGAAATTCGTGCTTTGGTTACATTTTAAATCCCACAACCGATGATTTGAATTTTAATGACACATTTTTCATTCCAAATAATCAATATGTTGATTCAAGTAGTGTTTTGAATGCACTGAACAATAGTTCTACATATACCGTCTCAAATCCACCAAATTTGTTTTTTAGTTTAACTGGTGCTTCCGGGTCGGGAAGTGGAAACTATTTTACAATTACAAACACCAGTCAGACAGATAATGTACGGCTCGTTTTTTATAATGGGAACAATCCAAATATGAATTGTAATCCGAACGGCTGCAAGTCCCCTTGCAAGATTAATAATAATTTGGGTTGGGTTCTCGGGTTTAAAAATGTTGTTGATTTCACAATCGTGGTTGACATTGCACCGGGTGGCACAGTTACGGCAGATGTGCCTTATACAAATGTCGGTCCCACGTATTTTTTGCTAGTCGTTGACGACTTTAATCAGAACCACTTGAACCAGGGGCTCGTAAACATTGATGACACCGACACAACTTTGAATGCGCCGTCTTACATTGATGCCAACATTAATTATTCGTGTTTTACTTCCACTTCCGGATATAATTCGCCGTTTCCGGTTTATATTCCCAACGCACCCACCCGATTGACTCAGGCGCAACTTTATTCCGCAAATCAGATTCTGGAAAATCGGAAAAATACCACGAGCTACCGTATCGCTGGTCCAACGACTACCGACGTTTTGGCAGTTATTCCGCTCAAAGTTGGAGGACTCTCGTTTGGAGAGAAATATGTTGAATTCGGTAGTTCGCTTCTACAAAATGAACGCGTTTATTTCGGACCGGTTAATATTTCTCGTATGCGCGTCACTTTGCGCGACGATAAAGGAAATGTCGTCAATTTGAACGGTGCCGATTGGTCTTTTTCACTCATATCAACGCACCTTTATGAATTTTAGGGGAACCAAGTTTTAGGGGAACCAAGGTTCCCCTATGACCCCTCCTTATTAAATGGTTAAAGGGAGAGGTTCAAGGAGGGGGTCGTAGGGGGGTTGCTCGTCGCCCCCTACACGTCGCCCCCCACATTTTTAAAAATTGATTTTTTTTTCTTTATATTCAAAGTCTTCAAGTTCAACATCATCGTTCAATGCCCGCAACAACTCGTTCCTCTTCAAATAGACAACAGAATAATACTAATATTAATATTAATAATCCTGGCGCCGTTGCCGCTTTGCCTCTAACCACTCCGAATGTTCCGACCGTTCCGGTACCTCCAATGGCTCCAAAAGCTCCTCTTAAAAAACTTTCACATGACTTGGACTTGGACTTGGAATCGAAATCGGAATTGGGCTATTGTTGCATTTGTTGCGACGACATTCAATGCGAAAAAGGCCGCTTCGTTTTAGATTGCGGTCACACGTTTCACGGAAACTGCATTCTTCGCTCATTCAAACATGATAACCGATGTCCAATGTGCAGGGCACAAGTCGATGCCGCTGACAAAAATTTGGATTATTTGTTCCCCACAGCTCTTCGAATCAATTCTTCGATTATTTCTGCTGCCGCAGACCATTTTATTCAAGATATGGGAAGTATAACGGTAGCAAATGTCATTCATCGCATGCTTCTCATGTCTTCTGATAATCCAGACATGAGAAGTATTCAAATTCCGTATATTAAACGTATTCTTGTTCAGTTTGCAACCATGTTTGTTACAGGAATCGCATTTTCAGTGAGAGATGGAGAAAGCGATATACAAGAACCCGTCCCCATCGACGTTATAAATAATGAAGACCCTCTTCGCACTGAGGATGAATACGATGCTGCGATAAGTAACCCGGCAATCGATGCCGCAGTTTCGTACGAATCCATTGTTTCCGCCGACATGAATTTTGATGCTGTTTCCCAACCGGATAATGTTGGCGCCATTCTCCTTAGAAGAGCAATTGCTTTATCAGAGCTCGGCTCACAAAGAGCCGACCTTGGAAATAGGCGCGCTGCTAGAGCTGATAATCGACGCCAACAGATGCT
>Ga0315284_10001851_pt1 | contig 30165 bp, 29 predicted proteins | sample YL17G09_16_MG_FD_203696 | JGI IMG/M metagenome (GOLD analysis project Ga0315284, IMG submission 203696) | Sediment microbial communities from Yellowstone Lake, YNP, Wyoming, USA - YL17G09_16 | ecosystem: Environmental > Aquatic > Freshwater > Lake > Sediment | place: USA: Wyoming | collected...
GGCCACGCCGGTAGAGTTCACCACGATGGGATACGCTCCGGCCGCCGCCTGGATCGTCAGAGTGTTGGTGGCGCTCAGCCCGGGGATGGTATAGGGCAGATTCACCTGTCCGTCATACGTCCCATTATACACGTTGAAGGTCACCGGCCCGGCGAGACCTGCGCCGCTCAGAGCGGTTGCCGCCGCCACGATGGTGGCAAAATCGTTCGCCCCGCCGCCGATGTCATAGCTGCCGCTGAAGGGAGCATAGACCGTGGGACCCGTCAAGTAACCGGCATCGGGGAAGCGGTAGGTATTGCCGCCATAGGCAAATTCGAAGTAGTAATTGTGAGGCCCAACGGCCAGGGTTGTGCTGCGGTAGAACGTGGCGCCCATAAAGTAGTTTCCTGCGCCCCCAGTGGAATCCGTCAACGCATAGGCCACGTCGTCAATGTAAATCTGCGCAGAAGTGGGCGCCAGCGACGCGGTGTTGCGGTACCGTATCGTGTACAGGAAGTTGGTCGAGGTATTGCCGCTGACTGGGCTGACCTGCCCGTTGGAGAGAATCACACCGGTGAGGGGCGTGAAGGTGATGGCCTGACCCTGACTGAACGAGTTGCCCACGGATAAACCGGCAACCCCCATGCTGTCGTCAATGCCGCTGTTGTAGGGCGAGCCGGCTAGGATATTCCGCAGGGAGTCGTACTGGAAAACGATCTTCCCGTTGCTGTACAGCAAGACCTCCAGGTCCTTGCCGTAAGTCTCGTCATAGCGATAGAGGGTGTTGTAGTAGCGAGCCTGCTTGAACTGCACCACGAACAGGCTGTCGCCGAAGGACTGAGTGTAGTAGTGCGAAGCGCCGACGGTGTCAGTTCCATGATGATACATGTCGAAGCACCAGGGATCAATGCGAGGCGGCTGCGTGTTCGAAGGTATCGCCGTGCTATACGACGGCGTCAAAGACCCGTCGAACTTTATGATGACATTGGCGCTGATGCCCACCGAGTCCTTCTGCATCCAGTAGAACGGGAAGGTAAACGGGAGGCGAATCATGGGAGAGAAGGTGTCGTCCTGATCCTGTCCCGGCCAGATTTCCGTGCCGGTTGAGCTGATGTCCATCCAGTTGAACGGCTGACCCCCGGAATACTGGTCCACCGCCGAATACCAGCCGTCGGTGCCCCAGGAATTGTCCAATCCGGGATTTTCCAACTGCCATCGCGTCAGATAACTCTCCACCTGCGATTTCTCGCCCGGAGTTAACTGTATGCCCGCAGTTTCTTTGGCCTGCAAAGCCTGAATCTCCTCGCTAATTGTATCCGCCCAAGCTCCGATTGGAATAACGAAGAGCAGAACCACAAAAATCATGATGTGTTTGCGCATGACTCCTCCAGTTTGGGTTGATTATATCGAGTCAATTGACGGGAAAGGTTCTTCTTTTGGATCCTGCAAGATTACATAAACACAATCTAATGATTTTTTTCACCAGAATCAAGTGAAATTTCGCGCTTTTTTCAAGAATTTTTTCTTTTCGCGAAAACACTCCGACCAATCCAAGCCCACCGCCCAACTCCGCAGCCCCTATGGCGGCACTTTCAGCCAATGATAATAATTATAATATCTTAGAATCGCGAAGTGGCGGGTGGCATGCTTCCCCCGAAGGGGCTCCTTCGGAGTGCTCCGCCGCAGGCGGCACGAAGCATGTGTCTTTACAGGAGGGAAGTTAATGAAATAAGCGCGGGATTTTGGAGAGGATGGAACCGCGTAGGGGTCGGTCCGCCGTGGCGGATCCCGTCCCTTTTTTGTAGGGGCGTCCGCCGCGGCGGACTGTGCGCCCTTTTCTGCAGCGAAGCCCACCGCAGAGCGGCCGGGCGCCGCGCCTACAGATTCCTCGGCGCCAGAGCCCGCCACAATCCCACCACCCAGGCGACTCCCGCCAGAGCGCGGATGACATTATACAAGACGATGCTGCCGGTCAACCAGCCGATAAGGAAGCCGACGATGTGAACGCCTCCGGCGTAGCGGAACCAATCATCCTGCAGGATGACCGGCCGCGTGCTGGTGGGCCGAGCGCGATAGAAGAAGATGGGGCTGCCGCTGATCACCAGATAAATGGAATAGGCCAAGCTGACCAGTTGCAGCCCGCCGGTCAGGTAGGCCGGGGCGGAAAGGGGCGACATAAAGGAAGCTCTCTATTTCTTGAGTCTTAAAGCAATTCAATGAGATCGGCGGCATCCATCCCGGCCTGGCGCAAGATGCTCTTCAGGGTTCCTTTCTTCAGATCTTTGTGGTGATGGGGGACGGTTACGGTCAGCTTGAGATGTTCGGGATGGATTAAAGAGACATGACTGCCTTCCTGGCGGTCAATAATGAATCCGGCTTTTTTCAGAGCGCGGAGCAATTGCGAGGAATTGATGACGGGGAGCTTGGGACTCATTTAAATGGCAACGGCTAACTCCTCCATGACGGGCTTCTTTTGATGCCGTTCTTCAGGGATGGGCTGGTTTCTCTGCATGAGTGACAAAAGATGGCAGCGAATGGCGTCCCGAGCCATCTGCTTGGCTTCCTCCAAGGTATCGCCTTCGGTGACCAACCCGGGCAAGGCCGGCACATGAACCACGTAGCCACCCTCCTCGGCCGGTTCGAAGATCACCGTGTATTTGAAATCTTTCATATTTGGCTCGCTAAATCCAATCCTGCCAAAAGATACGAAAGAAGCAGGCAAAAGTCAAGTCTTGACTGCTCTTTTAGACGGACCCAGCCTTGCCACGAGGTGGTGGCTTTGCCAAAATCAGCGTAATCCGTGGAATGAGCCGAAGGCCATCCGCCGTGGCGGATCAGCGGTTCAGACACTCCCCCCCCCCCCCCACCGCCCCACGGGGGACGTGTGGCCCGGCTCTTCAGAGCCGGGTTTATTATAAAGACTCGAATTTAGAATATACCCGATCCTACCGCTAAAGGGTGCCTTCGGCAAAGGGTCGGGCCACCTAGCGCCAAGACGTAAAGGAGAATAAAGCCCCGAACGCGCACCTACGGAATCAGTGCAATCAGTGTAATCAGCGTCAATCAGCGGTTCAGACACTCCCCCCCCACCGCCCCACGGGGGGACTGGGCCGCGCGGCGGATGGGGGCCACCCAGCCGGAGACTAAAATATTGCATATATGAACGGCGCTAGAGCCGAAGTCTGGGCAAAGAGCAGGAGCGTTAGTGGTAGTCGCAGAACATCACAAAATATTCCGACCCCCAGCACCCAACCGGAATTTTTCTTTTTCTTAGTCAATCCGATGATTCCGAAAACTTCCGCCACTAACGGAATCAGTAAAGAGAGAAAGAAAAAACCAATAATGGAACCAGCGGTATATCCGGCATTATTTTTCTGCGATATATACCTCGAAGTTGGCGCGCCGCATTTGAGACAGACAATTGCTTCTTGGCTGGCCAATTCGGTGCCGCAGTTCGAACAGTAAGCCATTATTACTCCTTCGAATTTTACCATTCTGCAGTGGCGGGGGTTGCTTCCTGCCGCTCGTCTCAGATCGGTTGCCCGTGCAATCCAGCCGCGCAACGGTGGGGCATCAGGCGACAGCACATTAATAGCTGATAAATATTGTGACGGCGGACTACGCTACGCTAGTCCGCCCTACGTCGATTCTTTTTGTCTATTACGCAATAACTCTGACAAATCATCAATTTTCTTTTCTAAGCGCAGATTGGACGCTCCAATAAAATACCAAACACAAATGAGGTTGGCAATTGGTATTGCACCAAGGAGCGTCCAAAAGCCAACATTTCTTCCTTTGTCTCTTGCTAGCAAGTGAGCCACAACTGCTAGGCAGATTGATAAAGGAAAAAGAAGAAATTCCACAGCACCTATACCCATGACTTATTCTCCTTCTAATTAAGTTTATATTTTTTGCTTGAATTAGCTCGTAGGAGGTGACTCACAGACTTTTTCCAATCAGTTGCGCCCAGAAAGAAAGCACTACCGCGACAGTCAAATTATTGTGATAGGCCATGCCATTCAGCCTATCCTTTATAGTTTTTCAATGCGTATTGTAGAAACCTGCCCATCGAGTTTTCGGGATAATTGCCCTCTTGGATCTGTTTTGCAAACTCAGGATCCTTGCGCAATTGCCCTGCCCACATTTTGGGATCAGTGATATTGCGCGCAAGGATCTTTAGCTGCGTTTCACTGGATTGTTCGGCAATGAACTGCACTAGCCCGGGTACAGTCACGCGCCATTCTCCGCCCACCGTGAAGCCACTAACCTTGCCCGATTCCAATAATTTAATTATTTCTTTGTCATCGACTTTCAGAATCAACGCGCATTCTGCGGGCGTTAGAATGGGATTATCACTTTGGACAACAGCTTCGGACCCGCCTGAATCTTTTGCTGCCCATGCCAGACCTCCCAATGGCGTAGAGAATCCCCTTAGTCGCTTCAGCAAATCCCGTATTTTTCGGAGTAATGGCCACAAGTTGATTCTATTTCTGTTCATTTCGTTTTGACTTTTTTGTGCGGTCAGGAATTTCGTGCTGCCCCCCGGGAGGGCAGCAATAGGGTGGCGGCAAACAGCTCCTGCCGCCACGGGAATGGCTCACAAAATGGTAATAGGATCGATATCGGCTGCATACCGAATGATTGGGCAGCTATTTGACTGAGGCGTTTATAGAAATCTCCTATGTGCTTCCCCGACAATTCTGGCTTTGCAATTTTGACATTCATACATTTTGTGCGGCTCATTGTCAATTTTCTCTGTCTTGGTTTGGACAAAATTTGAGCTACCGCATTCTGAGCATACCTGAGCGGTAACGGCATTTGGCTCAAGAATCTGGCCGCCATAAGGTAATCCCTTTAGCCTTTTGGCTTGCCTAATCCAGTCCGCAATTCCAGTAAAAAGCACCCATAATGTCAATCCGGCAGACAATTGCAAGATGCCAAGAGAAATTACCTCATATCTCGCTGCTGAAATGGCAACGTACACCCAAAAAGCGGCCGCAATTATTCCTAGGACCAAGAAGAAGGTACCTAAACCTTCGACGCGCGATTCAATCCCACCCGTGTAAGAAATTATCTTTTTTTGCAAATGTGCCATCTCATTTCCCTCTACATTGCTCTGTCAAGTATCTTTCTCGTTGCGTCAGGTCTTGCGGCGCAGCCGTCTGACCTGACGCCTCTTCCCCAAAATCCCATTCCCAATTTAGCCTCCATCCCACCCCAAAGTCAAGGGAAATCTATCGCATTTCGCAAAACTAAAACAGGGGCGCAAATGCCACGCCCCCCAAGTTATTTATGTTCTGTCAGGTCCTAACCCTTCAGGGCGAGACCTGACAGCCGGTGCCCCACCCCTTGGGGTGGGTTTCTTCTGGCCCGTGGGGTGGCATGCCCCTCTCTCCGTAATCCCCCCTACCCCCCTTTATGAAAGGGGGGAGCCATTGATCCCCGTTATCCCCCCTTTTCTAAAGGGGGGCGCGCGAAGCGCGGGGGGATTACACCGCTAATCTAAAGGGGGGAGCTACTCATCCCCTTTGCCCCCCTTTCCTAAAGGGGGGCGCGCGTAGCGCGGGGGGATTACACTCCTCGCCCCCCGTCCGCCGCGGGAGATGGAGCGCCAAGCCCCAGCCCCTCTACCCCATCAGCCCCCTGCCGATTTCTCGTCTCTGCGCCGAGTTCTCTTCCCGATTGAGCGCCGAGTTCTCGCCCCGATTGGAATTTTTGTCGAGATCTCGTTTTTTGTTAACTTCTCAACCTCCCATTCCGTCAAGTTTTCGCCCCCCTCACATCGCCGGGTGGCATGCCCCTCTCCCCGCAGGGGAGGGGGCATGTGCTGGAAACATGCTTCGCCCCTTTGGGGCATAAGCATGCCACCCCCCGCCTCTACCCGCAGCGGGTGAAGCCGCACGAATGGCAGGTCAGGCAGCCGTCTTCGTGGGCGATGCGGTCGCCGCAGTCGGGGCACTGGTCGGGGATCTCTAAGTGATGTGTTTCTTTAGCTGATGCGCCTTTCTTCTTGGGTTGGACGAGGCTTTTCGCTTCCGCGATGACGGCTTCGTGAGGCCGCAAGTCGGCGCGGCGCTGAGCGTAGCGTTCCATGGCGCGAGCGATGGCGTCGGGCGCGGAGGTCACCAGCGTGCCGTTTTCCCAGACGGCGTTGGGGCCCGAGATGCCCTTCAACTGTTTGATGATCTCTTCGGGCGAAATGCCCGAACGCAGCGCCAGCGATATCAGCCGCGAGATGGCTTCGGACTGCGCGGCCAGGTTGCCGCCCGCCTTGCCGATCGAAGTGAACACCTCGCACATGCCCAGCTCATCCTCGTTGATGGTGATGTAGCAGGCGCCGTCGCCGGTGTTGATGCGCTCGGTCATGCCGCGCGTGACCGGAGGGCGTTTGCGGGGGCTCATGGTAGGCCGCGCGGTTTCGGCGGCGGCTTCGGCCTTTTTGGATGCCGTCTTGCCGCTGTGCAGGACCTGCTCGGAACGCGAGCCGTCGCGGTAGATGGTCAGGCCCTTGCAGCCCAGATCATAGGCCAGCAGGTAGGCGCGCTTGACGTCGGCCACGGCGGCGCTATTGGGAAAGTTGATGGTCTTGGAGACGGCGTTGTCCGTGTAGCGCTGGAAGGCGGCCTGCATGCGCACGTGCCATTCCCAGGAGATATCGAAGGTGGTGACGAAAATGCGGCGCAGCGGCTCGGGGATCTCGGGGACTTCCGCCAGCAACCGGGCATGAGAGACCTTCTCCATCAGGGCGTCGCTCTTGATGCCGGCGCGCTGCAAGGCATTTTCGAAATGGCGATTGACGTAAAGTAATTCTTGATTATCCATGACCTTTTTTACGAATACCAGGCTGAAAACCGGCTCAACGCCGCTCGAGCAGTCGGCGATCATGGAGAGGGTTCCGGTGGGCGCTACGGTGGTCACGGTGGCGTTGCGCATGGGGTTTTTGAAGGTGGAAAGATGGAAATTGGGGAAATTGCCGCGCCCCTGGGAAAGCTCCTGCGAGGTGCGGTGAGCGGTCTGCTGCACGAAGGCCATGACTTCCTCGCCGCGCTTGATGCCTTCGGCGGAGTTATAGGGCACATCGAGCTGGCAGAGCATATCGGCAAAGCCCATCACGCCCAGGCCGATTTTGCGATTGGCGCGGGTGATCGCCGCGATTTGCGGCAGCGGGTATTTGTTGACCTCGATGACATTGTCCAGAAAACGCACGGCCTGCTTGACGGAGCGCTCCAGTTTGTCCCAATCCAGTTCGCCATCCGCGACCATGTGATCGAGGTTGATCGAACCGAGGTTGCAGGATTCATAGGGGAGCAGCGGCTGTTCGCCGCAGGGGTTGGTGGATTCGATCTGGCCCACCTCGGGCAGGCTGTGGCGGCGGTTGATCTGATCGATGAAGATGATGCCGGGCTCGCCGTTGTTGCGGGCGTTTTCAACGATCTTATCGAAAAGTTTTTCGGCGTCCACCTGGGAAGCGACGGCGCCGCTGCGGGGATCCTTGAGGTTAAATTTTTCGCGGTTTTTGACCGCATCCATGAATTCGTCGGTGACGGCGACGGATATATTGAAATTGTTCAGGGCGGTTTCGCCCTTTTTGCTGTCCACAAATTGCTCGATGTCGGGGTGATCCACGCGCAGGATGCCCATGTTGGCTCCGCGGCGCGTGCCGCCCTGCTTGACGGTTTCGGTGGCGGCGTTGAAAACGGACATAAAGGAGACCGGCCCGGAGGCGGTTCCGGCGGTGGAACGCACCATGCTGTTGCGGGGCCGCAGGCGGGAGAAGGAAAATCCGGTGCCGCCGCCGCTTTTGTGGATCATGGCGGTGTTTTTCAGGGCGTCGAAGATGCCGTCCATGCTGTCTTCCACCGGCAGGACGAAGCAGGCCGAAAGCTGTCCCAGGTCGCGGCCGGCGTTCATCAGGGTGGGCGAATTGGGGAGGAAATCGAGCGACGCCATGAGGTGGTAGAACTCGTCCTCGATCTGAGACAGCTCGGCGTCGGGCAGCTCCGGGTTGAAGATGCGCTCGGCGGAGGCGATGTGGCGCGCCACCCGCCGGAACATCTGCTCGGGGGTTTCGACAACGATGCCGCGCTCGTCCTTGACCAAATAGCGGCGCTTGAGGACGGCCAGGCAGTTGTCGCTGTAGGTGTATTTCTCGGGCCGCGGCGAAGTATCGGCACGCTGCTCCTTGGCCGAGTGGCCGTTGCCTCGCTTCGAGGCGGGCGGGATGATGGTAAAAAGATCGCCGCCGGCGCGTATTTTCGAGACTTTTCGCAAAGACATAATCGTCTCCAGAGCTGGTTGAATTCGCAAAAATGGAGCGGCAATATAGGCCTAAATGTGATTCAAGTCAAGGAAAAAGTGGTCGCAAAATGTTGGGCATTGAACAGATGTATACACAATATACGTTGTTCAACGGTGCAAATCAAGGGAAAAAAGGCGTATTTTGCGATGCGATTACCGACCTGTTTTTATGATATAGCCGGGCAGAGCTTGGGCAGAATTTCGCCGGCTTTTCCCGTCAAGACCCAGTCGGCCAGCTCGTCCAGGGGAGTGGGCTCGTCATTGATTATCGCCAAGGCGGCGCCGGAAGTTTTCGCCACCATCGGAACTTGCGCGGCGGGGTGGACGATCAGGGAGCTTCCGATGACCAGGAAGAGCGAAGCCCGGCGCGCGAAATCAAAAGCCTCTTCGATAGCGCCCGGAGGAAGCATCTCGCCGAAAAATACGATGTCGGGCCGGAGAATATCGCCGCAGGCGACACAGCGCGGCGGCAGGGCCAATCCCAAGGCTTTTTCGGCCGCTTGCAGGTTATAAGGACTGTTGCAGCCCAGACAATGGAAATGCCTCGAAGATCCGTGCAACTCGATGACTTGGCGCGATCCGGCGGCCTGGTGCAGGCCGTCAATGTTCTGTGTGATCACCGCCGACAACTTGCCTGTCTGCTCCAATTGAGCCAGGGCCAAATGTGCCGGATTGGGCTTCGCTTCATGCAGCAGCGGGCCGCGCGTGTCTCGGAAAAATGACCAGTAGTAGGAAGGATCCTTTTGGAAATAGTCAATGTTGGCGTATTTGTCGGGATCATACTGGGTCCAAAACCCGCCCTGGCCGCGATAAGTTGGGATGCCGGATTCGGCGGACACTCCGGCACCGGTGAAGGCGACGATGCCGCCTCGCCCGAGGGCGCTTTTCAAGTCATCCAGACGATTTTTCATGAGCCTGATAATAACTCCCATCCTGCCGCGATGCAAGCGAAATCTGCTGCTGCGATTCATCGCCCCATGCATCTGGCCTTTTTTAACTTTGTAGTTGACTTTGCGTCCGCTTTGTTGTATTTTAATAAGATAGGATTCCATGGCCATAAAGACGGAGAAACCAAGTCATCCCTTCGGGAAGGACGGACGACCGAAATTCGGGCTGGCGCTGGGCGGCGGCGGCGCGCGGGGTTTCGCTCACCTGGGCGTGCTAAAAATTCTCGACCAGCAGGGCATCAAGGTTGACGTCATCGCCGGCACCAGCATGGGCGCACTGGTGGGGGCGCTTTACGCGCAGGCGGGATCGGCGCAGGCGGCGATTTCGCGCTTGCAGGAGGGGCTTCGACACCAGGAGCGCAACGCCCGTTTGATGAAGCTTTACCGTCCCGGCCGCAAAGGCGACCATTTTCTGAATTACGTCGCGCAGCGACTCCAGCAGCGCATCATCATCAATCTTTCCATGAACCGCAAGGCCTTGCTGACGGCATCGCGCTTAGAGGGGGCCGCGGCCGAATTATTGGATGATTCCTTGATTGAGGAGGCGCCGATCACGCTGGGAATTGTGGCTTCGGATCTGCTATCGGGCCTGGGGGTGATCATCCGCCGGGGCCCGCTGCGCAGAGCGGTGGTGGCCAGCTCCTCCATCCCCGGATTTTTTCCGCCCGTGAAATGGAATGATCTCCTGCTGGTAGATGGCGAAGTCACGGACTTTGTGCCGGTGGACGCCTGCCGAGCCCTGGGGGCGGATTTTGTTCTGGCGATTGACGTAACTCCCGATATTCAGCCCGATCCCGCTTTGAATCACACGCTGGAGATTTTTCTGCGGTCGGTGCGCATCACCAACTTTGGGCAGGCTCAGGCCGCCCTGAACCGCGCCGATTTCGCTCTGCGGCCCGTTCTCGCCAGCGTGCAATGGTCCGATTTTGACCGTCTGACCGAGTTGATCGCTCTGGGCGAGGCCTGCGCGCGCGACCAGATAGCAGAGATTCAGCGGGCCTACACACACTACGAGCAATCCAGCGGGGCCAAGCCCGGCACCACTGAAACCTCGCCGCGAGCCAGACGAGATGACTGGGCCCGCGATTTCATTTATGTTGGCTCGTCCCCAGCCAACTTGGAATAGGCAAAACTAACGACTTTCCCCATCCGAGAGCAGCACATGAATTTCCACAGATCCAAAATCATCGCGGGGGGCGCGGCTTTAGGACTCGCCCTGCTCGCGCATTGGTGCACCTGCTTGGCGCAGCCGCCCTTTCCCATCGGCAATGATGCGCTGAGGTTGTTCGACGATTGGCCGCTCTACCGCGAAGGGGTCGTCTGTTTGCAGGCATCCAGCGCTGATCCTCTGGGGGGAGACGCCGACGGCAGCGGCTACCTCTATCAAGAGGATTCTCTTTTTGTCATTTTCGATCAAGAAGGACCGGGCTGCGTCTATCGCATCTGGATCCGCAATACAGCTTCGGCGCCCAACCGAACCATCAAGTTCTATTTCGACAACGAGATTTTTCCTTCCATCAGCCTGCCGGTCGGGTCACTCTTTGCGGGTTTATATCAAAATTTCCTGTTCCCTCTGGTCAGCAATGGATCCGTTTCTTCGGGCGGAAATTACTGTTATCTACCGTTACCTTTCGAACGGCATCTCAAAATAGCCCTCGTGGACGGGGTTTTGCCGTACCAAGTTGCTTTTCATTTGTATCCCCCGACAACGCCGCTGACCTCCTACACGAGTCAGTCGCCGGATAGCGTGATCCTGCAATGGTTGAATTCCGGGCAGGATCCTAAGAGCGCCGCAGGCAATCAGACGACCACCGGCTCCGCCGCGCTGGCTCCCAATCAGACGCAGATCATCTTCTCGTATTCCGGCGGGGGCAGCATTGCGGCCTTGCGATTGACACCGACGCCGGCGAGCTTGAGCGTTCTGGAAGGCGTGCGTTTGCGCTGCACCTGGGATGGCGCCGCGGCGCCTCAGGTGGATTGTCCGATCGGAGGTTTCTGCGGAAGTTCCCTGGGATTGACGACGGTTGACGGCCTGCCTCTGGGCATGGTGGGAGGCGATCTTTATTGCTATATCCCCATGCCGTTTTGGTCGAGCGCTGAGATAGCGCTCTATAATCCGCTGATCAGCTCGGTGAATGTGGGCTATACGGTAACCTACAAGACCATTCCTGAACCCGATGCGGCCGGCTATTTCTGCGCGGCGCAAACGAGCCTCAATTCGACCGTGACCGGCCAGGACATGATCTGGGGGGAACTTTCAGGACACGGCCAAATCGCCGGCCTGGTGGTATCGCTCGCTTCCACGGGAGATTTGACCTTTTTACACGGCGATATGCGCGTCTATGCGGACGGCATCGCGCACCCGCTCATGCAGGGCACCGATTTCGACGGGGATTTCAATGCCGGGAATTACTACTCCGGCAGCGCCTTCAATCTGCCGGTGCACGGGGCGCCGGCCCTGCAATTGGGATCAACGGATAGAAAGCTCAGCGTCTACCGCTTCTTCTTGGGCGACATGATTCCCTTCGCCAGTTGCGCGACGATCCGAGCCGAGCACGGCGACAGAAACAGCCGCAACATCGAATATAGCGCCATTATCTATTCGTTCCAGAGGCCGGAGGTGACGCTGAAGCAGACAGACGCTCTGGACGTGGGGGATGCGACGGATGAGCTGGCTCATAATTATGCGGTGCAGGGCGGCCAATTGCAGCAGACTCACTACTATGCCCATCCGGGATCTTTCGATAACCAATTCTTCACGGATGCCGGCCGCAAGCATTTCGGAACGTCATCCTTTGACGCGGCCCTAGATCCGACCAATCAGGGCGTCCGGCTGGTGAGGCGCCGCGACGCTTCGATTTTTCCGCAATCGGCCCTGATCAGCGTCAATGGCGACAGCGTCGGCACCTGGTGGGATTCGGATCATAACAACTTCCGCCGCTGGGGGGAATCGGTCTTCGAAATTCCGGCGAGTTTCACCACGGGTTTAAGCCAAATTCAGATCAGCGCAGCCGCCCGCAGCGCCGGAGGCTGGACGGAGTATTTCTACCGAATCTACTCTCACATACCGCCGCAGGCTGACACCACGCCGCCCGATCAGGTGGCCGGATTGAATCTCTCTGCGCCCGAGAACGGGCGGACGATGTCGCTGGCCTGGTCGCCCGCATCGGACGACGTGGGAGTCGCGAAATATAGGATTTACCGCGGATCTCAGCCCGGAGTGCAGCCGACCGACACTCTTTTGGTGGGCGAAACGCCGCTAAACACTTTCACGGATGCCACCTTGAGTCCAGGCGCGTGGTACTACTATCGCGTCGCCGCGCTGGATTTTTCCGGCAATGAGGGGACGGCATCGCAGGAAGCGGGCCTGAGGAGCTCGTGCAGCTTTATGCTCGAGGGCGAGGAGATGAGCATCTACAGCCATTCGGCCTCGGACACAGCTTTCATGGAATACATGGTGAATTACGGCGATAACTGGAGCAATCAGGCTCATTTGCGGTTTGCTGCCAATGCCACCGGCGATAGCCTCACGCTGCTCTTTTTGACCACCACAGAGGACACCTTTGACATCGCCGCCTATTTCACCAAAGCCCCCAGCTTCGGCATCGTCAACCTGTCCATTGACGGCCTCTCCATGGGAACGCCGACAGATCTCTACTCGCCGGCGGTGCTACGCTCGCCTCGAATTGAATATGGTTCGATACCGCTGCGCCCCGCCATACACCGCTTGAAGCTGACCGTCGCCGGAAAAAACTCCGCCAGCACGGATTATCAGATTGGTATGGACAATCTGCTGCTGACATCGCATTACCTTCTGCCCGTTGAACCATCTGGCCCGACGTTCGCGCCCAGCGTTTTTCGGCTCCACCAGAACCACCCCAATCCGTTCAACCAGAGCGCCTCGCTGCGCTTCGATCTGCCCCGCCCCGGCTGGACCACTCTGGCCATCTATGACATTGGCGGCCGCCTGGTGACCCGGCTGCAAGATGGGTGGCTCGGAGTTGGGTCTCATTCCGTGATCTGGAATGCGCCTCATTTGAGTTCAGGCATCTATTTCGCCGTCCTGAACCAGGGGGGTCTGCAGGATGTGGTCAAGATGCTGCTGCTGAAATAGTACTCTGAGTCGCAGGAGTGACCTGCCTTTGATCGGTTTAAGCTAACCGCTAAAATCCTCTTGCATCCCCGCCGCAATTGGATTAAATTCCATTCAAGTTGTGAATGGGCAATTAATCCACTATGGCACAAAACCGAAATTTCGACCTGGTCATCATCGGCTCAGGGCCCGGAGGGTATGTCGCGGCCATCCGCGCGGCTCAGCTTAAGATGAACGTGGCCATCATCGAGCGCGAAGACGTGGGCGGCGTTTGCCTGAACTGGGGATGCATCCCCACCAAGGCGCTGCTGAAATCCGCCGAAGTGGCCCACACCATCCGCCGCGCCTCAGAATTCGGCCTGAAAACCGGCGAGGTGCAGGTGGATTTTCCGGCGGTCATCAGGCGCAGCCGGCAGGTGGCGACGCGGCTTTCCAAGGGCGTCGAATTCTTGATGAAGAAGAATAAGGTTGAGGTCTTCAAGGGCACGGCGCGCTTCAAGGACGCGAAGAATGTGCAGATTTATGACGGGGCCGGGAAAGAAATTGCGGAGGTGCAGGCGGAGCGATTTCTCATTGCCACCGGAGCTCGCCCACGCAATCTTCCCGGTCTGGAATTGGACGGCAAGAAACTCATCTCCTACCGCGAGGCGATGACGCTTGCTGAACGGCCGCAGAGCATGGTGATTATCGGAGCCGGAGCGATCGGAGTCGAATTCGCCTATTTCTACAATGCCATGGGGACCAAGGTCAGCCTGCTGGAGATGCTGCCGCAGATTCTGCCGCTCGAGGATGCGGAGGCGGTCGCCATAGTCCATAAGGTTTTTCAGAAATCGGGCATTGAAGTGGCCGTCGGGGCCAAAGTGGAGAAGGTCGAAAAGACGAGCCAGGGGATCAAGGTGCACGGCACGACGGCTCAGGGAGCGCAGGTTTGGGAAGCCGAGGTGGGGCTGGTGGCGGTGGGGGTGCAAGCCAATTCCGATGACATGGGATTGGAGAGCATCGGGGTGCAGACGGATCGAGGATTCATCAAGACGGACGGCACGTATCGCACGAATCTGCCGAATATTTGGGCGATTGGCGACGTGATCGGAGCGCCGATGCTGGCTCATGCGGCATCGCATGAGGGGATTGTGGCGGTCGAAGCTATGGCGGGCTTGCCCGCGCATCGAATTGACCCGGCCACGGTTCCTTCCTGCACCTATTGCCAGCCGCAGGTGGCATCCGTGGGGCTGACCGAAGCGAAAGTCAAAGAAAAGGGGCTGAAGTACAAGGTGGGGCGTTTTCCGCTCTCGGCATCGGGCAAGGCCACGGCCTCCGGAGACCGCGAGGGTTTGGTGAAACTTATCTTCGACGAGAAGGACGGTGAGATGCTGGGCGCGCACATCGTCGCGGCGGAGGCTACCGAGATGATTGCGGAGCTGGGATTGGCTCAAACGCACGGCGCCATTCCGCTTTCCATCGCCAACACGATTCACGCCCATCCGACCTTGTCGGAAGCGGTGATGGAGGCGGCGCTGGATGCGATGGGTAGAGTCATTCATATTTGATCATAGTTATTGAAAAGAAATAAATGACTGCCAATACCAGTTCACGCGGTGCCAGCCGGGCATCCAGGAGTGAGGCCAAGAACACGCTGACCCTCCTCGCCTTCCTGTTTATCCTCTTTCCCCTGCTGTTCTGGATCAGCGTGGGGCTGAAATTCGGACTGGGCGTTGATTTGATATTCAACGTCTGGAATCTTTTCTACGAGGATTATATGGAATTTTTCCTGCTGCTTTTGCCCATCCCGGCCTTTTTTTTAGGGCTGGCGGCCTGGTGGCGGGGGAAAAGGCGCCACACTGACCGGATAACCATCAGCGCGGTGACGGTTGTTAGCAGCATCGCTTCGATAATTTTTTGGATTTTGGCTGCGCAGAGGCCGGGATAGAAAAGCCGTCGGAATTTTGAGAAAAGGGATTACTGGAAGAATTCTTATCTTTGTGGATGGGAGGGCGGGAATTTTTGAAAATTTTTGGACAGAAATGCAGCAATCTTGGTAATATCCAAGTCACCAGCGGCAATGGAAATGGCCAATTTAACGAGGGCGCGCGGTGTCAACGCTGCCGTCGTCTCATAGCCATTCTGCTCAAGGAAAAAGATGGCTGCTTCCAGTCCAGTGCGCTTATTACCATCGTGAAAGACGTGATCTCTAATAATCAGATAAGAATAAGCCGCAGCCTTTTCGAACAAAGTTGGATATAGTTCGTACTCCATGATTGTGGCTTTTGGAGCTTCAATGAGATATTCCAAAGAGTTGTTATTTGCCACATTGTCATCGAGATAAGAGAAATGACCCCCAAATTCGAGGGTCATTCTCCGATTGATATCCAGAATGTCCTGGCGGCTGAGATAGCAAATCATAACTCTGCCAGTTGCTCCCAAGCCTCGCGATATTTCTCAACATGCTTGTCGAGCAGACTTGGGGGCTGGCCAGGGTCATTGCTCATTGTGCCAGCCAGATTCAGATTGAAATTAGGGTATGACTGTATATTTTCCAGGCTTAAGGGGATATAGGCCAAGTACATGGTCTCCGCCTCTAATGGGGTGACCTCCCTTATATTCGGATTCTGCATTTCCTATCCCTCCTTTTCTTTATCTTTCTCTAGAATTTTTGTCATTTCTTTGCATTTTATCCATTTGAATCCAGAATAGGATGTGATCAGCGCAATATCTACATCACCACCGACAGTGGGATGGCGATTGGAGAATCGCTGAAGTTGCGCGGTCGCCGTTATGTAATATTCGGCAAGATCGACAGCATCCTGCAATGATAAACTATGATAATTGATGCCAATGTCAGGGATCTCCTTTTTTAGTTCCCACATTTTATTCACAAGAAAGCCTTCACCGCCAAATGTGCATCCAACCTTATCCAGTATAGTAATACGATTTTTCTTGCCAAGATTTAGCAGATATGTTTTGCTTATTTTGTCTTCATAGCCAACCACCTGAAAGCCAAGTGGGAAAGCATCTTCTGGCATCTGATCAACATCTTTGAACTGCTGCCTAAGTTGCTCAGAAAAATATTCTGCAATGTAATTTGCGCATTCTTTCAGGCCTGAAAAAGCCTTGTCATCGTTGATGAGCCGCAAATGATAATAAATTGTTTTTCCATTTATAATCCCAAATCCAAAGGTTGCGATGCCAAAATGATAGCCACAGTCCGACTTTCTGAGAGATGTAATTTTTTGAGCAAAAGATCTGCTCGAGCTAGCAAAAGGAACCGGTGGCAGCTTGAACTCCTTAATAGGGAATTGCTTGTTGCATTCTGGGCATGTGGCTTGAAGATCCGCCATGATTTGCATCGCGCTGGTTTGGGTAGAAAGGCTATCGGCAGCCAATACTATTCCGTCTGGAATTCTTAGTGAAACGACTAAACTCATATTCTCTTTTCCTTGCTTGATTATGCCCTTTAATAATAATATATTAAAAATTCAGATAAATGTCAAGGTGTTTTGGCGTACTTTTCATGGGACATAAAAAATCAACTCGTGGATGGCATATAGTTGGTAATTCAGTACTTAGGAAAAATTGATTTTGATGCAGCCTATAGACTGCAACGCGACCTGTGGCAGCAGCGGATTCTGGGGGAAATCCCAGACCAGTTGCTGCTGTTGGAGCATCCGCCGGTCATCACGCTGGGGCGCAATGCCAGGTCGGAGCATCTGCTGCATTCCGCCCCGCAGTTGGAGGCTCTGGGGATTCAGGTGCGCGAAGCGGATCGCGGCGGCGACGTGACCTATCACGGACCCGGGCAGTTGATCGGCTATCCCATTATCAACCTCCAGCCCGAGCGGATGGATGTGCTGCGCTATCTGCGCGATCTGGAGGAAGTCTTGATCGAAGTGTGCGAGCATTACGGCTTCTATGCCGGGCGTAAAGAAGGCCAGACGGGCGTGTGGGTGGAGGACCGCAAGATCGCTTCGATCGGCGTGAAGATCAGCCGCTGGGTGACTTATCACGGGTTCGCGCTGAATGTCAGCACCGATCTATCGGCTTTTGATTTCATTATTCCCTGCGGCATCTCCGGAGTCAAGATGACTTCGATTCAGGAGGTGACGGGGATGGTTCCCGAACTTGAAGAAGTCGCTCATGTGGCGGCGGAAAAAATGAATTTAGTCTTTAACGCGACGGAGATTCATCGTGCCTAAGAGCAGCGCTGAGGGGGGCGTCCTGGAAGCCGCCCCCTTGAAATTCGAAATCGAAGACCGTCCCTACGAGGGCTTGAAGAAGGACGATTATCTGAAGCTCTTGTACTATATGAAACTGACGCGGGCGGCGGAAGGCCGCATCGTCAAACTCTACCGCCAGGGGAAGGTCGTCGGCGGAGTCTATCTCGGAACGGGGATGGAAGCCACCGCGGCAGGATCGGCCTATGCGCTGGATTTCAACAAGGGCGACGTCCTCTTCCCGCTGATTCGCGATCTGGGCGCGCACTTTGCCTTCGGCCAGACTCCGACGGTGTATTTCGCCCAATACCTGAATCGCATCGGCAGCCCCACCAAAGGGAAGGATGGCAATATCCATCTGAGCGATCCCTCGAAACGCATCGTGGGGATGATCAGCCATCTCGCTGCGATGATTCCGCCGGCGGTCGGCTGGGCGCTGGCTTTGAAGATGAAAGGCTCGCAGGGCGTGGTGATGAATTACATCGGCAACGGCGGCGCGCAGGTGGGCGATTTCCACGAGGGGCTGAATTTCGCGGCGGTGCAAAAAGTCCCGTTTGTCCTGATCATCGAAAATAATCAATACGCCTACTCGACTCCCAACCGGCTGCAATATGCCTGCGAGCGACTGTCGGATCGCGCCATCGGCTATGGAATACCGGGATATTGCATTGACGGCACGAATGTTCTGGAGGTTTACGAGACCTGCTGCCGCGCGGTCGAGCGGGCTCGCGCGGGAGAAGGGCCGACGCTGATTGAAGCCGTCTCGATGAGGATGCGCGGCCATTCAGAACATGACGACCACAAGTACGTCCCAAAAGAGCTGCTCGAGAAGTGGGCCAAACAAGATCCCATCGAGCGCTATCAAGCCTACCTTTTCGGCAAAGACCTGCTGAATGAAGGCTCGCTAAAACAGTTGGATGATCGCATTAACGCCGAAATAGAAGCCGCTGTGGAAAGCGCCGAGGCCAGCCCGGAGCCGGAGCCCCGGACTGCCGCAGAAGGCGTTTACGCGAATGAGTGAAAGCCTTTGAAGCAAATCCATCCCATGGAATGAGAAGAAGATCATGGCTGTTGTAACCTATATTCAAGCGATTACCGACGCGCTGCATGAGGAGCTGAAGCGCGATCCCAGCGTCTTTCTGCTGGGTGAAGATATCGGCCAATATGGCGGCGCTTTCCGGGTCACGCAGGGATTTCTGGAGGAGTTCGGCCCGCAGAGGATCCTCGATACGCCGCTTTCGGAATCGGCCATCATCGGCGTGGCCGCGGGCGCGGCGATGGCCGGCTTCCGCCCGGTCGCCGAAATGCAGTTCATGGATTTCATCACTGTGGGCTTCAACCAGATTGTCAACGTCTGCGCGAAGATGCACTACCGCTCGGGACTCAAAGTCCCCATGGTGATCAGGGGACCGAGCGGAGGCTACGTTCATGGCGGGCCGTTTCACTCGCAGAATCCCGAGGGGTGGTTCATCCGCACGCCGGGCTTGAAGGTCGTGGCGCCCTCGACCCCTTATGACGCCAAGGGTTTGCTGAAAGCCGCGATCCGCGATGATAATCCAGTGCTCTATTTTGAGCACAAGTTCCTGTACCGGCGCATCAAAGAAGAGGTGCCGGACGAGGATTATATCGTGCCGATCGGCAAAGGGGAGATCAAGCGGCCTGGGAAAGACGTTACCGTCATCACCTATGCCGCCATGGTGCACATGGCGATAGAGGTGGCCGAGGAATTCGCCAAGGAAGGCGTCGAAATTGAGGTCGTGGATCTGCGCAGCCTGCTGCCGTATGACAAGGAATTGATCCTCGACAGCGTGAAGCGCTGCAACCGCGTGCTTCTGCTTCACGAAGATACCATCACCGGCGGCCCGGCGGGCGAATGGGCGGCCTACATCAGCGAACATGCCTTTGAATATCTCGATGCGCCGTTGAAACGGGTCGCGGCGCTGGATGCTCCCATCCCCTATGCTCCGCCATTGGAAGAATACTTTCTGCCCAATAAAGAAAAAATCCAGAAGGCCTTAAGGGAGCTGCTGGATTACTAAGTTCCTCGAAATAGGAAATTTGGATTTCTGACTTGCAGAGGATTAGCGATGCGAAAGCCTGTGAAAGAAACCGCGAAGAAGCCCGAAATAAAGGCCCAGCCGGACAGCCTGAAAGACCTATCCGGCCTGACGCAGAAGCCGGATGAATTGACCTCGATCAGAGAAATTCTCGAAGTGGCGGTGCAGCGGGAGGAATCCGCCCATCAATTCTATATGATGGCGCACGAGCGCGCCTGCAATCGCGTGGATAAGGAGCTGTTTTTGCGGCTGGCTCAGGAAGAGTTGCTGCACAAACAGAATCTGCTGCGCCAATTAGAGGAGGTGAGCGCGCGGCTGTTCACCGATTCTGCTTTATCCGCGGGGGAATTCTCAGAGTGGTAGCCGGTTCATTCCGTCTTTCTGGCAAAACTATCGGAGTTCGGCAATGCGAGTAAATGTCATCATGCCGCAGTTGGGCGAATCGGTCGCCGAGGGCACGATTGTCAAATGGCTGAAAAAAGTCGGCGATCCCATCCAGCGGGATGAGAACATCCTCGAGATCAGCACCGACAAGGTGGATTCCGAGATTCCCGCATCAGCATCGGGGATATTGATCGAAATTCTGGCTCAGGAGGGCCAGACGATTCCGATCGGCAAGCCCATCGCCGTCATCGAAACGGATGTGGCTCAGGCTCCGGCGACTCCGGCAAAAGAACCCGCAGGGCAGAAAACCGAGGCTCCAGCCGTAGCTTATGGCGCAGAATCCGGCGAAACCAAGATCGTGAAGCGCCCAGCGGCAGGAAAGATTCCCGAGGCTGCTGCGAAACGATTTCTTTCGCCGCTGGTCAAAAGCATCGCGCAGGCCGAGGGAATCACGGCTGATGAACTCGAACGCATCAGCGGCAGCGGCGCAGGAGGGCGACTGACCAAGGCTGATTTACAGAATTATCTCGAACAGCGCAAGGCGCATCCCAAGCCGATGGCGGCTCGTCCTGGAGTGACTCCTCCGCCGGCCGCCATGGCTCCGGCTCCGGCGCCGACGCCCGGCGTGCCCGCCATCCCCGGCGAAGGCGAAGAAGTCATTCCCATGGACATCATGCGCCGCCGCATCGCCGAACACATGGTGAAATCCGCGTTCACGGCTCCGCATGTGACTTCGGTTTCAGAAGCCGACATGACCAATATCGTGGCCTTCCGCGAGCGCTTGAAAGGTTCATTCGAGTCGCGCGAGGGCTACAAGCTAACCTATACGCCCATCATCGTCGAATGCGTGGTCAAGGCGCTGAAGGATTACCCCTATTTGAACGCCTCCCTTGATGGCGAGAATATCATCCTCAAGCATTACATCAACATGGGCATCGCCGTGGCGCTGGAGAACGGACTGATCGTGCCGGTCATCAAAGGGGCGGACGGGATGAATCTGCGCTCGCTGGCGAGGGCGGTCAATGATCTATCGGTTCGGGCGCGCACCAAGAGGCTCTCGCCGGACGACGTGCACGGTTCGACCTTCTCCATCACCAATCCCGGCATCTTCGGAAATCTGTTCGGCACCCCAATCATCAATCAGCCGAACGTTGCGATTCTGGGATTAGGGGCGATTGTGAAGCGCCCCGTGGTCATCGAAGGCGACGCCATCACCATTCGCTCGATGATGTATCTGTCGCTGTCCTACGATCACCGGTTAGTTGATGGGGCGTTGGGCGGGCAGTTCTTGCAGCGAGTAGCGCATTACCTCGAGAATTTCGATCCGAAAACGACAATCTGAGCGATGCAATCCATTCAGGCAGAAATCCCGGCGAAGCCGGTTCGCGATTCGGTGGTCGAGATGACGGAAGTCGTTCTGCCGAACGACGCCAATAATATCGGCACGCTATTCGGCGGCAAGGTGATGCTATTAATGGATATCGCCGGAGCCATTGCCGCGCGGAGGCATACGCGGCGCATGGTGGTTACGGCGGCGGTGGATTCGCTCTCGTTCCTGCATCCCATCCGCGTCGCCGAACTGGTGGTGCTGAAGGCGTCCGTGAATCGGGCCTTCAAGACTTCGCTGGAAGTGGGCGTGAAGGTCTATTCGGAAAATACTCTGAGCGGAGAGATCAAGCATACGGCGACAGCCTACATCACTTACGTAGCGGTGGATGACGAAGGCAAGCCTACGCGCATACCCTCGGTTATCCCTGAAACCGCCGACGAGAAACGCCGCTATGATGAAGCGGCGCTAAGGCGCGAGGCGAGGTTGGCGTCGTGCGCAAGTGAGGCGAGTCGATAGCTTCACCCGGGAATAAATTCCCAGGCTATTTTCCTTTCCCGCAGGGACTGCTACGGAGCAGTCCCTGCGGGACGAACCTGTACTAATTCCTCGACCAGCTTCTCAATATCCTTCTCCTGCCCGGGCACGAAACCCGTAAAGGTCCTCACAATCTGGCCCTCGCGATCAATTAGGATTGTGTAAGGCAGGATATCCTCCCCGAAGAACTTGCGCAGCACCTGGCCGTCGGGATCCAGCGGGATGATCGCCTCGAAGCCCTTCGTGCGGACATAGGGCTTGACTTTGGACACGCTGCGGGGGCTGTCCTCCGAGATCGCCATGAAAACCAATCCCTGATCCTTATACTTTTTGTAGATCGCTTCCAGGTGAGGCAATTCCACCTTGCAGGGATTGCACCAGGTGGCCCAGAAGTCAATCAAGATGGGATTTTTGCCCAGGTAGTCGGACAACTTGACGGTTTTCCCATCCACATCGCGCAGAGTGAAATCCGGAGCTTTATTGCCGATTTGCCCGGAGGCGCTGAGGGCGAAAAGTAGAATCGCGCCGAAGCTCAGCCATCGCTTCATGCTTTCTCCCGATTATATCCTACCATATAAACCGATATCCCAGCCTGACCGTTCCCAGCATCCGCGCCGGTTCGCCGTCAGCGACATCAAAGGAATCGAAGAAAAACCAATGCCGATACCCGAAATAGAAATTTCCCAGGCCCAGCAGCAAGCCCGGAGACAGATAGAGATCCGTTCGATATCGCGTCTTCAGAGTGTATTCCGCCTGCGCGAAATCAACGATGGCGTGCAACTCATTGCCTTGCGAAGTATACACGGAATCGAGAAAATTCGTCAGCTTCTCGTACCTCGCACCGGAATTGACGATGAAACCGGCATTCAGCGCCAGGAAGGCCTTGAACCCGCCTTCATCTTCACTGCTCAGCAACTGGTACCGCGCCTCCGTTGAAAAGTCAAAATCCACGAACTCAATAGAAAAGTCCTGTTCGTAGTACCACTGCGTATTGGCTCCGCCTGGGCGGTAGGCCAGGCTGTCAGCAAGACTATCGGGATTATTGTCCTGATAAAGGAAGCGATCCGAAATATGAATCATGAGGCCGGCGCCCAGCGAGAAGCGACTGAATTGCAGGAATTCGGGCCGATACGAGCCGCCGAATCCGGGTTGGACTTTCTGGTAGGGATCGGCCAGGAGCGAGACATTCAACTCGCCGTCAATTTCCTCGGCGGAGGCGACTGTCGCCAAGAGCATGGCGAGGCATAGCAACAGACAAGATTTCATCAGAAGTCTCAAATTATTGCGCTTAAGTTAATCATTTCTTAAGGTGAAGTCAAGACCAATCTTTTGCGGATGGCGTGAGGATTTCCGCATGCGCGGCGCGGCAATCGAATTTTGATGGGGCAATCATTGCTTCCGGCCTGGTATTTTCATAAATTATTAGGATTTTATTTGCTTCAATATGAGCAACCCCTACCGCAGCGACGCCATTGTCATCAAGGGCGCGCGCGAACATAATCTGAAAAATATAGACTTAGAGCTGCCGCGCGACCGCTTGATCGTCATCACCGGCATTTCCGGGTCGGGCAAATCGTCGCTGGCCTTCGATACGCTATATGCCGAAGGCCAGAGGCGCTACGTGGAATCGCTCTCCTCCTATGCCCGGCAGTTTCTGGGGCTGATGGAGAAACCCGACGTAGACTTCATCGAAGGGCTGTCTCCGGCCATCTCCATCGAGCAGAAATCCACCCATCGCAATCCCCGCTCCACGGTGGCGACGGTCACGGAGATTTACGACTATCTACGGTTGCTGTTCGCGCGAGTCGGTCAAGCCTTCTGCTATAAATGCGGGCGGGCCATCGAGAAGCAATCCGTGCAGCAGATTGTGGATCAGGTGCTGGCGCTGCCCAAGGGCACGCGCTTCCAGGTGCTGGCGCCGATCGTGCGCGGCCGCAAGGGCGAATACCGCGAGATCTTCGAAAATCTGCGGCGGGACGGGTTTCTGCGCGTGCGGGTGGACGGCAGTCTCAAGTCCTTAGATGATCCCATCAGCTTAGACAAGAAGAAGAAGCACAGTATCGAAGTCGTCGTGGATCGGCTGACGACCGAAGGGGACATCCGCGTGCGGTTGAGCGATTCGGTCGAGACGGCTCTGAAATTGGCTTCCGGCCTGGCCATTATAGACGTATCTGGAAAGAAGGAGATCATCTTTTCCGAGCATTACGCCTGTCCGGACTGCGGCATCAGTTACGAGGAGCTGACGCCGCGCAGCTTCTCCTTCAACAGCCCCTTTGGCGCCTGCCCCACCTGTTCCGGCCTGGGGCAGACTCTGGAAATTGACCCGCAGCGCATCGTTCCGGACCCTTCCCTTTCGATACGCAACGGCGCCATCACGACGCTGAACAATTGGAACGAGACGCTGTTTCTGCGCATGCTGGAGACGGTCGCGGATCATTTCAAATTTTCCACCATAGTTCCCTTTCAGAAATTGACGCGCGAACAGCAGAAGATCTGCCTCTACGGATCTGGGAAGGAGGAGATCAGATTTCGTTTAGTGCACAAGAACGGTCGGGGAGCCTGGGAATATACGGGGAATTGGGAAGGGACCATTCCAAACTTGCAGCGCCGCTACCGGCAGACGCAATCCGCCGGCATCCGCGAATGGATTGAAGGATTCATGAGTGCCCTCCCCTGTCCCGCCTGCCAGGGAAACCGCCTGAAACCCGAGGGACTTTCGGTCAAGATCGCCGACAAGAACATCATTGAGGTCACGAGGCTCTCGATCAAGGAATCGCTGCAATATTTTGACGCGCTCGCTTTGAATGAACGGGATCGCACCATTGCGCACCAGATCCTGAAAGAAATCAAGGCGCGGCTGCGTTTTCTAAAGGACGTCGGCCTGGATTACCTGACCCTGGACCGTTCGGCGGGAACGATTTCGGGAGGGGAAGCGCAGCGGATCCGCCTGGCGACACAGATCGGCTCGCAGTTGGTCGGCGTGCTTTATATCCTCGATGAGCCCTCCATCGGTCTGCATCAGCGCGACAACCGCCGCCTGATTGACACGCTGATGAAATTGCGCGATTTGGGGAACACCATTGTGGTTGTGGAACACGATCGCGAGACGATCACCTCCGCGGATGTTGTCGTGGATCTGGGCCCCGGCGCAGGCCAGCACGGCGGTGAAGTCGTGGCCTGCGGGACCCCACAGGAGGTCGCCGCCAATCCGAATTCCATTACCGGGCGGTTTTTGTCTGGAGCCGAGGTGATTGAAACGCCCAAGCGGCGGCGGCGCGGGTCAGGCCACCGGCTGTCGCTGATGGGCGCGGCGGGCAATAATTTGAAATCGGTGGACTTTCACCTGCCGTTAGGCTGCTTCGTTTGCGTCACAGGGGTTTCCGGATCCGGCAAGTCAACTCTGGTCAACGAAACCCTCTTCCGCGCGCTGAGCCAGAAATTTCATAAGTCGCACGAGCTGCCTCTGCCCCATCGCGAGATTCGCGGCACGGAATTCATTGACAAGGTCATCAATATTGATCAGTCGCCGATCGGCCGCACGCCCAGATCCAATCCAGCGACCTATATCGGGCTTTTTACTCCGATTCGGGATCTCTATGCCGAGCTAAAAGAATCGAAGATCCGGGGGTACGCTCCGGGGCGTTTCAGCTTCAATGTCAAGGGGGGCCGTTGCGAAGCCTGTCAGGGGGATGGCATCATCAAGATTGAGATGCACTTCCTGCCGGACGTTTACGTGCCCTGCGAAGTCTGCAAGGGGAAGCGCTACAATCGCGAAACGCTGGAGATCAAATGGCGCGGCAAGTCCATATCGGACGTTCTGGATATGACGGCGGAAGAGGGGCTGGAATTTTTCAGCGCGATCCCTCCCATCCGCCGCAAGCTGGAGACGCTGGTTCGCGTGGGGCTGGGCTATATTCTGCTGGGCCAACAGGCGACGACGCTTTCGGGCGGCGAAGCCCAGCGAGTGAAGCTGGCCACCGAGCTTTCCAAGGTGCAGACCGGCAGCACACTCTATATGTTAGACGAGCCAACGACCGGTCTGCATTTCGCCGACATCCGCATGCTGCTATCGGTCCTTCACGAACTGGTGGAAAAAGGCAATACGGTGCTGGTCATCGAGCACAACCTGGACGTCATCAAGACGGCCGATTATATCGTAGATCTGGGGCCGGAAGGGGGCGACGAAGGAGGACGCATCATTGCCACCGGCACACCCGAACAGATGGCTCGGGCGGCGCGTTCCTATACCGGGCAATTTCTGGCCCGGGAAATCCATCCGGCGCCCGCCAAGCTGCCGATTTCCGCGTGACGCGGGTTTTTGCAAATTTCTCACATTTTCCTTGCATATTTAAAAGGCCGGAGCTATATTACCCCGCAAAATAGCAACAAAAGCCGTTCTTAGCAGAACATTTCTTAATCCCACAATTAAAAGGAGGTTCGCGACATGGCCACCGTCTATACGGGATTCTGCGTGCGCTGCAAGCAGACCCGAGAATTGACCGACGTCAAGGAAATCACTTTGAAAAACGGCCGGCGCGCCATCAAGGGCAAGGCTTCCTGCGACCTTTGCCTTCCCAAAGGTGGGACTCAAGTCTTCAAGATTCTGCCATCTCTGCCACCCAAGTAGTCCGTTGGGGTAGGATTCATCTCACCGGCCTCTACCAACGTATGGGCATGGCTCGTTGCAGCAACAACGAGCCATTTTTATTGCGTCAATTTGTGCCTACTCTCTGTTGCTTCAAGCGCTCTTATTCCTTATATTTGACGCAAGATTCAAGGACACACTTAGAGGAACCGTCATTATCAGCACAGGCACATCGGAATTGCCCGCCAAGGCCTTGCACCCGCTGGGACGCTTCGTGCGCTTCGGCCTGGTAGGCGGGTTGGGAGTCCTGGCCAATCTGGGCTCGTATGCGATCTTGCACGCTGTGCTCGCCTTGAGCTACCAGTGGGCCCGCGTTTGGGCGATAGAGGTCTCCATCATCGGCAACTTCATTCTCAATGAACGATGGACCTTTCGCGATCGAGCTCATGGAGGACGGGGGACCTATTTCAAGCGGATGCTGCTCTTCCACATCCCCAGTTGGCTGGTGGCGGGATTTGTGCAGATTTGGACCCATGAGACGTTGCGGCGGCTGTTTGGCGTCAACGCCGAGAGCGAACCGCACTGGAAGGACTTTCTCGCCTATATAATGGCCATTGGATTTGGGGCGCTATTGAATTTCTTCATCAGCAATTTCCTGGTCTTTCGACACAAATCCGCGGATCAATAAGATGTGTCTCGCTGCGCCAATGAAGCTGGAGAGCTTTCAGGGAAACACCGGAATTGTCGAGCTAGACGGGGTGCGCCTGCAGGTGGGTTTGGATTTGATCGAGCATCCGCAGATCGGCGATTATCTTATTGTCCACGCCGGATACGCCATTCAAAAGCTCGATCCCGAAGAGGCGCAGCGCACCCTGGACCTCTTTCGCGAAGCCGAGAACAGCCGCCGTTCATGAATTTCCTCGAGGCTTTCCGCCGCCCCCAGCAGGCCCACGCGCTTCTCGACCGCATTCTTCAGTCCGGCGCCTCTCGTACATTTCGTTTCATGGAAGTCTGCGGCGGGCACACGATGGCCATTTGGCGATACGGCCTGCCGAATTTGCTCGCACCGAGCATCAATCTCCTCTCCGGCCCCGGCTGCCCCGTCTGCGTCACTCCGAACGGATTTCTCGACCGAGCCATGGCGCTGTCGCGGCAGCCCGACACCATCATCGTCACCTTCGGCGACCTCATGCGCGTGCCGGGCACGAGTTCGACTCTGCTGCTGGAGAAAGCGCGCGGAGCTGATATTCGGCCGGTATATTCATCGCGGGACGCGCTGAATATGGCCCACTCGAATCCTGAACGCACCGTAATCTTCTTGGGGATCGGCTTCGAGACGACGGCTCCGACCATCGCGGCCACGATGCAAGCGGCGCGCCAAATGGGGCTAAAGAATCTACGCCTGCTGTCGGCGCTGAAGACCATGCCGCAGGCGCTTCGAGCCATCGCCTCGGGCGGCGAGGTAAAGCTGGACGGGCTGATTCTTCCAGGCCACGTTTCGACCATCACAGGGACGCCCATTTACGAATTTTTGGCGCGGGATTTCAGCCTGCCCTGTGTGGTCTCGGGATTCGAACCGCTGGATATTCTGCAAAGCCTACTGATGCTGGTGCAACAGGTTCAGGAAGGGCGGGCCGATATTGAGATTCAATATGGGCGGTCGGTCCGAGCCGAAGGAAATGCCAAAGCGCGCGAAGTGATGGCCGCCGTCTTTGAGCCGTGCGCTGCCGAGTGGCGCGGCCTGGGCTTGATACCAGAAAGCGGCTTGCGGCTGAATTCGAAATATCAGCAGATGGACGCGTCGTCGCTGGAAGTCGAGGTCGAACCGGCGCGGGAGCATCCGGGCTGTCGCTGCGGCGCCGTCATCCGCGGAGCCATCCGGCCCGACGAGTGCGCCCTGTTCGGAGCATCCTGCACGCCGGAAAATCCGGTCGGGGCCTGCATGGTATCCGAAGAAGGCACCTGCGCCGCGCACTATAAGTACAAGAGCTTGGATCCGCTGGCCTAATTCAGAATAATGAGATCACCATCCGGAAACGCGCAAACTGCCGGCGCCAAATCGCCTGACACGGATCAGCTTTCTGGCCGGCCTCAAAAGGCTTGGCGGTTTGGGACCATATTGGCTCACTTGCTGAGCTACATGAGGCCGCATCGCCGACGCTTCTTCTGGGGCCTGATGTGCATCGTGGCGACGAACGCCATAGCCGTCCTGGGACCCTGGGTGCTGAAATATGCCATCCAGGATTTGCAGGCGGGAGTGACCTCGGGCAAAATCTACGCCTATGCCTCTCTGCTGGTGCTGATTGCGCTTCTGGCGGGCATTTTCCGCTACCTGATGCGGCGCATCATCATCTCGATATCCCGCTTCATTGAATATGACATGCGCACGCAGTTCTTCGCTCACCTCGAGAAACTCTCCCCCTCTTTTTACGATTATCGGGCTACCGGCGACCTCATGACCCGCGCCTCATCGGATATCGAAGCGGTGCGCATGGTGGTAGGCCCGGCCCTGATGTATTCATTGGATACCCTCTTGACCGCCGCGTTTGCGCTCAGCCTGATGTTCGCGCTTTCCGCCAAGCTGACCCTGAGTATTCTCGCTCTGGCGCCGCTGCTCTCGCTCATGATTTACTTCTTGGCCAAGAAGATTCACATCTTCTCGCTGCTGTCGCAGGAGCGGTATAGCGAGCTGAACGCCATGGTTCAGGAACACCTCACCGGCATTCGAGTGGTGCGCGCTTATTGTCAGGAGGAGGCTGAGCGGGAGCTGTTCAGGACACTGAACCAGCGCTATATCAGCGCCTCCATGGGCCTGGTCAAGCTGCAGGCGGCGCTGGTGCCGTTCTTCTATTCTGCCTTCGGCCTCGGCATGGCCATTGTGCTCTACCTGGGCGGCCGCGCCATTATTTCCGGCGCCATGACCCTGGGAGACTTCGTGGCGTTCAGCGCCTATGTGGCGATGTTGGCCTGGCCGGTGATGGCGGCGGGGTGGGTCATCAATTTCTACCAGCGCGGAGCGGCCTCGCTGCAGCGCATTTACGAAATTCTCGACACTTCTCCGGATATCGTTGACCGAGTTTCCGCTCTTAGTATTCAAGGACTGCAGGGGCACATTCGCTTCCGCCATGTGACGGTGGCTTACACGGAAGGCGCAACGGCAGCCTTGCAGGAGATCAACCTCGACATTCCCGCTGGAGCCTCGCTGGGAATTGTCGGGTCGGTGGGCAGCGGCAAGTCGAGTCTGGTTAACCTTATCCCGCGCCTATATAATGTCACCTCGGGGGATCTTGAGATTGACGGCGTCCCCATCAGGGAGATACCGCTGAATCTCTTGCGGCGCGACGTCGCCGTGGTTCCACAGGAGAGCTTTCTTTTCAGCGACCGCATGGATCGTAACATTCTCTTCGCGGATCTGAGCGCCTCGGATCAACAATTAAAGGAAGCCGTGCATCTGGCTTCGCTGGAACGCGATCTGGGGGATTTCCCCGAGGGATTGCGGACCTGGGTGGGCGAGCGCGGAATTACGTTGTCCGGCGGCCAGAAGCAACGGACCAGTCTGGCGCGGGCGCTGGCGACGGATCCCAAAATTCTCATTCTCGACGATTGCTTTTCCGCCGTGGATACAAGCACGGAAGCCGACATCCTGTACCGTCTTCGTCCGCTGCTGAAAGCTAAGACCGTGCTCATCGTGGCGCATCGCATCTCGACGCTGCAGTGGGCGGATCAGATAATTTTTCTGGGTGGCGGAAG
>Ga0315284_10001852_pt1 | contig 30162 bp, 36 predicted proteins | sample YL17G09_16_MG_FD_203696 | JGI IMG/M metagenome (GOLD analysis project Ga0315284, IMG submission 203696) | Sediment microbial communities from Yellowstone Lake, YNP, Wyoming, USA - YL17G09_16 | ecosystem: Environmental > Aquatic > Freshwater > Lake > Sediment | place: USA: Wyoming | collected...
GCTAAAATATTTCGCAAAGTAGCACATAAAGTTTATCGCATTATGCTTAAAAAAGGAATGACTACTCGTAACGTAAAATTTTTGAATTCGGTTTAAAATGACAGTTATTAGCGTATCTATAGAAGAATCTTCAGAACAAATAATGTCAGGTATTCCAAAATATCTTACAATAACAACTAATGTTACTGCCGTTATTTTCTATACATTGGATGGAACAACTCCAACTTTATTCTCTGAAATATATACTGGTCCAATATACCTGCCAACTGACAAACTGTCAGTTATTTTTAAAGTTTTTGCAAATGATGGGATAACTAGCTCTTCCATTTTAACCGAAACATATCAAACTAATATAATAGGAAATACAAGATTAGCTCACTCGGGCACGGACGCACAGGCGGGTGAAAATCTTCCAGGCGTTTATCCATTCGGAACCAATCCGCTTCAACCAACTACAACATTTACCAGCTCCGCTGAAGTTGGTGTTACAGTTTTAAATCCTGAGTTACCATCTACAAGCACAGGGTTTGATGGTTCTGGCAATGAAACAGGCTTTACAAACGAGCCATATAATATTGAAAATTATCAAATTAATTATTCTACAAGAGATGCAATCGGACAGTCTGGATTAGGAATAGGTACGTTGCCTGCAAAAACAACCATTAATCCAGCAGTTTCAGATCCAGAAGAAACAAATCAATTTACTGCAACTTTTAATCCAAGAGCATTTGTTATTTTTCAAGATTTTAGTAAGGCAACGCCAAGCGATCCAGCACAAATTAATAGGCAATTTTTTACACTAGAAGATGGCGAAAAAGCAAGAGATGGCAACGCTTATTATAATAGCGGACTTGATGCGCCACCAGTTAGCGGATCCTTTCTAAGATCACATTATAATCCAAAAGATAATACAATGAATTATTATTATTTAGATACATGGACGAACAAATGGATAATCTCAAAACAACAATATGTTAAGACTGGTTCATTTGACGGAAATATGTCAGGAGTAGTTAATAATCGAGCAAAAGGCTCGCAATACGTATTCGAGTGGTTAAGTTTTACAAGGCGTGTATTATTCTAAACAGCTGATATATAATTATGTATGGAAACGCGCATATGTAATATTTGTAACGTAGATAAAAAGCTTTCTGAACAATTTTATAGAAAATCTACCTTCTTAAGAAAAGATGGAACTAAAGGTATTTCATTTATGAGAAAGTGTCTTGTTTGTCATAATAAATGGCAAATAGAAAATTATCTAAATAATCAGCTTCCAAAAGAAGATAGTGAATATGACACATGTAAATATTGTAAACAAAGATTATTAAATAGTGAATTTGAAACTATGTTCATGTGTTTTGCTTGTTTTAAAAACAAAAAATCAAAGCAAGACAAGCAATATCGAATTGAGCATAAATTAGAGAAATCCGCCAAGGATAAAGAATATCAAATCAAAAATAAAAAGATTATTGCTGAAAAGAAAAAAGATTACTATTTGGCAAACAAGACACACTTTATAGCCCGAGGCGCTCGTAACGAGAAAAAGCGCCGCCTTACTGATCCCGCGTTTAGATTAAGAAAATGTGTTTCAGCCTCTATACGCAAATGCATTAACAAAAAGAATTTTTCGTTCACAAAGTTCGTGCCATATTCGATTCAAGAGTTAAAATCTCATCTTGAAACAAATTTTGAACCATGGATGAATTGGAACAACCATGGTATTTACAGATTAGATGAATGGGATGATAATGATCAGTCTACATGGAAATGGAATATTGATCATATAGTTCCACATAGTAAATTTAAATATTCTTCAATGAAAGATAAGGCATTTCAAGAATGTTGGGAGCTTTCTAATTTAAGACCATATTCTGCTAAACAAAATATTATAGATAATGATAGAAAATGAAATTTGGCGATCTACAATTAAGTGATTGGAAAATTATAGGCAATGATAGTGTTATAAATCACATTAGGCAAGATGTAAAATTTGATCCAAAATATTATAATGATGATAATTATGTGTGTTTAATTCCAGATTGGTTTAATAATGAAGATTGTAGCGTGCATCATAAAGTGTGGCTTCCAGTTTTTAGAGGTAAATTAGAATTTTTAGATAATATTTTTAAAGCTTCTCATAAAAACATAATACTATTATATTCTGAAGTTGAAGTTGCAAAACAATATGTAGATAATTTTTTGATTAGAGTTAACAGTCTTAAAGCATTCGCATGAAATTTGGAAATCTTAATTTAAAAGAGTGGGTCTATTGTAGTTCGCATGAATGGGCACGATATGAAGATCATTTCTTTTCATCAGGAAGCGTTCATATTTTAAAAAATTATCAAGTCCATGATGATGGCGCTTGGTATATTCATTTTCATGGAGCACTATCTTTTCTAAATAATATTTACGGAAATACTGGCGCAAAAGTTTTTAATTGGAATGAGGAAAAAGAAGCGATGAAATATGTTGATGAATTTATGTCGCGCATGCATAAGTTAAGAATTTTTACGTGATATCTGCTAATAATTTTGTATCGAAAGTATGAATACGTCATTTAAATGTAAATTATGTTCTGAAACAGATCAGGATAAATTTCGTTCAAAAATTGTTAGAGGAAAAACATATTATGAGAAGTTTTGCAAATCTTGTGAAGCAAAGAAAGCACTAGAATATTATCATTCTCATAAAATTGAGCGCGCCAAGTATCAAAAAGAATATCTTTCAAAAAATAAAGAAATTGTAAAAATAAAGAAAAAAGAATATGACAAAGATAGGTATCCTTTAATTAAAGAAAATAAAATTGTTCAAAGCAAGTCTTATGCTAAAAATAATAGATCATTAATAAACGCTAATAAAAAATTAAAAAGAAAATTGGACCCGGCATATAGATTGCGACACTATATTTCTTGCAGAATTAGAAAAATATTAAAACAATCAGGATTCAAAAAAAATGATTCTTGCATTAAATATTTAGATTATTCTTTCCAACAATTAAAAAAGCACATAGAAAGTAAATTTGAATCATGGATGACCTGGGATAATCATGGCGTTTACAATTCTATTAATTGGAATGATAAGGATTCGTCTACATGGACTTGGCAATTAGATCATATTATCCCTCAAAGCGATCTGCTATATACAAGTATGCAAGATGATAATTTTAAGAAATGTTGGGCTCTTAACAATTTAAGACCATTAAGTGCTAAGATAAATAATTTAGATGGTACAAGTAGAAAAAGACATGCAAAATAATTTAGAAGATTTAAGGCTAAGTGTATCAAAAACCAAATGTTTTAATCAATGTAGAAAACAATTTGAGTTTTCTTATATTTTAAAATTACCTAAAAAAGATCACGATTATCATACATTTGGAAAATTTTGTCATAAAGTATTAGAAGATTTTCATAATGCTTATGTTAAAAATGGTTCAATAGAACCATATAACGTTGAAATGGGCAGAGCTTTTAAAGCTGCTATGGTAGAATTTAAAGAAAATATGACGCCCGAAATGAAAAAAGATTGTTGGGCAATTATTGACAAATATTTACGAATGATTAGCAACGATAAAAAAAATAATTTAACCGCTAACATTATTGAGGTCGAGAAAAATTTTAGCTTTCCAATTGGAGAAAATGTTGTATTGAATGGAATGATAGATAGAATACAAATAGATAGTGATAATATTTTACATGTTGCAGATTATAAAACTACCAAAAATAAAAAGTATTTAAAAAATGATTGGTTTCAGCTATTAACTTATGCATTTGTAATGTTAATGGAAGACCCCTCTATTAAGAAAATAAGGGCATCTTATATATTATTAAGACACGATTTTGAATATATTACTACTGAGTTTTCAATTTCTGATATAATGAAAATTAAAGACAAGTATATAGATTATGCCAATCAGATTAGAGCAGAAAAAGAATATGCTCCAAATCCACAAATTTTGTGTCGATACTGCGATCATTCTAGCATATGTCCAGAAGGTAAAAAAATGTTAGAGCCTTCTAAGATATATGGAGAAGTTTCGTATTGAAATGAAAAAAAATGTAATAAATGCAATCAAATAAAGAATTTTCCCGAAGATTTTACAGTAGGGAAGAATTTTTGCAAGAAATGTAGAAATAGTTATTTAAAATGGCAAAGAGCAAGAGTCGGCTTATCGAAAGAAAAATGCTAAAAAAATCTTTAAAAGAGTTAAAAAATTTGTTAGTGAAAATAGAGAAATCCTTAATCTTAAATTATGGATGAATTGGGATAATTGGGGAGTTTATAAAGCTAATGGTTGGAACGATGATGATCAATCTACTTGGACTTGGCAGATTGATCATATAATTCCTCAATCTACATTACCATATTCTTCGATGAACGATGATAATTTTCAAAAATGTTGGGCATTAAATAATTTAAGACCCTATTCCGCTAAATTAAATAATTTAGATGGCGTTAAAAGAACAAGACTTTTTTAATAAAATTGACAGCCGCCCGTTTGATAGCTATATTGTATGTGAGCCACCAACCATATTAAAGGATTTAATTTATATTAAAGACATTAATAAGTTAAAACGAAAAATGAATAAAGTCTGACTGCATAAAGCAGTCAATGAAATTATTGAACAGCTTATTGCTAATGAAAATGAAGATATGGTGCGCACTGGCTCATATCTGCTCGCTCGATATGAGCCCACCGCGCTTGAAGTTAAGTTTATAATGGATGTTAATTCTGCTCCACCTTCAAGCACAAACCCCTTTCAAATCTATTGTAACCCCAAAATAGATTTAAATAAATAATAGAGGACAAAATGGATATCACTGTAAATGAAATTGAAGCTTGCAAATTATCAATAAATTATGTGGCTGACGCCGGACAAATTCTTAATAAACGAGGCGAGATTCTTAATGCATTTAAGAAGGCGCCAGTACCAGGATTTAGACCAGGTAAAGCATCTATTGATGCAATTAAAAATCATTATCATAAGCAAATAGAAGAGTCTCTTAAAAGGGCACTAGCTGAAGATGCTTATCATAACGTTTTATTTGAGAAGAAAATAAAGCCACATGGAGCGCCGAAATTTAATTCATTATTATTGGCTGATGGCAAATTTACTTGTGATTTTGATTTATTTACTAAGCCTGATTTTGAATTAGCAGAATTTAAAGATTTAAATATACCAAAGCCACATGCAGCTCTATCAGAAATAGAAATGGTAGAAAGAATGATGCAAGAACTTCGCGTTCGTTTTGGCGATGTTTCTGCTTATGGCGAAAATGATTTTATTCAAACTGGCGATAATGTTATTTTAGATTATGAAAGCACAATTGATGGCGTTCGAGTTGACAACCTCTGTGCAGAAGGCGAAATGCTTACAGTTGGCGCAAGTAAGCTTAAAGTAATTGATGATAATATTTTGGGCATGACAATTGGCGATACAAGAGAATTTGACTTCTCCGTTCCAGAAGCCGGTCTTCCATCTTTATCTGGTAAAAATGTTCATTTTAAGGTAACATTAAATACTGGATCTAAGACTGTTCCTTGTCCATTGAATGATGAGCTTGCTAACAAAATTGGTCAAAAGAATATTGAAGAGCTAAGAGCTTTTGTTCATAGCGCTGCTATGGGCAAATTAGCTACACAAGAAAAAGCTGCTCTTAATGAGGCAGTTGCAGTAAGGCTTGTTTCAGATAATACAGTAAGTGTTCCCAATTGGATGACATTATCTGAAGCACAATACCTTGCGCATCAATCCCAATTAAATTGGGAAACAATGGCAGACGAAGATAAAGAAAAGTACATGGAAATGTCAGAGAAAAACGTTAAATTATCTTTAATTTTAGATAGAGTTAGAGAGACTGAGCCATTAGCACAGTTAACTGATCAAGAAGTTTTTGACGTGATTAAAAGAAATTTGTCTAACACTAAATTAAAAACACCTTTAGATGATATTATTAAGGAAATGAATAGAACTGGATATCTACAAATTTTATTCTCTAGAATTAGAGATGAGCACGCGTTAGATTTTATTGTAAAGTCAGTTAAATTAATAGATTGAGGAGAAATTGAAATGAGTAAAAAAGACGATAACGATCCGACAACGTTTCCAGAAAAATACGCTAAAGTTCTTAAAGAACTGCCAGAGTTTAAAGATACTGCTGATGCTGCAAGCACTGATGATTTGAAGAAAATAATCATTACTTGTGAAGGTAATATTTTTACAATGGAAAAAGAAAAAGACGAAGACGTTAAATTAAATGGAGCTAAAGAGTTAGCAAAAGAATATGCCGCACCTTATAGAGATGCTGCAAAAGTTCAGATGACAAAAATTAAATATGCATTATTTTTATTAGAATCTAAAGGCGTGAATTTAGATAATAAGGATTAATGTGAAATTAGAGAGATTTACAACACAGTCTTGTTGTGGAGGACTGTCTGTTATTTTCAAAATAGGAAAGCCTATTACTAAAGAAATATTAAATACTTTTATAAATTTTGGATTTGTAGAATCTGCACATTTTACTAAAGCCGGAATTCTATATGCTACTAATGCGGACTTTATATTGACAGGTCCATTTGGATCCGATAAGCTGCAGGTTAAGTGTAAAAAGTCTGATTGTGACCAAAAGCTTAATGATTTCGAAAGCTTACTTCTAAATTTGGAGTGAATTATGGCTTATGGTGCTGGAACCTTGGAACATACTAGAAGAAAATTCGCTAGAACTCATGAATTAATATTTGTTTCATATCATGAAGCGGGTCATGCAGTATACGGATTACTTCATTTTATGATGATTGGACCGGTCTATGTGCTCGAAACTAAAAAGCAAAAGAGAATTTGGGGCATGACTCATTTCGAATCTGTGCTAGATTCTAAGAAAATTACAGACGATTCTTTAATTGCAGAGAGATTACATTCGGAAATCTGTATGCAATACGCCGGTTTAACTACCGAAAAGTATCATTATAAGACCATTTCTGGTTCAGATAAATTTCCAATGACCTTAAAACAAGGGTCTGAAAGTGATACTTTTGCAGCAGCATCATTAATTAGGCAATATAATTTAGCCCCTCCAGGCAGAAAAAGATATGCTTATAAAAAGAAACTTATAAAAGAAACTTTAAATGAACTCAAAGATAATTGGGATGCAGTAACTTTAGTTGCTCATGCGTTGTTTGAAAAGAAAAGATTAAGCTTTTTAGATTTACAAAATTTATTAATTAAAAAATCTAAAAACAAATCTTTTTGGAAAGAACAATTTAAGATAATAAATTATATTTTTGAAAATCGTGACTCTCTTGACATTAAAGAATTAAAATCTATATTGTCTATCTAAGGCGTGATCCGCCACTTCACCGTATTCCCTGACAATACATGCGCAGTTTACGTTTATTAAACTGGTGTGCGATTAAATTCGCCTGATATGCTTTGTTATAATACTTAACCAACAGGAAAGTACTATGACTAATTTCGTGTCGCTACACAATCAAACTGATTTCTCTATTCTTGATTCTCTAATTTCTCCTAAAGCGCTTTTAAATCGAGCCAAAGAGCTTGGGCAGCCTGCCGTAGCAATTACGGACCATGGCACTTTAGCATCTGCGTGGGACGCCTGGAAAGCATCAAAAGATACTGACACCAAGTTAATTATTGGATGTGAATGTTATTTTCAGAATGATGCATCAAATATTGCTGAAAAATTCCGTCACATTGTGCTTATTGCTAAAAATGCAATTGGATATAGAAATTTATTAACTTTAAATAAAAAGGGATTTGATCAAAGTTCTTTTGTCGGCAAACGAGTTTATTCTGTTATTGATTGGAAGCTTTTAGAAAAACACACTGATGGTTTAATTTGTTTAACTGCTTGCGGAAACGGTATCGTTAGCCAACTCTTAATGAATAAGAAATATGATGAAGCTGAAGAAACTCTTCTTAGGTTAAAATCTCTATTTGGAGATAATCTAGGAGTTGAGGTACAACCTAACAACATGAAGCGCGGGTCAAACGTTTATAATGATGAGATTGATCAGCAATTTATTAATCGTCGTTTAATCGAGCTTGGCAAAAAACATAATATTAAAATTGTGCCAGCTTGCAACGCTCATTATCTAAAAAAAGAAGACGCCGCCGCGCACGACGTTTTCTTAGCCATTGGCGCGCACCAACCAATATTTTCTAATTTTAGATTAAAATATACGACGCCAGATTTCTATTTAAAAGATGCGTCAGAAATTAAAGCCTTCTTCTCAAGAAATTATGGGGACGAATTTGCAGAAGAGATTTGCAATAATACAATTTATTTTTCTGATTTATGTGAAAAGCCAGAATGGATTGATCCTAAATTTTCCAACCCTTCCGGTAAAGAGCTTCCAATTTTTCCGGTCAAAGATGAACCAGATTATGTGGAGTTCTGCGAATGGTCAGCTCTTTTAGATGATAATATTAAGCATTTAGAAGAAGATAAATTATTTTTACGATATAAATGCGATAAGCTTTTTGATTCTCGAATCAGAGAGCTTACTCATGAAAAACGTGTAGAGTATGCTGCTCGTTTAGTGGAAGAGATTGAGGTTTTCGAATTTCATGGATTCTCTAGTTATATGTTAATTGTTGCCGATTATATTCAATGGGCAAGAGATCACGACATCGCAGTTGGTGATGGTCGAGGATCTGTTGGCGGATCTTTAATTGCTTTCATATTAGGAATTCATCAAGCCGATCCAATTAAGTATAATTTGATTTTTGCAAGATTTCATAATATGGAGAAGTCAAGCTTTCCAGATATTGATAGCGATTTCGCTCCAACCGGGCGTCCGCTAGTTCAAGAATATTTAAAAAATAAATATGGTAATGATCATGTGGCGCACGTATCTAACGTAAACACAATTACGCCTAAAGTATACGTTCGAGATATTGCCAGATCATGTGAACTAGGTGGATCTCGCGATGAAGCAGTTAAAATCGGCAACGATGTTGCAAATTGTATTCCAGCAGATATTCATTCAATTGATGACGCCCTCGCAAAAGTACCATTGTTTGCAGAATACTGTATAAAATATCCAGAATTTATTACGTATAAAGAAATTTGTGGCAAATATCGTGCATGGTCTACCCACGCTGGTGGCATTATTATTTCAGCTAGACCATTAACAGGATTGATCCCTCTTAGAAAAGACAAGGATGGCGCACTTGCTATCGAATATGATAAGGACAAAGCTGAAGAAAATGGGCTAGTAAAGATGGATACGCTCGGGCTATCTACGCTAGATACTATTAGTGAAACTTATAAAATTATTAAACAGCGCGGTAAAGAAATTCCACAAGCTCAATTAAATTGTGATAATGAAGATCAGCTTACTTATGATTTAATTGCTAAAGGAGATACCTTCTGTGTATTCCAGCTTGGAACAAGCGCTGGTACCGTTGATTTGTGCAAACGTATTAAGCCTGCAAATATTAATGATTTGGCAAATATTAACGCTTTAGCTCGCCCTTCCGCACGAGACATGCGTAATGATTTCATTGCTACTAGAGATGGTAAGAAAAAGATGGCATTATTGCACCCAAGCCTCGGTCGTGCTTTTAATAGCACGTATGGTTTCGGATTGTATGAAGAGTGTCTTATGTATTTGGCGCAGGACGTTGCTGGCTGGAGTTTACATTCAGCCGACCGTCTTCGTAAATTAACCAAGGAAAAGGGAAAGAACCCCAAGAAGGCTCAAGCTTGGAGATTAGAATTTATTACTGATGCGACTAAGAAGGGCGTCAATGAAGAAATTGCTAAGCGCATTTGGGACGAAGTTGTTGATAAGTTTCAGGGCTACGGCTTCAATGTAAGTCACGCCGTGCTCTATTCTATGATTGGTTATAAGACTGCTTATTTGAAAGCACATTTTCCAATTGAATTCTTGCTGGCTAATTTAATGGCTGAAGTAAAATCAAATAATCCAGATGCCAAAGTTAATATTACAAAAATTAAGAAAGAACTAAAAGCTCACAAAGTTAAAATTACTCCTCCAGATATTAATCAGTCTCAACTAGCATATACTATTTCAGAAAATAACAAGCTATTAACTGGATTAGACGCTTTAAAATTTGTTGGAGATGATGCTATCAAAGATATTATTGAGAAGAGACCGTTTACTAGTTTTTTTGATTTTATGGCGCGAGTTGATTCTAAAAAGGTTAGAGCAAATAGTATTCAGGCTTTGGCAGCCGCTGGCGCGCTAGATGCTTTCAAGGTTCCAAGAAAGATTATATTTCAATATTGTTCAGACTATCGTAAAAAATTACAAGTTTGGATGAAGAAGCATGATCCTAAAGTTGACGAATTTGTTTATCCATGGCCAAAAGAAACAGATTGGTCTTTATCAGAGCTATATGCTTTAGAGCAATTTTATTTGAATGAAGCTTTTGTGTGTAAGCCAGCAGATGCTTATGGAAAGTTTTTCAAAGATGAACATAGTACTGTTGCAGATGTTAGAAGAGCAAAAGATAAAACAACCATTACATCTATGAAAGTTATTGTTAGAGACTTTTTTGAATTTAAAGTAAAGAAGGAGGGTAGCAAGTATTATGGACAGTCTATGATTAAGGCAGTAGTAGAAGATAAAAATGGCGATCAATGTAAATTAACTATTTTTCCAGATAGATGGAAAATGGTTCAAGATAGAATTAAAAATATTCATAGTAAAGCTGAATTTGATAATGGTTTGGGTTTTCATTTTTCTGGCAATACAAATAATTATGAAGACGATATGGGTATCATTTTGGATTCACTTTTTAATGTGGCACAAATACCTGCATTACCAGCTGACTTGAAAGATAAAAAGAAAATAAATCTCAAAGAAGCCAAACTAAAAATTAGTAAGAAAATGGGTACAGTAAAAGATTTATTTGAGGAAATCGAAGACTCACTTTATGATAAAGGACTGATTGATTTAGACGATGATGATTTCCAGGATGTTTGATAAATTTGATAGATTTTCTTTATTTTTGATAAAAATCTATCAATAGTTTATCATTATGATATGAACTTAGAAAGTATGCCAGGTAGAATCTGTACTAATTGTTTAATTGTAGGGTTTTATGCAAAGCAAAATCAATCAGACGGTGTTCATCGAATAAGGCATTAAATGAAGACAATAAAATTAACAGAATGGTGTGCAGAGAAATCGATAAATTATTTAACTGCATATAGGTGGTTTAAAGCTGGCAAGTTTCCTGAACATGCATATCAAACAGACTCTGGAACTATTTTGGTTGAAGATACTGATAATGCAAAACAAATTGAAGACAATAACAATGCAATGGCTGTCTTTTTAAAAAAGACCGTTGAGTTTAGTAAAAATAACTCAACGGTGGAAGATTTCGCCGCTTATGTAATATCTACTTTTCAATTAAAAATTATTGAAACTCTTGTTTCTGAAAGCCCTCTTTATTCAAAAAATAAACCAAAGACGGAAGATATTCAAAAACATTTCCAAAAGTTTATTCCTGAAAAGAATTCAATTGATCATTTGAAAATGATCAAATCTCTAATTAAAGATAATCCTAATGGTAATTCTGACGGTCCCGCCGCTAAGTTTTTAGCAGACGATTTAAGAGAGGATTTATCAGAGGCTTTTTTTGATTTAGATTCGGACCATGTTTTTTCTAAGGCGCCAACAATACCATATCAAGGTGTTGTAGCCGCCGCTGCCGAAGGTGTAACAGCTCGAAACGTTGAATTTGTGTCAACTCCACAACAAACCAACTATACCGGCTCTACCGTTGCTACTTCCTTCGGCAACAATTTTTCTGAAACCTCATCTGCATTAAGTGCAGATAGTTCTTTTTTAAGCAAGATTAACAATGATATTGGTTCATTACCAATTGTTAATTCAGTAGATCGTATAGGATTTACTCCCCCAACCGCTCCTGCACTTCCTAAGCGTAGAGGCAGAAAACCATCTAAAAAATCTGGAAGTGAACAATGAAACTTGTTAGTAATGTTAAAAATAGTGTTAGTAATGTTAAAACAAATTTTCATGCTTTAGCAAATACTATAAAGTATTATTTTTACTATGCCCCTATAAGATTTATTATGCTTAAATATTATAAGCTATATGAATTAGTAGCTTATAAATTATTGTCAATCACTACTACAATGGTAAGAAATCTTATTATTCGTCAAGGAAAAAATCCAGACTATGTAGCTCCTCCAGTTTTCGTACAAGTAGAGCCTTCTATAGATGATGTTTTTAATACTCCTAAAAGAAAATCACTTAATGTTCCTTATGTTCCATCATGGGTAAGAACATCATTTAGAACAATATCAGAACATCCTGTTTATAAAAGTAGGGTTAATTTAAATCTTCAACCTAATAGAATGCCCGTTACTTCGTCAGTAATTCCAGCAGCAGCGTCTAGTTCATTTTATTCAAATACGGTTGCGCCACTTACCGTAGCATCAGTTATAGATAGTAACGTGCCAAAACGCAGAGGCAGAAAACCTTCTAAAAAATCTAGGAATACACCATGAACTTAAATTCTTTAAATAAATTTCTTAATAAAAATCCAAAGTTACTTTCTAAATATATTAGTGTAAGTATGACAGTAATTGGCACTGTATTAAAACCAATTAATGCCGTAATGAAACACGCATTAGTAGTTCAAGGAATCGATCCTGCCACTAATCCTGGTGAAAGACAAAGAAAAGCATTACTGGCAGCGCTTGATAAAGACTTAAACAAATTACATTCTAAAGATTTTGATGATGATTACGATTTCTCTTGGGCAAAAAAAGCTTTAGGCGTAACTAATGATAAATTAGTTGACTTACATCTTACCAGGGAGTCATTTAAAAAATTAACGAATCTTAATGATATGCAGGATAAGCCAATTCCTTTTGAAGTGCAACCAGCTCCCGTTATGAAAGAAACAAGACTATATGCAACTACAGAGGAAAAAGAAGTTAAAGTTGATGAGCCAAGCCGCCCAACTAAATTTGTAGTTCAACCAGATTCTAAACCCATGCCACAGTTTAATACGCCTTCTTTTAAAGAGGCAGTAGAAACTCTTAAAAAATATGCAGCTATATTGGCTAAAGAGGATCTTGATGAAGAAGAGCGTGGTGAGACACAAGAAAAATTAAATACTGCTGGGCATCATGTTCTTGAATTACAAAGAGAAAAACACAAAGAAAAACTTGAAGAAGAAAAAAAAGACGCTGCCGAATATAATCTTTCAAGAAAACTTCCAAAGCTAATTGATACTTATAGAAAAGGCAGCTTTAAAAGAGTTGATAAAAAGAAGGAATAATGCCTATTAGACCAGTATCGTCTTATTCCGATAGGGGAAAGATTAAAAATTTAAATAATCTTCATGAAAATGAAGTGCCATTTACAAGTATTGAATTACGTTTAAAAGAGTTATACACCTACGCGCACACACATGCAGATACAAATTTGTTAAATTGTTTGGGTTTTATTACAACAGATTATATTAATGAAAAGAATGCATTGCCATTAAGCGTATATCGTTTACGAAAGATTGTAGCTGATATAAGCAATAGGTCAGATAGTAAAATTTTGGAAATGAAACAAAATCTAGATAATTGTTTCTTTGGTAACGAGGAGCACTGTTTGGCAGTAGTAAAGTCTGAAAGCCGCCAACGTGAAAGCTTTAAAAAAGTTGCTAGTGCCGATCGTTCACTGGATTTAAATAGTAAGCGCAGCTTTAGAAGAGTGAGTTAAATATGGAATGCATCTCATGTAAAGTAGAAATTAATCCTAAATGGACCCACGCAATTGATATTAATATATGTCCTTTTTGTGGTGAAGGAATCATGGAAGAGCATTTGAAAAATTTGCTAACTTCTCTTCGTGAAACTATGCTTAAACTAAAAGATTACCCAGATCAGGTTAATGACTGGATGTTATCTAATTTTAATTTTATAAAGACAGATTCCCCAAAACTTCCTGATTTCTTGCCAGAAGAATATGTTAGAGAGCTTAAAAAAGTAGAAGCTGAAAAAGATTTTGTTGAAAGAAAACAATTTACAGTTAAGGTGAAAACTGAGGCTGGCGAAGAGGATATTCTTGCTGAAAAAATTCAAACAGAAGATAAGACAAATGATTTCTTTAAAAGGGCAGAAGTCGTTAGACCAAATAACGACAGACAACCAGGAGGTCCTAAAGAGCAAGAAAAAACATTTTCCTCTGTCAGCGAAAAAACTAGACATCTTAAAGATCTCAAAAAACAAATTGAAAGAGAAGGCGCTCCAGCCATCACGAATGAAGAGGGGCTGGCTGCTATGATTAATCCAAATCATTTAGATAGTGCAGATCCAGAAACAGTAGCGAAAATGCAATCATTATTACATGATGGTGGCGGCGAGGTAGCATCGTCTCTTGGCGCCGGCGATGATGATGACGCGATCCCTTCTGTCGTAATGGCTATGGCAAATCGTGCGAAAGGCAAGGGCGGAAATTCTAACGCTGATATAGCTAAGTTGCAGCAGATGCACGACAGGGTAGCAACATCCCGCGAAAATTTTGAAAATGGAACAAATCGTGGATCTAAAGGCGGCGGGTTTTCTAGAGCATAAAGAAAGTTTAAGATATGCCACTTATAGTTATTGATAATAAAAGAGTTGATTTAACCAATGATGAAGAATTAATGTATCGTAAGATTGTTCAATCTTATACTACATTAACTAATAAAGGCGAAGATTTATTTATTGATTTATTTGAAACTGACAATAATGGTATTATTATTTTTCTAAAGCCACCACATATTAGACAGACTTCGTTTGAAGTATTTTTATTTTTAATGTCAATTTTTCAGCACCAACATCTTCGACTTATGCATGCCCAGGTTGATGATATGTGCGCTCAGGTAAAAGAAAAGTTTAAGGATAAGTAATACTATTTGTCGAGAAAAAGTTCGCGCTATTATATATTAGAGTAAGGAAGACGATATGACCCAACAAGTAAGACTTGGTGATTTTTTAGGTACTGCCAATGAGGAAGATTTTGCATCTTTCGATATGACAGAAATTCAACAAGTGTTGGAAAATCTTAGAGAAGTTGACGCAATTGATTTATCTCACGCTGAATTATTACAACAACAGGCTTTAAGAGCTGCGGATATATTAACAGAGTATCTATGTAAGATAGTTAAGACACTAGGCTATTTAGAAACAAAAGTAAGTAGTACAAAGAATAAAGTATCCTTGGAGTACAAAGATCCTGACGGAGCTAGAACGACATTGGATATGAAAAAATGGGCAGCAGATGTATCGCCCGAAGTAGAAACAGTACAAAACAAATTAGCAGCAGCCAAGGGAGTAAAATTACTTCTTGATAAAAAATATGACATTTTAATAAAAAGTCATCATCATTATAAAGATATTGCGGCGGGTCTCAGAAAGACGGTGCTTGGTTATAATCCAGTTGCCAGTGAGAAGTTTCCCGAAGGCTACGAATAAACCGGAGATAAAATGTCGAAAAAATTAGATGCGTTCTTTAAAAGTTATGCCGATTCAGAAGAGCAATTAGATTACAAAATGGCTCACGAAACAGTGGGCGAAAGAGTTCCGGTTATTTCTACTGGCTCAATAGCATTAGATGATGCTCTATCTTCTGGTGGCTTACCAAAAGGAAGATTGATTCAGTATTATGGACCGCCAGGTTGCCACGTAAAAGATCAGTTAATAATGCTATCTAATGGTTCTACTAAAAAAGTTCAAGACATTACAACTGACGATATCCTGCTAGGACCAGATGGAAAACCTAAATTTGTTTTAGGCTTAAAAAGAGGAACTGGAGAAATGGTAAAAATTTCTCCAACTAAAGGGCAATCTTTTATTGTTAATAAGGATCACATTTTAACTTTATCAAAACATAATAGACCACTTAGAAGTGGTAAGTTATCTAAGAAACCTAAGTTTGAATTAATTGATATTTCTGTTAAATCATATTTAAAACTGAGTAATAACAAAAAGAATTCACTTAAATTGGTTAGATCTGGCGCTATTACTTTTGATAATAATCATGGTGATTTTGCTATAAGCCCATATTTATTGGGCGTGCTAATTGGCGATGGCGCACTTCAAAGAAGCGTAGAATTAACTTCAGCCGACTATCAGATAGTTAAAGAATTTGAATTATTTACTGTTAAAAACAATTTAAGGTTTGTAGAAAAAAAATCTTCTAATGCTGGAAAAGCAAAAACATATTCAGCCAGCGGCACAAGATTTAAAAAGAATATTATTCATGACATTATCTGCGATTTGAAATTAAATGTCAAGTCTGGTAATAAACATATCCCACATGAATATAAAACCGCTTCTATTCAAGATAGGCTAATGATGTTGGCTGGACTTTTAGATACTGATGGGCATTTATCTTCAGGCTGTTTTGATTTTATTTCTAAATCAAAACAATTATCCGAAGATGTTGTTTTTATTTCACGTAGTGTGGGGCTAGCGGCATACTTAACAGAATGTGAAAAATCTGCTTATGAAGGACATGTGGAGACTTATTATAGAGTATCTATAAGCGGACATTGTTCTGTTGTGCCAACTAAGCTTGTTAGAAAACAAGCTGCCCCGCGCAAGCAAATTAAAGATGTTTTGCACACGGGTTTCACAATTGAAGATGTGAATATAGATAATTTTTATGGTTTTACTTTATCAGGTGATGGTCGTTATTTGCTGGATGATTTCACAATTACACATAATTCTGGCAAAACTCTCATGGCAATGATTGCTATGATGGAGGCTCAGAAACAAGATCCAACTGCTCAACAAATGTTTATTGACGCAGAGCAAACTTTCGATCCAAATTGGGCAGAAACTCTGGGAGTTGATACTTCAAAAGTAATTCTAGTTGAAGGAGATATGGCGGCTAACGGTCGTAAATGTTTTGAAATGTTACTTGGTGTTCCAAAAGAAGATAAAAAACATATTTTGGCAGGTAAGTCTAAAGAAGGTTTATTTGATAAGATTGTTAATGGCGAGTTCAATATTAATATGATTGTACTTGACTCTTTAGGATCAATTATTCCGCCTGGTGAAGATACATCTGCCATTGGTAAGATGAATATGTCTTTACTTGCAAGATTCCTTACAACTACTTTCAGAAAACTAACATTAGAAGTTAATAAGGCTCAAATTCCATTTATTATTATTAATCACAAGAGAGACTCTTTTGATATGTATGGTCCAGATCATACATTCTCTGGTGGTAATACTTATGCTCATACATTAAGCGCTAACGTTTATTTTGAAGCGGTTCAGCGTAAAGATGATATGATTGTTGACGAAAAAGAAAATAAGGTTGGACACCCTCTTAGAGCTACGATTGAAAAATCTAAGTTTGGACCATGGCCACGTAAATGTGAATTCAAAATCAATTTCGGAATTGGTGTTATAGATAAGCAAGAAGAAATTGCAACCCTCGCTTTAGAGTATAATGTTGTAACTAAATCTTCAAGCGTTTCTCATGAATATGGAGATAAGACTTGGGTTGGTTATCCAAAATTCTGTGAAGGAATTAAAAACGATCCTGCGCTTGCGGCAGAATTAACATTAAAGATTGGTCAGGCTCGCGAAGCAAAACAAGAGCAAAAAAGACAAGAGCAAAAATCCAAAAGACAAGTAGTTGAAGGTCTAGAGTCAAATCTAGTTGCTTCTATTGAATTAGAAGATAATGTTAAGAAGAGTAAGAAAGGCAAGTAATTATGTCAAATGATAATAAGGATTTTGCAGTAAATGCAGTTGGGCAGGTTGGTTTGCCTTTGGGCGCCATGCCCGTTAGCAAAAAGCCATCTTATTTAATTACTTTGGAAGGCAGCGGCGCAAAACCTAAAAATTTACGTTTTATTACTTTAGATAAACCAGAATTATTGCAAGGATTTGTTCAGGTTAAAGGCGTTTATTTAGACGAGTCGGAAGACGAAATATTAAATAACGTTTCAAGCATCTTGACTTCAATTAAAAAAGAATTAGTTTTAGAGGTGTTGTTCCCGTGGCATAAAATTTGCAACATCAGGAGCCTCGTTTATAACGCAATAAAAAATCAAACTTTAGTTAGATAAATGTAAGAAAGAGAGCATTAAATGGTATTAAATAAGAAAAGAAATAGTGAAAGAAATGCAGTAAAAAACAGCGTAGATAGTGTTGTTTTAAACGGTGTTCTTTCGGTGGTAGAAAGAAATAATAAGAGCGCGTGGATAGGAACGATGACTGATTTGAATTCTGCTTTGGCTCGTGTGTTGGGCAGAAAAAAATCGGTAGTTTTACCAAAATCAGCAAGCTCTCTTAGAGTTGTATTAAATAGAATAGCAAATAGAATAAGAAGCAGAAGCGTGGGTGTTCGATTTATTCGTTCATCTGATCATAGTAGAACTCGTTACGTAAGATTTACACAATAATGTGTTGATGGAAATAACGGCAGTTCAGTTAAAAAGAAAAGTACATAGTTGTACAATAGAAAATAACATTAGGAGATCAATATGAGTACATTTGGAGAAGTTTCGTGGAATGATGATGTGTATGGCGGTTCTGATAAAAAACAGACTAATAGTAAGGATTTGTTTTTAAGATTAGAAGAAGGCTCTAATGAGCTGAGACTTATTACTCAGCCTTTTCAGTATTTGGTTCATAAGCATAAGAAAGAGGGCGATCCTGGCTTCGGTCAAAAAGTTTCGTGTAGCGCAATGCACGGTACCTGCCCGCTTTGCACCGCTGGCGATAAAGCTAAGCCCCGTTGGTTGCTTGGTGTAATTTCTCGCAAATCTGGAACTTACAAAATTCTTGATATCTCTTTCGCGGTGTTCTCTCAAGTTCGTAAACTTGCGCGCAATACTCAACGTTGGGGAGATCCTACAAAATATGATATGGATGTGGTAGTTGATAAGCAAGGCGGCGCAACGGGGTATTATTCTGTTCAACCAATTTCTAAGGAACCATTATCTGCTGCTGATCAAAAGATCAAGGATGATATTGATTTTGATGATTTGAAGCGTAGAGTAACACCACCAACCGCTGATATTGTACAAAAGAGAATTGACAAGATTAATGGAGTTGTACCCGATGATACTGTTGCTGCAACAGGCAGGGTAGTGGCTGTAACTGTCAATACTTCAACCAATACTTCACCTGTCAGTATGACTGATGATGATGATGAGTTGGGAAACGCATTTCCATCTTATGACGAAAAGTAGTCGTCTTAAGTTTCTAACAACTTAATATTGAAAAGCCGAGAACCACAAATTCTCGGCTTTTCTTTTATAATTAGCATGTATATAGAAATAAAAATAATTCAAAAATATAAAAAAGACGGTTCATTAAGTAAATATAATAACACTTTATATGTTATATCTTGCGATGAGTGTTTGATTTATTTTGAGATTAATTCTATTAATAGAAAGAACAATAAGCGTCATTTTTGTTCACTTTCATGTATGAATAAATCAAGTAAAAGTGGTATCTTATTAGAAGATAAGAAAATTACTAATATTAATAAGTTTGGCTCAGAATTTGCGACACAATCAAATATAGTTAAAGACAAAACCAAAGTAACTAATTTAGAACGATATGGATGCGAAAATCCATTACAAAATGATATTATTAAAAATAAATCAAAGCAAACTTGTATTGAGAAATATGGAGCAGATAATCCACTTAAAAACAAAGAGATACAAGATAAAAGAAATAATACTATTCTTAATGTTTATGGTGTTAAGAACATCTCTCAATCAAAAGAAATTAAAGAAAAGAAAAAAATTACTTTAATAAAAAATTATGGCATATCATCTACTTTTCAGCTTGAAAGTTCCAAGAAAACCATATTAGACAAATATGGAGTTTCACACATTATACAATCCACAGAGATACAAGATAAAATAAAAGCCTCTAATATGATTAGATATGGAGTAGAAAATGTTTTTGCAAATAAATATATCCAAGAACAAATCAAAGTTTCAAATATTGAAAGATATGGTTTTGAAAACGTATTCTGTAATTTAGATATTCAAAAGAAAATATATTCCACCAATATAATTAAATATGGTGTGGGAAACCCCGCATCAAATGAAGAAATTAAATCTAAAATATATTCCACTAATTTAAAAAAATATGGATTTAAAAGTCCAATGCAATCAGATGTTGTTAAATCTAAATTGGATTATATTGATATTGCAATTAAAGGACATCAAACTAAAAAGAAAAACGGCTCTTATGGTAAATCCAAAGAAGAAGATAAGCTATATGAAATGTTGCTTAAATACTTTCCAATAAATGATGTTTTGAGACAGGTTTCAGTTAATACTTGGAGCATTGATTTTTATATTGTATCAATAGACACTTATATTCAGTATAATGGATCTTATTATCATGGATTAAATCGACCAATTGAAGTAATTAAATCTTCTTCCAAAGAAATAGATAAAAATATTTATAAAACATTTTTGAGAGACTATGTTAAAAAAGAATATTTTACTACACATAACATGAATTTAGTCGTTGTAACTGACGTTGAATTAGGTGTTATATATGCAATATGAGTAAAACCGTGCTAGGATTCGATATAAGTTCTGAAACAATAGGTTACTGCATATTAGAAATAGATGAGCAGTTAGGGACTACTAAGTATATAGATATGAATTATTTAAAGCCATCTAAAAATGGATCTTTAATGGAACGTATTGTAGATACTAGAGATAAAATATTAGATATTGTTAAAAAGATTAAACCAGATTATATTGGAATTGAAGATCTTATCAAATTTATGCCAAAATCAACTGCAACAACAGTTGTTGTATTAACAACATTTAATAGAATGATTTGTTTATTATCATATGATTATTTGGGTCATCATCCAGAATTATTTAATGTTATGACAATTCGTCATGGATTAAAATTAAATAAAATTTTACCAAAAAAAGAAGAAATCCCAAATCTTGTGGCAAAACATTTAGGAATTACATTTCCTTATATTTACAAAACAAGCAAAAAAAAAGGTAAGACCGTAGCTCCAGTTAGTGAAGATATGGCAGATGGAGTTGCCGTTGCGTTATATTACGCCTTCGTACTAACAGGCAAAGTGAAGAAAAAAAATCCGAAAGCCAAGAAATCCAATGTAAAATCATAACTAAATGAGTAATAATAAATTTTTGAGACCACTTGACGCAATTGTAAACATTAAAAAAATCCAACAGGATATTTCATGAAATTAAATGAAGCTTATAACATTATGGGATTGTCGCCCACTGCCAACGCCGATGAAGCAAAGAAACAATATAGGAAATTGACCAAGGAATTTCATCCAGATATAAATAAAGATCCAGGCGCTGAGGCAAAGTTCAAACAAATTAATTCGGCGTATGAAAAAATTCAATCTGGTCAAGATGAGCCAGAGGGATTTAATCCATTTGAACACACCAGGCAGACTGTTCAGGTTCAAAATATTCCAATCACTATAACTATTTCATTTAAAGAGTCTGTATTTGGATGCGTTAAAGAATTAAAATTTAAAAGATCTAGTAAATGCGCCAATTGCAATGGACAAGGTGAGGTGCAAATTAATAACGGATGTACATCATGTGGAGGGAGAGGACAGTCTGTTATTAAAAGTGGTAATTCTGTTTTTATACAAGCCTGTCAAGCCTGCAAGGGAAGATCTGCTACAAAAGCATGCGTTACTTGTAATTCAAACGGAACCATTCAGGCTGAAGCGACAGTTAATGTCAATATTCCAGGAGGGATTCAAAATAATAATATTTTAAGATTACAGGGTATGGGTAATTATTATGGTAATTTTATGATGTTTGAACAAAGCTCAGACGTACATTTACACGTCACTGTGACGCACGAGCCCGGATTATCAATCAATGGAAATGATGTCGTGTCAATAATAACATTATCTTTATCTGAAGCATTGCAGGGTTGTAATAAAGAAGTTAAAACCGTAAATGGAAATAAAACAATAGAAATAGTTCCATTATCTCGACATCGAGATGAGGTTAGTATTCCAAAATTTGGTGTAAATCAAATTGGCGCCCATAAAGTCATATTAGATGTTCTATACCCTAAAGATACATCTAAATTAATTGATTCTTTGAAAGAGAGCGAGACCTAATGTTTAGCATGCCATGTTCAAATAAAGGCTGCGGTAAATTGCAAGAACCCTATTTAGATCCAAAAACAGATAAAGTATTTTGTTCATTATGTGACGGTGAAATAAGTAATATCACACATTTTGCAAAAATGCAAATGAAAACTTTAAAACAATATAAACAGAAAAAGACCGTTTCATTTGCGGTTAAGTGCCCTAAATGTGGAAAAGAAGACCGTCCTAAAGTTATCGCTAATGATATAATTTGTGCTAATTGTAATAAGCCGATGGATCATTTAAGTGAACCATTCAAGATTATGTTAAAAGAAAAGCTTAAGACAGTTAATCAAGACGTATAAGAAAGTTATTAATATGTTAGATAAAATTATTGAGTCCTGTCAGTTCTTATTAAAAAATTTTCCGGAAGCTCAGGACTGTAAATCTTATTTAGATAATCGTTTAAGCAAAGAAAGCCAAGACAATTTTCAATTTGGATATTTCCCCACTTTAAATAAAATTAAAGTATTAACGGATCTTATTGGCGAGAATACGCTAAGAGATATGAAATTATTCTATTCTAAAAATTTAGAAGATTCCTTTGGTCCTAGACAAATTAATTTTTCCTATTTTGATAATTATCCATTAATTATGCCATTTAAAGATGCTTATGGAAAAATAGTTGGAATAGTGGGAAGAACTGACTTGTCAGAAAATGAAAGACAAAATAAAAACATTGCTAAATATAAGAATACTGCATTTAAAAAAGGTAATTATCTTTTTGGATTATTTGAAAATAAACAATCTATTATAGAACAAAATTGCGTTTATATAGTAGAAGGTCAATTTGATGTTATAAAAGCAAATGAAAAGGGATTTAAAAATATTGTAGCATTAGGAAGTGCGGGCATGACTATATATCAATTATCTGTCATTAGCAGATACACTAATAACATATTTTTGTTATTAGATAATGATGAAGCCGGTGAAAAGGGTAGGAAATGCATTATTGATAAATTTGGTAAATTGGTCAATATTCGTAATTTTTACTTGCCAGATGGTTATAAAGACATAGACGAATACTTATCAAGTAATAAATATGAGGATCTCTCTTTTATCGTTAAAGATTAAATTGTTCAGATAGTTATCAAAATACTTAACTATGTTATATGACGTTTGGGGTCGAATGCATTATATTTATAGAATAACTAACATAGAAAATAAAAAAGCTTATATCGGACAAACAAATAATCCAGATTTGCGTTGGTCACAGCACAAATCAAATGCTAAATATAATCGAGGTCAGCAAGTTATTACTCGTGCCATTTCTAAATATGGAGTAGATAAATTTGAGTTTATTGTTATAGCAAGCTGCTTAACACAAGCAAATGCTGATAAATTAGAAGAAATAATCATAGCACAATATGATAGCCAGAACTTTATGAAAGGTTATAATGTAGATGCTGGCGGAAATACTACACCGAGAACTTTAGAGATCTTGCGAAAGATTTCAGAAGGACTTCAAAAATATTATGAAACACATAGTAATTGGAATAAAGGAAGAGTGTTAACCGAAGAGTGGAAGAAAAAAATTTCAGAATCTCATATTGGGTTGATAGGAACTAATACTGGAAAAACTTTTAGTGAAGCATGGAAGAAAAATATGTCTGCCGCTAAATTGGGTAAAGTTTTTTCTAAAGAACATATTAAAAATTTATCTAAAAGTCATTTTGGAAATATTCCATATAATAGAAAGCTTACTTTTGAAATTGCAGAACAAATAAGAGTAGAGTATGGTTTGGGAAGTATTACTCAAAAACAATTGGGAGTGAAATATGGGTTATCGCAAAGCACCACGTTCAGTATTCTTAAAAAACGAACTTATCTTAAATAATGGAGGAATATGAATAAAAGGCAAAATCGTTCAGACAAATATCAATACATTTTACTCGAAACTGTTTGCTCTAATGATATGATGGCAGCGTTCTGTAATGAGGATAGTATCTGTCACAGACTCAATCCTTTCGAATATAATGAGTCATTAATCGATTTAGAAGACCAATTAAAAAAAGAATTTTGGAGAGTCGTAGATACTCTATTGACATCAAGACAAAGAGAAGTTATTAGGCTTTATGCGGACGGCTATACCCAAATGGAGATAGCTAAGATGCTAAATGTTAATCAATCGAGCATAACTAAAAGTTTGAATGGTAATGTAGATTATAAAAATGGCAAGCGAATATACGGCGGTGCTAAAAAGAAAATAAATAAGATCATACAAAGTGATGATAAAATAATATCAATTCTCCAAAAGATGGAAGAGCTTCGAAATGAAAAATGGTAACCGATGATCTGTCCCATTTATTAATTAATAAAATTAATAACAAAGTTTACGTAGGGCAAACTTGGCTACCATTAAAAAATAGAATGGGCGACGCGCGCGAGCAAGATATTCTTCAAGCATATAAAGATGGTCAAATAATTGCTAATATAGTAAGTATTTTTAATACAGGGAGGGCGACTATATATAGGATTTTAAAAAGAAATAATATCTCTAGCAAAAGAGCATATAATGACTGGCAGGGCAAAGAGCACACAGAAGAAACTAAGAAAAAGATGGCTGAAGCCCGAATCAAGTATTGGGCTAATAAAGAGTTAAAAGACATATCTTGAAAGGACTTCTCTTTCTTTTGATAATAAAATGAGCTTTATGGATACGGTTTCGTCTAAATAAAGTGCAAAACATTATCAATATTCATCTATCTATGATAGGGAACATTCTGTTAACGGGAGACGTAATGTCAAAAAACCATATCGATTACTCAGGTTTAGAAAATAAAATCTATAAAAAAGCCTATAGATTAGCAGATGTTAAGGATCAATTAGAGGTTATAGCATTTGATATTGTAAAATTTAAGTCTGGCGATAAAGGTGCAGATCTTTGGCAAGTACAAGATGCTGCAGATGGACAATACATTGTTGCGCTTTATGACAATGAAGACGCCGATGTAAAAGTTTCATCTCCATGGGAAGTCGCAGTTAGCAAAACTGCGAGTACACTTCAGATTTCTTATAAAGGAGATCCGATTGTTAGACTTGCATCTTCTAAATTAGGCATTCCATTTGCAGAACTACATAAAGCCGAATCATATTTACCAGAGAAATTAGCTGGTAATAAAAAGTTAGTTAAAGCTTTATTAAATGAACTTAGTGAATCAGCTAAACAAGAGGTATTAAGCAAATACCCTGAATTATATTAATTAGAATAGGTGTTTAATGAGCCTCGATAAAATGCAACAACTAGTAAATTCTCTAGCTAAATCAGTAGAAGACAATCAAAAAATTGCCACACCAATTCTAGCGGCAAAGTTGGCAAATGCGGTTGACGCCTATCCAGGCGATCAAACGATTGGCGCTATGTCTAGAGTTATTGGTGGCTTAGCCACTCATAATACTACTTTTATTAGCAGAGCTGAGCTAAAAACTCTTTATACAAAATTATATTCTCGCAATACAAAATTTGCAGAATTATTTCAAGAAGAATTAGGTCTTCAGCCAGAAGTAGCTAATGTTGCTACCATACAGCATGATGAAGGCGTAAATCTTAATTCATATGAAGTGGCTGATCCTGTTTTAGCAAATGCCCTTAATAGCGTATTTGACAAACATTTACCAGTTAAAATGTACTCACAGCCACTTGCTGATAAAGCAATGGCATCTGTTGGATCTACTTTAGATTCTTGGAATTTAAAACCATCGTCTTTAAAAGTTAATGATGGCAGTGATAAGTTTTTAGTTATTCAAGCAGACTACGAAACTCCAAAAGGAATAACAAGCTTTTATGTTCCAGTTGAAGTTCGCAATAATGCAGTGGTACAAGCATCTGTATTTATGGGAAATTCTGGTCCACAAGAATTAAATCATACAAACATTAAGTCTTATATAAAATCTTTTGCCGGAAGTAACTTAAAAGTTACGGGCGCAGGAATTTTAAGCGTTCTTACTTCTGCGGCTTCTGAAAAAAGAGAAGTTAGTGATACAGAACTTGCATTAATAAGACTGAATACTACAAGACAAGGTAAATCTGAATTTTTTGCCGGAGGCATCGTTGGACAAAAAGTTGCGGAGGCATCTGTTCAAGATGTTCAACTTCCAAAATATGATGAATTCGTTTCTTTTGAAAAACAATTTACTTCAATTTATGGACAAGCATCATTGCAATTTGGTTCAGATAAAGTTAAACTTGCAAGCGATCACATTGCTCGCGAATTAACCGGATTTGGTCATAAGAATCCACAAGTTAAAGTTACGGGAACCGATGAGAATACATTGTTTTTTGGAGTAGCATTAGATGCTGGCAAAGTTGCATTTACTGTTCCAGTTAAACTTGCTAATGGCAAACTAAGTAAACCAGGATTTATGTTATGTAACGGCTCTGTATCTACTTTTGATCAAGCTGGCATTAATGAATTATATGTTACAAATCAAACGGATTATAAAGTTGCAGCGGCTGCATCTCCAGAATATGGTAACAAGCCTAGCGACACTATTAATAATATTAGAGCAGCAGTTGCTGATGGTAATCACGCCAAAGCAGAAGATGCTCTTAATGTATTAGCAGCGTCTGGTGACGAAAAGGCATACGCATCTGGATTCCAAATCTTCTTAGAAGGATTAAATTCTGATAAAGTTACTGCAACTACCGAATGTTCTAGAATGATTAAGAACTCTACAAGCGAACACACAATCTGTAGTCACACAGGATTGCCAGTTCATAAAGTATTCCAAGATAAAGATGGAAACTGTCAGCCTCTTTATAGAAGAGGAATGGCTGAATCTTATGAAGGCGCATCATTTATGAATGCAAAGATTTTTGGATAATAATGAAAACAAATACATTATCAAGATTATTATGTGCAAAGTACCCATTTTTATCAGAGGGTGTTGGGGAAGATGTTCCTCCTAAAGCGCCACGTTCACCTGCCCCTGAGCGTGTATTGCCCGGTATTACACCTAAATTTATGTCTGAAGTAGAGCAAACAATATCAAAAGGATATAAAGACTGGGTTTTAGGGAATTATAATGCTTTTATAAGTTTTGCAAATGTAAAAGAACCAGTTTCCAAATCGTTGATGGAAAAGTTTGAAACATTAATATCTAATTTGAAACGTAGCTCACAAGAAGAGTTTGTTACAGACCCAGAACAAAAAAACGTACTTAATCAATACGCAGCTGATGTATATGAAGAAATTAATAAAATAATGAAATTTTTATTAGTGCGTATACAGGGAGATGATAATTTTGATGATAATGTATTATCATTTGTTAAAAGAACTAGGCATCCAGAAGTAAATTGGGCAGAAAATAGGAAAGGACAGTACTATACTACTGTAGTAAATATGTCATCTATTTTACATAAGCTCGGTAGCTCATTACAGATGAGACTTATTAATGAAAAAATTGTACCTTTTCCATTAATAGACGGAACAATTAAACAAAAAAGAAAAGCATTATCTAGAGACGTGCTTACAAACTTTATGTTTATTCCGGCAGCCGCCAAATTTAACATTGATAATCCAGAAGTTCTTGGAAGATTAAAATTTTATCCTGAAATATTTAGCAAAGTAACTACGTTAATTAATGCAATTAAAAGGGGCAAAAAACCAAAAGATGGTCCCGAAGTTGCAAAAGAAGCTCAAGAAATTATTGATGCTCTTAAAGCTAAGAATACAAATGAATTTGCATTTGACTCGGATGTTGATATTAAAAATCCTCAAGCAGAGCATGCCCGCATTCGCGAAGTAAATAAAAGAGTATTTGAAAAAAATAAACCAGACACTACTGTAGGTCCAGACCCTCTTTACGATACAGAGTTTGTTGCGCAAAGAAATAAAGAAGAAGCTGAAAAAGCAAGAATGCATGCAAATAACCTTAAATTTCAACAAGAAGAAGCTGCTAAAATCGCTAAAGAAAAAAAGGATTTAGACGATATAGAAAAAGACAAAACCCGTTTTAGTCAAGCAAGTTACAATAGTAAGCTTATAAATAAATATAGTAGCCTATCCTTCTCTGATTGGCTAAAGAGGAGTAGCAGATGAGAATTTCAGAAATGTTACAAGCCATTGCGTCTTGGCTGGAAAGCCCAGATAATGAAGCATTATTGCTTGCCGAATACGACGAGACTTGTTCTAAAATCGTAGCAGAAAATTGCGTATTAGCGGCTGCTCTTCTTAAAAATGCAGCAGAGCAAGTTGAAACGGTTGAGCCCCCACCAGAGTCAAATTTAACTCATGAATCAATTACTGAGCTTGCAAATATTGCCGCAGCTTTTGATGCATCAGGAGATCCTGGTTTAAAAAAGCAAGCATCTGTTATTGATGAATTATTACTTACTATTGCTGCCCCGCCAAATGCTTATGCAATGAGACAAGATTTACAAGATAATAGAATTGATGAAATTAAAAAGAAATATCATGGACCAACTGATTCTTTAAAAGAATCTAATAAAACAGCTGATTCTATAAAAGCTATTGAAAAAAGTAACATGACTAAGCAATATAATGTTTTAGAAGCTCCATTAAGTTCTAGATATTGTCCAGATCATCCAGGAGTTCAAATAGCGCGGATTGGTGAGCACATGTGGCAATGCGAAATGGATAAAAAAAGCTATAATTTCGAATCAGGCTATACGTTAAATAATGGCAGCAAGGTTCCAGGAGGTGCCGTTGAAGAGCAATCTCAATCTTATACCAAGCCATCTCATGCAATATTTGATACGCGTGAAGGAAGATTAGGATCGAATAGATTTTAATTCGTCGCTATATATCCTACATAGGAAGCTTATGCCGGCATTTAAAACAACAAAGCAGTTTATTCAATCTGCCACTGAAATTCATAAAAATAATTTTTCTTATGATAAAACAGAATATATTTCTAGTAAAGAAAAATTATATATAACTTGCAATTCCTGTAATAATAATATTTACATACGAGCGTCACATCATCTTAATGGCGTGGGTTGTAGGAAATGTTCTACAAAAAATAGAAGCATTTTACAAACAAAGACAACTGCAGAATTTGTCAAAGAGGCTATTTTTATTTATTCAAATCATTATAATTATGATAAAGTTATTTATATAAAAAGCAATAAGAAAGTTAAAATATATTGTAATATACATCAAGTATTTTTTTATCAAACGCCAAATGTCCATCTTTTAGGAAGTGGTTGCAGAATATGTGCAAATGAAAATATAGGGATTAAAAACTCTAAATCAATAGAAGATTTTATTGATCAAGCAAAAATTTTACATAAAAACAAGTATTTATATCATAAATCTATTTATAATCATAGCCTTATTCCAATAGAGATATTTTGTGTTAAATGTAATTTATTTTTTATGCAAAAGCCCATACATCATTTAACTGGTTCTGGCTGCATAAATTGTGCAGAGCAAAATAGGCTTAAATCTATATTAAAAACAAAAGAAGAATTTTTAAAAGAAGCTATAGGTATACATGGTTCTAAATATAATTATTCTAATATAGAGTATAAAAATACGACTAAAAAAATAGATATTTGCTGTAATAAATGCAAGATTTATTTTGAACAAGAGCCTAGATCGCATTTGAGCGGAAGCGGCTGCCCTCATTGTAGCAATTCAAATATTTCAAAAATAGAAGTGTCTTGGTTAAATCATTTAAATATACCACAAGAATATCGTCAAATTAGTTTAAAAATTGGTAAAATTTGTATTAAAACAGACGCTTATGATCCAGAAACTAATACTGTTTATGAATTTTATGGTGATTATTATCACGGCAATCCTAAAATATATAATATTTTTAATATAAATTTAACAGTTAAAAAAACTTTTGGTGAGCTTTATAAATGTACTATTATTAGGGAAAGTCTAATAAAGCAGGCTGGTTATAATTTGATATCTATTTGGGAGAATGATTGGAAAAATGAACAAAAACGCATTACAAAAGATAATTTCACATCCCGATAAAGATGAGATAATTTCTAAATTAATTATAGGATTTCCAGCAGATCA